>Ga0194133_10008206_pt1 | contig 12262 bp, 1 predicted proteins | sample TA2KigOf40mmetaG_FD_155448 | JGI IMG/M metagenome (GOLD analysis project Ga0194133, IMG submission 155448) | Freshwater microbial communities from Lake Tanganyika, Tanzania - TA2015055 Kigoma Offshore 40m | ecosystem: Environmental > Aquatic > Freshwater > Lake | place: Tanzania: Lake Tanganyika...
GAGTTGTAGAAGAAACTGTAAGTGGAGCAGTTCCAGAGCCAATTGTGGATGTTAAGGTTGTACCGGTAATAGTATTGTTAGAAGCAATAGCGCCACTAACATCGAGAGCAACTGTAGGAACTTTTGCAATACCAATTCTAGATCCAACAAGAAGATTAGTATAACTATAAATGTTACCAGAATTTGTAAATGATGTAACTACAGCTGTTCCACTTTGATCAGTGAAAGTCATGCCTCTCTTGAGTTCTGAAATTGTAGTCACTAAAACCTTTCCACTTCTTCCCGAAGGAACATGAATTGCAACGCCATATCTATACGCACTTCCACTAACAGTGGTGCCATAGATGAATAAATTCCATGCATTACTATTCAATCCAGTATCAGGACCATCACCATGTCCACTACCATCATTAGATGGATATAATCTATAATAAGATCCTGGCAAGATACTATATCCACCTTGCCATCTGTAAAGCGATGTTCCAGAATGTGAACCAATTTCTGAAGAAACTTGTATTTCAAGTGCAATATCACCTTCAACATCTTCAAATTCTGCAAGTCTAAAAAGTTGCCCAGGGGCTACAGTTTTACTGAATACTCTTTGAATTGCAACTCCAGAACCTTCCGTGGAACTTGCAGTAGTAACAAGATAATTTGCTGCTGTAATTGTTCCAGCACTGAAGTTACCAGATCCATCACGTCTTACGATTGTATTTACAGTATTAGCTGTCGCTGTTGAATATCCTTCAAGGAATGAAACATTAAGGTTAGAAACCTGTGTAGTTGAAGAAACTGTAAGTGGAGCAGTTCCAGTGCCAATTGTGGATGTTAAGGTTGTACCAGAGATTGTACTAGAAGCAGTAATTCCACCAGCAGAACTAAATGTTACGCGATCATTTGCACCAACTCTTAAAATGAGACTTGTTGCATAAGTTAAATACAAACTATTATTAAAATATTGAATCTTACCATTGATATCGCCGCTCCAGCTTCCACTATTTGTGAATGTAATATCAGAGTTAGCAGATAGAGTGACAGCGCCAGCACCTCCACTAAAAGTCGCATCTCCAATAAATGTTGGGGCCGTAGTTAGATTATAAGAACTTCCATTACCCACTAGGAACGCGCCGTTGGAAGGTAAAGCAGATAAACCAGTACCACCCCTGGCGATTGAAATATTACCTGTGTGGTTGTCTACATTGAGGAAATATGCAGCGTTATTTCCAGAAAGTGTAACAGCATCAATATCTCCGCCGCCGGCTGCATTTTTAAGTGATATTGCTCCATCAGCACCAATACTAAATGTCGAAAGTTTAAACTTAGAAATACCTAAAGTTGAGAATGCATCGGCGCTGCTCTGAACTCTATTTAATCCAAGTTTGAGAATTCCATAATATGTTGTAAATCCAACTCCGCCTGCAGGAAAATCTGCTGAGGTATAACCTTGAATATCAAATGGTTGAGTAGTTCCAATTCCAATAGCAGTTATAACTTTTTGGAAAGAAGAATCTCCTCTTAAGAAAGTTTGACTATTTGCAGATCCACTACCAAGCCTCGATGGAGACACGGTGCCACTAATAATATTAGCGGCATCAATATCATTTGATGCTAATAGAGTCCAGTTTGTTGAATCATTCGATGAAGTATTAACTGCAGAACTATAACTTATATTTTGTTTTGTAAAACTTACAATACCAGAGCCAGTGGTTATAATGTCTTCTGCGTTATAAAGAAGTCCATTTGCAGATAAAAGTGAATCTGTTCTGGTAAGATGTAAAGTAAATGTATTTGTAGTTGCGGAACCAACGAAATAGAAAGCATTTGTAGTAATTCCTGTTGGTAAGGTTGTGCCTGTACTACCGATAGCGACTCTTACCGCATCTCCAGCAGAAAGTCCATGATTTACAAATGTAATTTGATCTGTAGTTGTATTAATTCCAGGTCTTGTTAGTTTATGAGTTCCTGTTCCACTTGCAGTAAAGTTAACTTTTGTAGATAAAGCATAAGTAGTATAAAGTTCAATCGAACTAATACCAACTCTCTTAACATAATAAGTAGTATGATCTTGTAATTCATCTAAAGCAGTTCCATTTTGACTGGAGTATACGACCGCATCTCCATTTCCAAAACCAGTGGCTGCAATTGCAACTCTATCATTAACAAAGTCGATGTCTCCACCAACCCCAATATCAGTTGGAGTAAATGTATGTGTTAACGCTATTCCAACATTCGTAGAAATGGAAACTGCATTTCTATCTTGAATATAATCCGGTAAGGTTACTGATCCTTGAAACTTTTGATTATTTGTAAGTTTTAGATATAGTCTAGTTTCGACAGAGTTAATTTTAACAGTGAAGTTAGCTCCACCAGTCCTTCCACCAATTGGTGTTGGATCATTTAGAGTTAAAACATCATTTGACGCGAACTTAAATCCACCCGTGTTAATGGCAACATTTGATACTGTACCAGCAGCGCTAACTGTAATTGTTGCAGTAATTCCAGTGCCAATACCACTAGAAGTATCTAGTCTTACACCAGTATAAATTCCTGCTGAGTTATACCCAGAACCACCAGACAATTCTTTCAATCCTAAAGGAACTCCTCTAACAAGACCTGTAGTTCCATATCCAACATTTGGGAATGAAAGGACATCTGTGTTTATACCACTTGTTGTAGGTGCAGTTACAACACCTACAGCGCCACCTTGAGAAACTGCACCAGTTACAATATCTCCATTTTCAAAATTGTATACTGTAGAATTACTTAAGATTATAAACTGACCTACAACATCATTAATTAATACATATGCATCTTCGGGTTCAACGACAGTATCACCAGATCTTAAATCTATTGCAGGAATAAAGTTAACGAGTTGTGTTCTACCGCCAATAGATGTGGTTTTAAAATAATTTGTAACTTTTGGAGGAATTAGATCAGCATTAATTTGTCCGATAGAGTTTAGTTGAACAACAGCTCCTGGAACTGCGTTAGCAGAAACATTTTTATCAATAAAAGATCCAAGTCTGTTAGACAAGAAGGATCTAACTGCTAGTTGAGTAGAAACTCTCTCATTTTTGGGTCCTCCAGTTTCATTATCTCCTAGTCCAATATCGCTCGAAAATTCTGAAATTGGTGTACCACCAGATAGCGACAAACGAATAGAATCCAGAGTGCCGATGGTTACAGTATTGTTAAAAACAATATTACCAGTTCTATTGAACGCAGTAATAAAACTTCCAATTTTAAAGTCACCTAATTCATTAGTACCTGATGTAAATACTCTTCCGCCAAGTTCTGATACTTGTTCAGAATTAGGATCAGACTTACCACCATTTTCTGGCAATGCATTGTAATCAATACCAGCACCAGAATATTCCCATGTATGTGAAGAGGAGTTAACAGTCGAAGGTCTATGGAAATGTAATTTAAAGTTTTCTGGAAGTGTTGCAATTCCTGTAATTGGAGTTCCAGCCACAGTAGAATCAACTTTAAAGTTTGTAGTCCAATAAGTTGTTACACCAGCAACTGAAGTAACCGCGATTGAAATAGGTGTGTTATTATGATCTAAAATATTTAAATTCGTTGAACCATTTGTAATTTGGAAATTTCTTCGTACTCCTCCAGACTCTTCAACAGAAACAAAGAGTAGATTTGGAGCGTAGCTGAAAGTATAAGCAATACCTACAGCTGTTCCGCCAACAACCGTTTGTGTAATTTGTTTACCAGAAATAAACTTAAGAGTGCTAGATGTGGTGCCAATTCCAAGTTTTTGGTATGAGTTATGAGCATTAATAACTTCTTTAGCAAAAAATTCTTGACTGTTTTTCTGGAAAGTATGAATACCAGTGCTCACTGCAGTCAAATTTACAAGAGTTGTCAAGCCTTCATCTTCATACAATTTAAATGTATTAGCATTAATATATCCAATCCAATATTGATTGTCTGGAACAAGTCCGCCAATAATTCTAGGTGGAACAGATTGATCATCACCAAAGTAAACAACGCTATCTCCATTTATAAATGGATGTGATGTAGCTGTAATTTGGTCATTAGCAATATTAACATCAGTTGCACCATTAATCTCTTTATTAACAGCTAATGGTTTAAAGTCAATAGTTCTATCTACCAATAAATCATCAAAAAATCTTACAACATATAGATCTTGATCAGATCTTCCTAAACCAACAACTTTAAGAGTTGCTAAACCACCTGCAGTACCAGTTGCAGCAATTCTTCCACGGTCAAATGCAAATGAATTTTTACTAAATCCAGTAGATCTTAATGCATATTGACCAAAGTTAGTAGCGGAGTTGGTGATGGATAGATATCCACCAGATTGTGCAAGAGATCCATACTTACAGAAAATTTGGAAACAAGAAACTACTTGAGAATAACCATCATTAAATACGCGCCAACCAACACCTCCAAATGAAACTATGGTAAAGGCTGCAGCAACCATGGATTTTCCTTGTTGTGGTTGCACCAGATCGGCATTAACTTCCGCTTCTTGTGGAATAACTGGAATATTCGGAGATAAGACTTTAGATCCATCAACCTTCACTCCACTTGCACCTAAGAATGAAAGAATAGAACAGTTTTGAATATATGGAGATCTTGTAATAAAGGGTTTACTATTTTTTACTGCATATCCTGTTCTACTTGTAGTAGAATCTGAAGGATCATCAAATGCAACAGCGAAATCAAAAGTATATTGTGGAACGCCAGCAGCATCCGCATAATCCTTCATTGCAAATCCAGTTAAATAAATTCCATTCCTTACTCGGAATAAATCTTTTCCTGCATTTAGAGGACGAATGATGGTATTTCTAAGGTTATCTCCAAGAACTGCTACATCTTCATAAAGAATAATTGGGTTATTTTCAATATATTCACCAGCTTCTACAATAATTGCAACTGGATTTGACTTTGTTGTTGGATTAACTAAAGCAGGAGCAGCTGTTGTTCCAACACCAATAATAGAAGTAACAATACCAACTAAGTTAACAATAGATGATTGCACATTCGCACAACAAGCCGTACTATATCCGCTAGGATTACAAGCTTGATCATAGAGAATTGTATTATCAAATGATTGGAATGATGTTTGTGCAATACCGATAGGATAAAGATTTAAATTAGATGTGGTAATAGCAACATTATTGATGAGGAACTTAGACATCTCAAAAATATGTTTAATTCCAGCAATAGTTTCTGTTTTTTCTCCATCAACATATGTTGTAGTACCTACTCCAACAATATAAGATAAACCTGCCGCTCGGGACTGAGAATTGCCATTGTATGTTAAGTCGTATGCAACTGCATCTACAATTAATCCAACATCTCTTGCACAAATTGCTCTATCCCAACCAGGACTAGTTGTGATTCCAGGATAAGCAAAGGTTACAAATCCTACAACTTGATCCATTATAAATGTTCTATTTGCCTCTAGTCTATTTGCGGCATCAATAAATCTACTATCTGGAAGAACAAAAGATTCAAAAGATGCTAATTGAGCAGCTCTCTTGATACTTTGAACTGGTTTTGTTTTACCATCGTCGGCATCATTGCCATTTGCAGATGAAACATAAATTCTATTTTCATATAAACCACCAGGGTTGGTTGAGAACCCAAGATTACCAGTAGCATCTACGGTCAGACTCATGCCATCTCTACCTCTGTTTGGAGGCAAAGTTAATGTATAGTTAGTTGCAACACCTGAATTAGATAATCTGAATTGAACAGTCTTATCTAATGAATTAAATGTATTAACTCCAACAAAAGATAATGTACTTCCAACAGAAACATTAGTATAAGAAACTCCCGTACCAATAAGAGTTGTAATTATACCAGATGTTGCAAATACTGTACTAATTCCATAAATGGAGGAAGTAATACCATTTACAGTAACTGATCCTTGACCAACTGTTAGTACTCCAGTTATTCTAGCATCACCATCTACAATTAAATTAGTACTTCCGATTCCAACTGTAACATTACTTGCACTTATTGTAGTTGCAGTAAGAGTTGTAATAATTCCAGTGGCTACATTTAATGTTCCGACTGTAGCGATACCACTAGACATATCAAGGCTAGAAGCCGTAATACTTGAGATATTACCGCTGGTTATGATAGCTTGACTTAATGTTGAAATTCCAGAATAATTTAAATTTTTACCTTTAATGATTGGAATAGTATTAATTCCGGTTCTACCATCAGTAAAAGTAAAGTTTGCAGTAGATACTCCTGAATTTGTAGCAGAAGTGTTTAGTGTAATAGAACTTACGCCAATTCCAACAATATATGCATTAGCAGGAATATTTTCGCCAGAAACTGTAAATCCTGATATTAATCCAGCAGTAGAAATACCGGTAATTGTTGAAAACCCAGCAGCAGATAATGTACCTTGATATGTATAAGAAAGTTGATCTGAAATTTCTATACGATTCGTTAAATTAATATTTTCTCCATTATAAGTAGTAACTCCAGAAATATTATCAATCGTAGACATTCCACTAACAATTACTCCTGTAGCATAAAGTTGTTGTATAGTTGTCAGTCCAACATATAAGTTTGTGCCAACTCCAGAAGCAAAATTTATGTTTGCAATTGTAGCTATTCCTGACGCCGGAATATTTAAATGTGTTGAATTTAAGGAATTAATTGTAGCTATTCCTGTTGACGGAATATTTAAATATGTTGAAGTAAAACTGGTGTTTATTCCAACAGAAACAAAAGAACTTGTAATATAAGCTGTAGATATTCCAGCATTATTAGATATTAAGTTAGATGTTGTCAATGTTGTACCAACACCAACATTAAAGGTTAAACTATTAGCTTGTAAATTAGTAATAGTTGATGATGTTAATATGCCCGTTGAAGCATATAAATTATTCACATATTGAGTTTCTACATTTTGATTAGTAACAATCTGATTTGTTACCGTAGAATTAAGTAATGATGAATTAGTAACAGATTGAGATCCTACAGTTAAACTTGCAATATCTGCTTTATTGATATTAGTTACATCAACATTAATTTGACCTATCTCAGGATCATTAAAAAGAACAGTAGATAATCCAATATTAGTATTTACAAAAACTAAATTTACTATCCTAGAAATAGTAAACGATGGAGTTCCAGACGTACCTATTCCTACACCCACTGTTAGGGTGCTTGCACCGATAGAGGTAATTGTTGTCATACCTCCGTCGTAAATGTCCGGATTAAATATCTGATCTCCTACATTTAAACTTGCAGTTACAATTCCAGTAATTACTGTACTTCCAAGGCCTACAACATTACCAGTTCTTGTTGTAATTCCTAAGGTTCCAGAAGAATTTTGGGAAAGAGTTACTGTTCCACCATTTAGACTGGATATTCCAGAAACAGTAGTATCGTTTAATACACCAGTTGCACTAACTGCATAACCCACAGAAACACCGGCACCAATAGTATTAACGCCTATTAAGATATTTCCTTCACTTACTAAGAATTTACCTGTTGATAAACCGGTTAAACTTGATGTATTGAGAGAGAGAAATACTGTTTCTATTCCGACAGAAGTAACTGTAGATCCAGCTGCAATATAACTGGATGTTACTGAATATCCGACTCTAATGCCGTTAGTAGCAATTCCAGTAATTTTATTGTTAGAAGTCGCAGAAATAATACCGGTTCTAGCAAAAGGACTTTGATATCTTACTGTCAATCCTCGAGCATTTATTTGTCCTGCTATGTTTGCATTACCAACGAGTTGAAATTCTACGGATAATGAACTTGTTCCAATACCGACACCGGTTTTATTGATAATTTGTTGAGTTGCAGCTGCACCTACTAAAGGTCTACCACCAACGGTAACTCCATCATGTACAACCGCGATATCTAAAGTAGTATCAACCGTTAATTCGCCTTCCGCCCCTGTGAATACTGCATGTTCTGCTGTCGTCCCTCTTCTGAGCTGTACCTGCTTGGTCATAGTACTATTTAACTCAAATTACTATTTCTTCTGATATATTTATCAGATATCAAATTAAATAATAACGGTATAAATTCTTGGAATTTGGAAAGGATTGTTTGTTGTAATACCAGTGATTTCTTGTGAGTAGATAGTTCCTAATCCAGTATATGTTGATCTTGAGAAAGATTCAAATCCAGAAGATAGTTTAAATAGATTTCCAGAAATATCTTTGTATATCCTAGAAAGTGAATTATTGGCGAATCCAACAATAGAAATTGATCCAGATCCATCTGGTGATGGAATATAAACAATGTCTGGATGAACTAATTGTCCAGATATTGTTATTAGACCAGATCCAATTTGAGTATAAGAAGTAATCTTAGTAATTGATCCTGTTCCATGAATATTAATTATTCCGATACCAACAACAGAATAATCTAATTCAATTCTTGTTATTGAGGATCCACCAATACTTAATAGGATAGTAGATTCTGGTGTTTGTGCAGAATAAACCTCAGCACTACCAGAAAGAGTAAGAAGAGTTCCAAATCCAATATGAGTATCAACTTCATTATTCAATGAAGAGGATATTGTAAATATTGTTCCTAAACCAACTTTAGAATAAGTAAGTTTAATATTAGAAACAGATCCAGAAATTATATGAGTGCCAATTCCAATATTTTCATATGTTGCAAGTTCTCTAGTTGATGCAATTCCACCAATATTGAATAGAACTGTATTTTCAACTGGATTTACAACAAAACTTACACTTGCAGAATCTTGTTTATCACAGGTAAGTTCTTGATCATCACAAGTATCGTAAATATTATCAACCGTAGAAGTTGCAAATCTAAATATTCCTCTCGCTGGATAATTTGGAACTATTCGTGTCGTTGCAGATCCACTTATAATTGCAGAACCTGATCCATCATATGAATTGGTTTTTCTTTCTACTAATGTTCCACTGATAATATAAAGAACTTCAATTTCTGGAGTTTGTGCAGAGTATACTTCTAGAGAAGTTCCGGAAATACTGAAGAGTTGAGTATTCTCTGGAATATTCGCAGAATAAATTTCTGAACCTGTTCCAGAAATCGTTAAAGTTCCAGATCCCAAATAAGAATAAGATTGAACTAAAGTTGCAACTCCAGATATGATATTAGTTCCAATTCCAACATAAGATTTTGTCGTTAATATAATAATCGGAGAGGTTTGTTCTGAAATGAATATAGAACCAGAGGTTCCTGGATTATTATCATTGCCATAATAACCATATACTTGAATTTCATTATCAGAAGAAATACCAGAAATTGTAGTGACACCAGAAGCAATGTATGTTGTTCTAGTGAAACTCCAAGATTTACCAACTCCGGGACCACCAGGATAAGCTATAGTATCCTTTGGACTAAATCCAGTAATTATATTGAATAATCCCGTTCCAGTATATGGAGTTAATGGACTATACTTGGCAGTATCATTAGTTTGATCAAACTTAAATGTGCCAATACCTGATCCAAAGTTAAAATCTCCAATCAGGAATCCATATCTATTGGAATATGTTTTAGCATCACGAGGATTACCATCGCCATCAGGCTCAAATCCAACTCCAGGTACAAATCTAATACCAGTGGTTCCAATACCAATATTTTTCTCAATACCATAATGTGGTGTATAATCAATATTAGGATGTACTAGTTCTCCTGATAATGTAATTGGTGGTGGTGTTGGTGTAGACCTATATTCACGATTTAAATTATATGAAGGTTCACTAGTGAATACAAACAGTGGAGTATTTTCTGGAGTATCAAATCTTACTTTTTCAATAGCTGTTCCAGAAAGAGTTAGAGTTCCTAGACCGACATAAGATTCGGTATTCTTCTCCACTAAAGATCCTGAAATACTAAAGAGTTGAGTATCTTCTGGAGTTTGTGCAGAGTATGCTTCCAGAGCAGTTCCGGAAATACTAAAGAGTTGAGTATCTTCTGGAGTTTGTGCTGATAAAGCCTCTAGAGCAGTTCCAGAGAATGTTAGAGTACCAATACCGACATAAGAATCTATATCAGATTCAATTAAAGATCCAGAAAGTGTTAATGTTCCAGAAGTTACATAGTCTTGACCATATACTTGAATTTCTTTATTAGAAGAAATTCCGGATAATGTATAAGTTACTTTATCACCAATATACCCAGCTCTTGTATAATTCCAAGACCTACCTACACCAGGGGCGGGTAACCATGGATAAGATTCTTGAGGACTAAATCCATTGACAACATTGATCGTTCCAAATGGTTTAGTTCCACCGGCGAAGAATCCGTAATTTTCAAAATTATTTGCGACATTAGATATGAATCCAGAATCCTCAAATTCTGTTGGAGAAAGTGTTATTAGTTGCCAATCTTCTTCATTGACAACAACAAATTCATTATATACATAAGTTCTATTTTCTCTACCAAAATCTTGACCAAATAGTGATCCAGTTCCAAGCCAAGCAAATGAAGCTTGGAGATTACAAGCTCCCGTTAGAACGAAGGCAGTTGTTCCAATACCAATATTCTTCTCAATACCATAATGTGGAGTATAATCTACAAATGGATGGACAAGTGGAGTGTTAGTTATTGTTATAATTCCACTACTTGTATCTGTTGGTCCAGGATATAAGTGATTACCTGGATTGATACCATATACTTGAATTTCTTTTGTAGATGCAATTCCAGAGAACGCCAAAGATCCAAATGGATATTGGAACTCAGATGGATTTTCCAATACTAATCCAAATTGAATTAATGATGTTGGGGAATTGACAATAAATCCATAATCCTCAAAAGAGGTAGTTGGACTTGTAATTGAACCACTATCTTCTATCGGATCTTCTATAGATGATTCATTATAGATATAACTTCTGCTCTCTAATTTTTCTCCAAATCCAAAAAGTATTCCAGAAGCAATATAATCATCAATAGAAGCGACTAAAGCAGCTCCAGAAATACCTACAATGCCCAATCCATTGTAAGATTCGGTATTCTTCTCTACTAAAGATCCAGAAATACTAAAGAGTTGTGTGTCATCTGGAGTTTGTGCGGAGAATTTCTCTATAAGAGATCCAGAAATACTAAAGAGTTGTGTGTCCTCTGGAGTTTGTGCGGAGAATGATTCTACAGCTACTCCAGAAAAAGTTAGAAGTCCTACAAAGGATTCTGAATAAACTACCTTAACTATTGCATTTCCGTCAAAATACAATCTATAATTTGGTTGAGTTAATGCAGAACCATTTAAAGATATTTGACCAAAAGGATATACTATCTCAATTATTTGTCCATCTATGAAAACATAATCTTCTGATGATACATCTGGAGTTTGACTAACTAGACCATAATCTTCTAATATTCCAGAAGCCGAATCACTTACACTGCCGTAATTCTGAACATTTCCTGAAGCTATTGAAGATTCATTGTAATCATGCGTAACTGATTTTAAAGCCGTCTCTGCGACGGTCTGATCCATTCGGAGTGTACCAGAAGCAACATATGGATTTACTACTCTTTCAAGTCCATTTGCAATTTCAAATACAGTTCCAAATCCAACCCAAGTGAAAATTATATTTTCATTAAGAACTCCAACTGTTGGTATGGAACCGGACCCTACTTGCGATATTGTTATAGCAGATGTCGCTGAAGTAGATATATTAATTACACCAAATGGAGAAATTGACTCTGTTATGGATATAAATCCAAAAAGATTGTCAAAAAAATCAAAAGTTGGATTAGGATCGGATACAGATCCAATATCTTCAGTTTGTGTTACTGCACTAGAAATTAACCCATGATCAACAGTTGAATATGGGTTATTTACTTCTGGATTATTAAGACTATAGTCGTAAATAACAGGCATACTCTCGTGTCAATTGAAGGTAGAAAAAATGGAGGATCGCCATAAAAAAGCAACCCTCCACATTCAAAATATATTTAATTTTAACTAAAAATCAGTCTAGAGCAACATTAAGAGTAATCTTAATCTGATCTCCATTGTTTTGAATGGCATATGGACCATTTGTGAATCTTTCGGCGTACATAACAGAACTAAAGAGTGTTGCAGTATTAAGACCGGCAACAGCATTCAAAGTTGGATTTAGTGCAGGAGTTGTAAAAAACTCATTGGCATTGGGGACTGAGAAAACAGTGTAGGTATTAGACTCTAATGTTGTATTACCTGCACCAGCTGCAATATAAAGAACATCTCCCGCTACAAGTTGGTGGCCACTTCTTACCATTTTAGAATAACTAAATTCAACACTTGAGTCGGTGGCAA
>Ga0194133_10008209_pt1 | contig 12259 bp, 10 predicted proteins | sample TA2KigOf40mmetaG_FD_155448 | JGI IMG/M metagenome (GOLD analysis project Ga0194133, IMG submission 155448) | Freshwater microbial communities from Lake Tanganyika, Tanzania - TA2015055 Kigoma Offshore 40m | ecosystem: Environmental > Aquatic > Freshwater > Lake | place: Tanzania: Lake...
TGGCCAAAGGATTATGCTATCTGTTTTGGTTAATTTGAGGGAGTTTGGTGAGCTTGGGAGGGCCTGGCATTTTTCCCCACACAAAAAATACCCATCTACTTAATTCTGTGATTGCTAGTGTTGCGTGTAGATAAAAATTCCAACGCAGCAGGCCTCAGCTATCTATCAGCAGGTCGGTCCCTGTCTCTGTTGGTCGCGCCGCTGTGCGCAAAATCACCAAGATCGGCCTGCAGCTCTGAAACTGAAGAATCCTCTGGCAACCTGGCAAAATAGCAATAACCACCGACATCTATAAAGTTGAGGTGTCAACAAAGAATGTTAGATGGCAAGAGAAAAAAATCATCAGTTTGAGCGCTGATGGCAAAGGACCCTTAGGTTCTAACCTTTCCCCTCTCGGGGGGCCCAAAGGGGAAAACAAAACAAAATATCAGTTTGTTTTTTTCGTAAGAATGCAAAATTGCAAATAGAGATTTTTTGCATTTTTTGATTTTGAGTGCAATTAAAGGTAATAAAGGCCATCAGAATAGAAAGTTCAGAGCATTTGTTTTACAAAAACTAGTGTTTTAGTTTTTATCAGAGTGGTTTTTAGTTGGTTTTCCTAGGGAGATATTTCTCATTTAGGTTTACTATCTTGAGTCAAGGGACTTTGAGATAAAGTGAAAACTCTGGAGAAAAAGTCTTCAGAGTTTTTAATAGAACAGATAGCAAAAGTGGTCAGAGGTTAAGTCAAATTCCTAGAGTCCAAGTTGGTGGCCAACCCTTTTGTGTTGAGACAACTTTGGTACACAAAAGTGGAATTTGAAGTTCCAAGTGCTGCTCAGGGTTGCTGGTTTGGGTAACCACAATCAAGGTAAAGAGGGTCAGGGTAAGGAAACCGACTCCGACACCGACACCGAAGCTGAGATCAGTGGTGAGGCTGTTCATTAGGTTTTCCAGTACCTCTTTAGGGCTGAGTTTTTGTTCTTGCCCCTTGTTGTGGTCAGAACCCAGCTTCCCAGAGATAGAGGCAACTTTTGAGCGTGGACCCCAGGTCAAGGTCAATCCTATCTGACCCCATTAACATTAAGGTCTGGGTGGGTTAGGGCTAGTCGTTGGAGTTATTTCCCCCTAGTCAATACGTTATTATTCTTTTATCATTTTTTCATTATCTTTTTGTCTATTTATCTGGTTATACCCCTTTGTTGGAGAAGAGAGGCTGAATTCAGGTTTATTGCCTGAAAGTTTCTTTATTTAGCAAAGAGATACAACTTTACTTGTTCAATTTTTAAAATCATTTGGTTGCCTAGGTTGGTTGGACATCTCACTTTTGAGGGTTGGAGGACAGCTTTGTTGATACCGACCCTGTTGTCATCGCGGCTGACAACAGCAAGTCAGGTCAGAACACGCAAAGAATGACCTCGGAGAGAGATATTCTACGATGGATATTTGCAATCAGTTGGTGATTGTTGGAGGAGTGTTTCTGGTCGTGGCCCCAACTTGTACACTAGGAAACTACCGCCATTTATATGTTGAAAACACTGATATATGTAGTGAAGGAAAGGATCCAAAAACGAGGTAATGTTACTCATTATTGATTTTTTTCATCAAAGTTTCAAAGACGTACAATAAAAACTTTGTTTTAGTGCCCTGGAAATCGGGACGGGAGCTGTGATAATACAACTCGAACACCCCCTCAAGTTTCAACACGATTATAGAAATAAACTCAAAAGATGTGAAATACATTTAAAGGCACCCCCACACTTTGGGCTGATGGTAAACACGTTGCCCTTGCATTGCATGTATTTTATTTGACGAAGAAATTGCTGTTAGGTTCACGTCGAGCAAATGAATTTTCGCCAAAGCTCGAAGGACGATTCCTGCGTTGATTACTTGCAGGTAAAAAATAAATTAAATGTTAACTTTTTGATGTAGTCAAAAACGTTTGTAAAAATCAGTTAGTAGTCAGAGTTTATCAAATTGTTGAAGGTGCATATTATGAACCGTAAAATATTTTTTCCAGTTTGGTAGAGATGACATCGTACCGTTTTTTACTTTCGAAAAGAGCCTCAGGTAATACTTTTTTTGACTATTTGGACGAAGTTTAAGATTTTAGCTCGGATTGGAATGATTAAAAGGAGTTTGGAGTAAAACTTTGGAAGTTATTTGATCCCAGAAACGCGGTTTAGCCATGATTTTTGCTATCTTTCCATGAGACTTTTTTGACAATGTATTTTTTTTTAATCAGACAAGGAAACACCATACCATAAAAGATGAAGTATTGACCCTTGCCCTAAATTGATTAAATTAAAAAAGTACTATTGTCAAAAAGCTTCTTTATGCAGTTTTGAACTCTCACTCGGTCTTTTCGTAGGAACACATTTCAGAAGCCCTAAAAATAACACATAAACTTTTCTTTTCTAGACATTGTGGTGAAACTGGTATGCGGGATGGACCTACCTTTGACGACTCATCAGGAAACTTATTAATTTGGGTGAATCTTGGAGGTAGAAGAAAGGGAACTTATTGGCCAGAAATAAGTGTTGTCAATCTAACTCTTGTGGTTACTGCGTATCAGGCAAAATAAATGATCAAAAATGCATTACTTTGGTTTCCAATCCTCAGATTGTCTTTTTTTTCAGGGTGATTGTGGCGAAAAAGGTGCTCCAGCGAGCTCTGGGTTTATGAATTGTGGCGATAGAAGAAAGTGCATCTATCAAAAATATCGGTGCGATCGACATATCAACTGTGCAACAGATAACGGGACATCTCTTGACGAAAAGGTGCCATAAATTGAACTTTTTATTGAAGAAAAGAATTCCATTAAACTATACTATAACAGGATTGCGTTTATGAGAGACGTGTCAGTCGTCCCAACGATGAGTACAATGAAGACGATGAAACAAAAGTCAACAAGGATTTTGGAACTCCAGGTTTTGAACTTTTCGTTTTTGGTCTTTTAAATATCCTATTCTTGGCTAATAAGTTGACCAATCGCCTTTAGACTTTTCTTTGTTATAAATTTAAGAACACAAATGTTATAGGAGATCAGTCTTGATGGTATCATAAATTCTGAATGCATTTCTAAATACAAGATGTGATACTTAATATTTTTTACAATAGCAATTTTTTTGAAATATTTTCAGCCCTTAATTGGATAACTTGGGTTTTGATACTCTTAAGTATCAGCTTTTCAATGCTTCTAGTCATCACTTTGTGTTACAAAATTAAAAAAAAGTATGGGACGATATGGTTTTGTTGCAAACGGTCTCTCTCCGAAAGCTGTGATTTTCCTGAGCAGGTATGAATTTTCATAGTCAGACACAAGGAATTTTTTTGCATGAAAATACTTAATATCTTTTAGTCTGGAATACAGTCTTTGGCGGAGCTTTCATCTCAACGCCATCTTCATCCAACCGAGCAGAATATTTATATTCCTCTTACATCGTTTCTAGTAAGTTCATTCAAATGTTATTCAGTTTTAAGTTGAAATTTGTTTCTTTTTTTTGTCGATAATGACATTTTCCAATTCATTATTAGGAGCCACCGGCAACCGCTATCTCTGATGGCCCCCACCTTTCTGTTCACACAGAGGCGAGTGCTTTCTGTTCAAAACAAATTTACACTCTCATTGATTTGAATTCATTTGATTAGGACTCATTTTTTAATATGACGGGTTCATTACCGGAGGAAATGCCAGATTTTCCAGAGGAGCCTCCTCCTGCTTACAACGAGCTTTTCCCCTCTGAGAGTCATCAATTAACAATTTCAGTGCACGATTCTCAGGAGCCAAGAGAGACTTCAGAAATGCTTCCAAGTGTTCAACCATACTCTGATACTAGATAAGACGTAGAACAATGGTCACCAGATTCTCACAATGATTATTTTGCTCAGATTTATTTAAACCTCCCTGATCTTTTTTGTCACTTGCGCGAGGCATTTAAAGGTCAAGACTGATTCTTTAGGAGAAATGTGATACACCTCAGAAAAGAAATGTAGCCTTTGCCCTCTTATTACATCTCAAATCAGCTAGTCTATTATAGTTTAGAAATAAATTATTTTCATTTTGTTTCTCGTGAGAGTTTCATGCTCTCGCCAGAAGCTGAAACTGTGAAACAATAACCAGTTTTCTTCCAGAAGACGTACATCTAGTCGAAGTAAAATTATCTGGATATGGCTTTCCCCTTTTTTGACGGCAACAACATTTTGCAACTGAATCTTAATCTTAAATTTAAAAGTATGACTCTGTGCCAAGAAATTTTAACTTAACTGTTACATCAATTGACTTTGCGCTTCCCCGCAGATTAAACTAATACTCAAATCGAAATTTAAATGTTTTCTTTCTTGATACTTTCTGGTGCCTTTGGCAACTAGATTTTTGGTGCTGCCTTTAACACATTTCCCTTGATTGAAAATCCAATTCTTTTATCATATCAATAAATTGATTTGAAAGATCATTATGGCATAAAATTAAACACTTTTTCAATCAATATCAGGAACTTTCTTTTTTCATCTAATTATTATGATGTTTGGGTAGGAGAAGTATCTGAAATTAATTAGCATGGAAGATTTTTTCACCATAAAATTTAGATTCAAAATGATTTGGAAATATCATTTCCACCATATTCCTTTGCACTTTCATGAACTTTACAATCAATAATCCCAAGTTGTAGTAAAACTTGGCTATTGTTTAAGAACTCTCGATTTGGATTAGGTATGAGATGTGGAGCTTTGACCAATTCAAACAATTTTTAGTGAAGCATGAAAAACCATCTGATTGGATTTAAGGGAATAATTTTTCAATGGTCTGGGGTAATATATAAATTGATTTTGGTTTAAAAGTAGCTAATACCAATAAATCTATAAGAAGATTGGAAGAATTTTAATTATGGAGATTTTAGTTTGATCTTATAAGTTGAGGATTACTAAAGCAATAATTCTTTCATTCACTCAAATGAACCCTTTTCTGATCCGTTTAGTTGCTGAAATCTATTTGACCCTTCAGCATGGCACTCAACAAAGTGAAAAATCTTTTCAGACTGAATCAGGCAATTTTCATTATTTTACTGTTTCTTTTTTATAACCATCTCTATCTATTTCTTGATCCTTTTTTGATAGGTGAATCCATCATCACCACAACCTGACGATGATGATTTGTCTCTCAGCATTGCATCAAGCAATCAAGTAATAAAAATTATTGGCAATTTTTTTCATCAGTTCTAATGGGTTTTTTTTCAAAATCAAGGCCACTGAATCCTTGACTGTGGAAACTTTGGCCATGACTGGCCTGTGCAAAGCAAATCCAACAACCAAAAGTGGTCAAAGACTCTACATGATTCAAATGTAACAATTATTTTAATTGATTTTTTTACCTAAATTATCTATTCAATTTCAATCACCTTTTTTTCTTGGAAAGGCTGTTTTTGCCTTTCTTACCTTTTGTTGCTCTCATGTTAGAGAAGTCATTCTCTCTGACTGATCTTGTTAGACAAAGTGCACAAATTGAAGGGTAAGTCTTTAAATCAACTAAAAAAGGGCAATTAATTATTATAACATCATCAAAGAAAAATTTGAAAGCAATCTTCATCTTCATGGATAAACCCTTTTCACGCCCGAACCGCCGAGCCAATCTCCACCCAATTTTGAACAGACATCCCCACCAACTCAGGGAAGGTTCTTAACACAAGCATGATCCCGCCAACCCGACCCCCGGGATAGCCCAAGCTCCAAAACCCAAATGGGTCATGGGAGAGAAAACTTTGTATAATGTAAAATGCCCAGATGGGTGACATAAGCTCATCAAATTTTTCCCGGGTAGCGCCGGGGCCCGGTTGGCTAGTTGGCAATAAAGAAAAGTGGCAAACTTTTTAATTTTTAGAGTGGGTGTTCAAGTGGACAGGGCCATTGGTTTACAACACCTTCTGAGCAATCTGCAACGAGAACGTTCAGAACTTTCATTTGCCATGATTGCAGACACCCTTCAGGAAGCAAAGTAAATGACCCTGATTCAATTTTATCTCTATATCACAATGAAGAATTGCATTTCAGTGCGAAGAAGACATTAAAATCATTTTTTGATGCAACTGATCATTCTCTTGACAGCCTTTATTGGCCAGATTCATTCATAAGGTACATGGATTAAATGCAGAATTTTCATATTTTATTCTAATTAATTTTTTTTCATAACAAGTGATGATTGCTCGCCAAAAATCTTTAAATCAAAGCTCCGCTTCCAAATAAAATTGGATGATTTTCGACAGTCAGTGATCAATAAGAAAGGAGTGACATTTCAAGAAGTCATAGAGTAAATTAAAATCTTTTGAGTCACAAAAAAAGAATATTTTATTCATGTCAAAAAATTTTTTAAGTTGGTACAAAGACTCTGATTATACTTTTCTTATTCAATTTGCTGAAGATCTCAAGAGTTCAAATACAAGCAGAGCATGGAAGTAATTATTAATTTTCAAATAAAATTATCACTCAGACCCATTTTTGTACTTAATTTTTCAGGTATTTGGTTTCCTATGATTACCTTTTGAGAGGTATAGAAAATTTTGGTCTGTCAATGAGCCAAGGATATTTGATGTATCTCTATGCACCTTTGCCAGAAGGGCCTTCAAGACAAATGATCCAACATGAAGTTGTCAGTTCTTTGTATTTCAACAAGTCCATGGATCTTCATCCCCATGTAGATTTGAAGCTTTGGAAATTGGTCCATTTTATTCCAATCTTTTTTTCCTGTGTCTAGCTTAAGGAGGAGCTTGATCGTTCCAAAAGTCAAAATTACAGGGAATGGAGATTGATGTTGAATTCAGTTAAATATCAAACAGGTTCAAAATTTACATTGGTAAGTGATTTTGGTTGCGGTCAGGCCTTGGATCTTCAAATCCTCAATTTGCATTTGTTTTGATTCAGGAAGGTCTTAGAATCTATCATCAAACCACAGTAACCCACCTTGAAGAAATAAGGAAAGTCAGACTGTAAATGAAATTGAGCTTTAATTTTATGAATATTTCTTTGCATTTATAGGATGGTAATTCACAGAATTACATCCAAAATGAGGTAGAAATAAAGTCACAAGCTTTAGACACAAAGATTTTTTTTTCTTTTGTTTTAGTGACATTGTGAATGAAGATTCTTCAAGATTTGTGTGGAAGCAGGTAACTTTTTATTATTGGCATTTAAGAGCAACCTTTTTCATTTACATGTATGTTGGGTATAGTCAATGAATGGTACTATTCTTTGTCTGGTGATTGTCATTGCACCCTCACTCATCATCCTAGTGAAGAATGCCACCCTAACACTGCAGGTAATATTGTGATCAACATGGGTTGATAATCAGGGTCTGGGTGTTCTGAGCAGAGAGGATCTGAATGCAAAAGGGAAAGTTGGCCAAAGAGTAAAGATGGGTCCGAGTCAAAAATTTTTGACCCGGGTCAGGTCGGGTCAGTTTTTTGTGGCTCGGGTTGGGTCAGCCATTTATGGTTTGGGTCTGAATTTGGAAAATTTCCCCTAAAAATGTCAAATTGTTCAATTTTTTCCCTTCGGGTCAAAAAAATCTCTTCGGATTGGGTCATAAAGTACCTGGGTTGAAGGCGGGTCAGCCTCTTATTTACTGCGGGTCAAAAGTAAGCTCGGGTAAGCTACCAAAAAGTGAGAGTGCATATATAGCTCCCACGGAGGAAGGTTGGGCACAAAAAGTTCCAGGGTGGATAAAGTTGTCAGGAATGACTTCAGATGAAAAGAAACCAAGGGGGATGAGGAACCATGGCATTTGTGGACTAAATAATCCCGGTCTTGGGACCTTCACAGATGTTATTAAAATAATTGTCTTAGCAAGTACGGTGTTGTGGTCAGAAGAGAGCTCGCAAGATGGGTCGTGGAAGAATGAAAACCCAGTAATGAGCTTCCCAATCAAGAGAAGAATAAACACTGACCTGTTTATTGATAGAATGGCAGCCCTTTATTTAGTAGAGAGTTGGATCAGACATAGGACCAATGAGGGTGATCAGCGAGTTGGCACTAGCTGAATGGAGGAGCAAGCATACCTTGAAAAATCAGGTGTTAACCTGTCTTGGGATGATAAGAATAGAACTTAAATAACATGGGTCATCACGTCTTTTTGGTTATGCAAACTGAACTATCAAGTATAGTTGCTGTGTGTCGGGGTGACAGAACGTGTGTGAAAACCCAGTGATGACCTTCCCAATCAAGAAGAGAATCAATACTGAACTGTTTATTGGTATAGAACGAAAGTCTTTTATATAGGAGAGACTCAGATCAGAGTTGGGACGAATGAAGGGGACCAACCAGTTGGCACCGGCTGATTGGAGGATCAGTGATACCACAGCTGAAGTGCTATCTAAAGGTGTGGGAATGAGAGGCCAGGTGTGAACCTGTCTCAAAATGGGTTTAACGGGAATGTGAAAGAAGTCAAAGATTTTGATTGAAACATCTTAAAAGTGAAATAAAGAGAAGGACTTGAAAATGATATTTATTTATAGACTTTTTCTGTCCGTGCTAGTCAAAGGACTGAAGAAATTGCTTCTGAAACTGAAAGGGCAGACAAACTACTTTATCAAATACTACCCAAGGGAGTCGCAAGGAAATTACTGAAAGGAAAATTGGTTTGTCACTTTCAAAGACTTTAGTTTGTACGAAGGGAAAGCCATGAAAGATTCTATATTGCAGGTACCAGCAGAGACCTTCGATTCGGCGACGGTCTATTTCAGCGCCATTGACGGATTTACTAACCTTGTCGCCGAGAGCACACCCTTAGAGGTATTTAACTCATCTGTTCATTAAAGTTTTTGATATTCAAGTTGAAATTCTAGGTTGTGACCCTGATCAACAGCCTTTACAAGATGTTCGATGCCAGAATTGATCGCTATGACGTTTACAAGGTAACTTCGAGTTTCTTCACAAAGAGCAAAATTCAGATTGAAAAAAAGAGAATGATTAAAAGGTTGAAGCCATTAACGACACTTACATGGTGGCCAGCGGTCTTCCAAAGAGGAATGGGGACCGCCATGCTGGAGAGATAGCAACCATGGCCTTAGACCTTTTGGGGAGGTCAAAAAACTTCACCATTCCACACAGGTTTCTTAGTTTTCTTAGTCCCAGGTTTGCTTGATTTAAATTATGAAATTTTTTCGGTGCTTTTGATCAGACCAGGGGAAACACTTCAAATGCGAAGCGGAATCCACACTGGACCGGTTGTAACAGGTGTGGTAGGTGCAGTCATGCCCAAATACTGCCTCGTCGGAGACACAGTCAATACGGCCTCGAGGATGCAATCTACAGGGTTGCGTAAGTAAAAAAGACAAAATAAAGGAAAAAACTGATGATCTTTGTTCTCAATACTAGCCCTCCGAATACAAATATCCAAAGAAACGAAACTTCTCCTCGACACTCTTGGCCATTTCAAAATCGACCATCGGGGTCTCACCCAAGTAAAAGGAAAAGGTGTGCGAGCGATCAGACAGATTTTATCGTGCCATCTAAAAATAATTCCTACATTTTTATCAAGGACTCCTTGATACTTACTGGTTGGTAAGTTCCAACGCGAATCAAGCGACCCTCGACGAGTTTGAGTTAATTTACAAGGTCGAGGATGGTCCAGCTTTCATGAAAAATCTTGACGACATTGCGACTGCACCAGAGGGGAACGAAATAGAGGAGTCAAAAGTTTAAGTAAAATTCTTGGCTCAAATCCGTAAAGACAAGATAGCCCAGCACTCATTTTTAGATGAATAAATTTCGTGAAATTTAAAACTGATCAAAAATCCAGGCTTTGACCATGTGTACGTAGGAGGTATGATCGGATCAAAGGAAGATCCATGCTAAATTCGAATTAAAGTTTACAATGTTTGGTGACTTCGTAACAGCTGCCTTTTGAGCGTATTGTTACAAATATTTTAATTCAAAAGAGTGTTTCAAGCTCAAGTACAAACACTTTCAATCTTCAGTCAACATCAGGTTGTACAAGTGTGTATTGACCTGAACTACAATGGACTTTAGACTCCTTCATTTTGGAGATGGCTCGCAGCATGTCATCATTTGTGAGCTCTCTTAGTTCTCGACCACTCGACGGCTGCATTGTTTCGATCTCCGACATCAAGTCGCGCATTCTAAATATTGATGAATATCATTAGAGACATGGCAATGAAGAAAAAACTCAAATATCTAACCTGAACACTGAAGCTGTCCTGCAAGCTTCCCTGAGATCAGAGCCAGAAAATCCTTCGGTAAGATTTGAGATGCGAATATAATCGAGATCGGCAGAGACTTTTTCCATGGCGAGAATTCTCTATTGAGTGCCGAAATGGTAAAATTAAAATTGGAAAAAAGAATTTCAAATATATACATTTACAACCAGTAATATGCTTTTTCGTTGCTGAGCAGTTGGAAGCCCAATGTGAAAAGTGGCTGGCATCCGCCTTAAGATGGCTCGGTCTACATCTTTTGGACGATTTGTAGCACCCATTATGACAACAGGTGCTTTTGTTTGCGATCTAAACTGGATATTCTTCATATCGTTTAAACATTGCAATTTTATTTTTCATACATTGTTTCTAATCCGTCCCACATTTGCATAAATTGAGCCTTAACCATAGCAGTTGCCTCGTGGTCATGCGAGTCTCTAGACCTCAGAAAAGAGTCTATTTCATCAATGAAGATAATGCAAGGAGCGATTTTTTGAGCAAGAGTAAATGCTGCTCCAGCAAGTTTTTGCGACTCTCCATACCTGCACGGTTTATACAAAAAAAGACATTATTAAGTCAATAATTTAATAATCGTTTTATTCAATTATACCACTTATCCGTGATCAAAGATACATCAAGGTTGATAAAATTTGCACCAGCCTCTTTGGCTGTGGCTTTGGCTAACATTGTTTTTCCACATCCTTTAGGAAAACAATAGTTTTTTTTAAAAAATAGCGATGAACGATTATTGTAACTTTTGGTGCATTTAGAAACAAAAAACAAGTTACAGATAAATTAGATAAGTCAATGAGTGATATTTTTGCTGGCATATCTGCTATTGTTGATTTTTTTGATCCACTGAGAAAAATACTTGGCATGGCTTTAGTTGTAGTGGCCCTAATCATGTTTTGTCATTCTCTAAGTGACCAAACCATAAGAACAAATTTAAAAAAGCTATTTTATAGTGAAAATTTTATTCTGTGAAGGATTTTATTTTTATTTTAAGGGGAAAATTTCATTTTATGACAAGATTTTTATTATTAACAGTAAGAGGGGCTTTTGAAAAGCTTATGTGTGAATCAATTTTTGGTTTTCATGTCATGTGTATGAGTCGTAATTGAATAAATAAATTCCATACCTGGAGGACCGTGAAGAAGTACGCCACGAGGAGCAGTGGTTAATTGGGATTCTGCAAGAATAGCTCTTTGTTGGATTGGCAAAATGACAGTTTCACGAAGCTCTTGTATGACACTCTCAAGTCCAGCGATGTCAGACCAAGAGGTGCTTATGGTGCGGGGATTGATCTAAAAGTGTCCAATGCCAATAAAAAAAGTCATGTAGGATTCCTCTATTAAATTTTGTCTCACAAGGTTGCTAGCTATGATCAATTCATACGAATTGAGTTTGATGTCATTTTTTATTCCTAGACTTGTCATCAATTCTTTAGCCTTCACTTGAGCTTGCATTTGTTGCTTCCTAGGTAACGACAATCAACCTTTATTTCAGTAAACACTTAACTGAACTTTTGAGCAGTATAACCTGGTAGGATCTATTGCATCCAGTAGCCATTTAAAAGTGTAGTAGCTGAAGGCACTCAAAGCAGCAACCCTAAAATTTTGGACTTTATTCAAAAGAAAACTTTGCACTTTTACAAAATTTAGAAACCCTACCTTGCGAGGAGACTCAAAATCTCTCTTTTAGATATAACTTCGTCCGACATTGCAAACAATTTAAAATTTTAGGGTTGTCAAAATAAAATTGGCAAATATCATTAAACAATTACATATAATAATTTCGTAATGCTAGTGCCTATAGTTGTAAATATTATTGAATTATTGGAATCTGTGATATAGTACAGAGTACTGCAAATCTTAGAGATCTGTGAAAATTTTCAAAGTTGTGAAAATTTGGAAAATTCGTCGACAGAAAAGAAACTGCAATGTGATAAGAGAGACGATAGACCAAAACGACTCCTTTGGCAGTTCCTTGAAAGGCAAAAAAGGGGTGGATATCTACGTATCTATCTTTTCACCAAAAGGACAAAATAATGAGGCCATTATCATCAGTGTTTAAGAAAC
>Ga0194133_10008211_pt1 | contig 12257 bp, 13 predicted proteins | sample TA2KigOf40mmetaG_FD_155448 | JGI IMG/M metagenome (GOLD analysis project Ga0194133, IMG submission 155448) | Freshwater microbial communities from Lake Tanganyika, Tanzania - TA2015055 Kigoma Offshore 40m | ecosystem: Environmental > Aquatic > Freshwater > Lake | place: Tanzania: Lake...
ACTGTCCCATCTCAGATGAACAAAGCATCTGTTGATTGATATACGCATACATGATACCCGCCTGTATCAGTAAAAGAATGTTTACTGCGATGTCAAATGTCACATACGTTTCGGCCACATGCCCAGAGTTGATTTTATTGTAATACACCGTATTCTGGTATATAATCCATCCAAGCAGCACCATAAATAATGTGATAGGAACAACATTCAACAAACTCATACGCATGATACAGCCAGGTTTATCTGGATTGTATTTATTCAAAGTGATGCTTACGATGGTAATAATGAGACAAGCAGTCCATAGTAGTGTCAAGTAGTAAAAAATATACGACTTAAAATAGACGGTCACCTCTTTTTTTAGATTGGACGAGTCCTTTTTCTTGATTTCGTCTTTGATAAGTGAAACATCGGTTATACTAGTTACATCGCTAAATGATGGAGCCGCTTTTTCATTATAACTATACTGAAAAATCATTTTGACGACGATCGTGATGATGATTAACATCGAAAATATTTTGAATGATGGGACTAAGTCATTTGGTCCTGCGATGTTTTCCATTATTGTAGTGTATCGGTTTTAGTATTTTAATAGAATATATCGGTTATACACTATTTAGATAATAATTACAATATATAACCAGCCAGCGAAAGCAGCAATAGCATCAGCGTTAGCGAGCATGAAAACAATAGTTGTAACGGGGGGTGCCGGATTTATTGGATCGAATCTGTGTCTCTATCTTCACGGCCATAGCGACGAAAACTATATTATTTGTGTGGATAATCTGATTACGGGGAATTTAGATAATCTTCTAGAGATTCTCTCGAGTCCGCGATTTCGATTCATCGATTATGATATCACGAATCCTCTTTGTCCTACATTATTTGGCGAACATGTAGATGAAATCTATCATCTCGCGTCGATTGCGTCGCCTGAAAAGTATAAAAAATATCCGATGGAGACGTTGCTGACGTCGATCAACGGCACCCAACGTGTGTTGGATTACTGTGTTTTATATAACTGTAAAATGCTGTTTACTTCTACGAGCGAGGTATACGGCGATCCTCTTGTCCACCCACAACCCGAGACCTATTATGGTAATGTGAATACGGTGGGAGAACGTTCTTGTTACGATGAAGGAAAACGCGTGGCGGAGACGTTGGTCTATGAATACCAGAAACGGTTCCCAGAGTTGGAGTTGAAGGTTGCGCGATTGTTCAATACGTATGGGCCGCGGATGGACCTCGACGACGGGCGGGTCATCACCAATTTTATTCGGCAAATCAAGCGTGGTGAGGCGATCGCGATTTATGGAGATGGAACGCAGACACGATCATTCTGCTTTGTGGATGATACGGTGCGTGCGTTGGTGACGTTTATGTGTGCGGCGGAGACGAGTGTAGGTGATGTAGGGCCTGTAAATATCGGCAACCCGGCGTGCGAATTTACGATGAATGAACTCGTGGAGGTATTTAGGCGTGCGTTGGGGCGGTCGGAGGCCGGCGGGGGCGCATTTGCGGTGAAATACCTGCCGAGGACACAAGACGATCCGATGTGCCGGCGGCCGGTCATAACGAAGGCGGAGGAGTTGTTTGGATTTACGTGTGCTGTCGGGCTGGAAGAGGGGATAAAACGCGTTTGGGATTATTTTTTGTAGTCAAAAAAAATAATATTTGTAGTATGTATAACAAGCGTAAACTTATCATGTCATCTCTGTCCACCAATCCAACACATGATGAGGTTGATAAATACGTTAGTACCGCAACGGAAGCTGATTTGAAGGATAAATATAATAAAATCGGACAAAGTATGATGGGGGTTGTTCATCCAACTGATAAATATTTGAAATCCAAAATTGAAGAAAGATTTCCATATTTGAAAACTAATGGTGGTCGTCGTTCTTCCAAAAAGAACCCCACCGCCCGCCGTCGTCGTTCTTCCAAGGCTCGCAAGTCCCGTAAGGTCCGCAAATCCCGCAACACTCGCCGTAGGTAAATAGTAAGGAACATTACTTTTTCTTAAAATACCCGAACTTCGGTTTAGGTTTCGCCGGCGCCGCCGCATCAGCCGCGATCCACTCATGTAACACCCCCGCCTCACATGTCATATAATTTCCATGTTTTTCCGCGAACCCTTTTAGCGCGACGAACGCGGGTTTCGACATTTTCGCCGTTTTATGAAAGATATACGGACCATATCTTCCATATCGTATTGTTGTATTTTCGTCGATCGTGCGCATAATTTGTCCTTGGTAAGGTGCGGTCGTCGTGGCGGTGCCCTCTGTGTTGTCTCCAGCATCGCTTCCAGAAGACTTTTCAATAAACGCAATCACGTCTTGTAACGAGAGGTCAAATTCTGTTTTTCCACCGCCACCTCGACCACGACCATCGCCGCCTAATAATGGTTTTAACGAGAGATTCATACTTCCCCATACAATATACGCTCCATATTTTCCACTCTTGATGATGACATTTTGTCCTTGATATTCTCCCATCAGGCGTCCGCCTCCAGCGACGGATATGGGGGTAGGCGCAGTCGCGGCCGCGGTGATTGCTCCGGTTTTGGTTCCGGCTCCGCCGTCGTTCAGCTCAGCTTCACCAAGCATATATGCGAGAGAATACTCCCCACGCTGTATTTTGGAGTATTCTAGGTTCGGACGCACACTTTTAAATATAAATTTCGGTTTCGTTTCTGTGGGTTTAGGGGCCTCGGCATCGTCGTCGTCCGTGTCGCCATGGTCGCTCCCATCGTCGCTCTCGGCATCTGCGACCCGACACCGGATCACCGGCCCGTTCTTCCCCATGATATACGAATGTCGGTCATCGATTTGAATCTCTTCTTTGATGACTCCACGCTCTTTCAATTCTTGTAATTGTGTCGTTACATCAAACCAACATTTATAACAGAGTTCATGCCATACCATTCCGCCTGTTGCGATTTCATCAAGCTGATTCTCCATATTCTTTGTGAATTCGTATTCAAAGAGGGGTGCGAAATGTGTGAGGAGGAATTCGATCACAATAATACCGAGAGGCTGGATGACGAGCTTCCTTGTCTCGCCGCCAATCTCTCGAACTTCTGTTTTTGATTCTACGGAAGCGGCAGCCGAATCAGTCTGCTTTGTTATCACAAACTCACGACATTCGAGAGATTTACCACGCACATCTTGAAGTTTCACATATCCGCGTTCTTGGATTTTATCCACGAGTGACGAGAATGTAGACGGACGACCTATCCCCATTCTCTCGAGCATCTGGACAAGACCTGATTCAGTATAATGCGATTTTGAATTTCGGAGAGAACATTTGGTCATGATACGTTTGAAAGGCATTATGTGCGCGGTGGATGCGGCGGTGGTCGCAAATGACGCAAAATACGTGTATTCTTTCGCCTCTTTATCATAACAACCTGCTACGAGTTTCCAACCAGGTTTAATCACTTGTTCGGCGGTGTAACGGTATTCACATGACATCGATGTTCCTGACACCGACACGACAGCGACAGGTGACGTGATCGCCATCGTGATTGTTTGACATATTGCCGCCGCCATTAAACTCTCGAGTGTATTCCGATGAATCATTGAATAAAGGCGATGTTCTCTCGGATGACAAGATTGAGGAAGTAATGTTCGAGAGATATCGGTGGGTCGGATGGCTTCATGGGCGGCTGCTCCCGCTACTGCCGACGCCGTCCCCGAGAGATTTCCGAGAAGAAGATCATCTGTCGTTTTGCCTTCATCACCGAACCGTTTGAGAATATAACTCTGGGCCTTTGCCACGAATTCCGCCGAATACACCTTACTATCTGTTCGCATATACGTAATATACCCTTGTTCGTATAACTTCTGTGCCACAGACATGGTATCCTTTGGTGAGAGATGAAGTTCGTTACTTGCCGCCTGCTGAAGGGTGCTTGTCGAATAAGGTGACGGTGGTGCCTTGGTTGCTTTTTTAGCAGCGCCCACGGTCGATCGGAACCCAGCATTAGGTGCCGCTGCTGTTTCACGAATGAAGAGCTCGAGAGATTCTTGACCGGAAGAATCCGCGGCGGATGATTCTATTTCTCTCGAGAGATGGAATGTAAGATTGAGTTTGGTGAAGATTCCAGAGACTGTATAAACCATGGTCGCTGTAGATGCCTCGATCTCTTTGTAATTTTCGTAGATGAGGCGAAGAGCCGGAGTCTGACAACGACCTGCCGAGAGATTTGTATGTGCGACATACGTCCATAAAACTGGAGATATTTTATACCCGACGATGAGGTCGAGCACTTGACGTGCCTGTTGCGCTAAGACAAGGGACATATCGATGGTGCGGGGCGCGGCGACAGCTGCCTTTAGCGCGGGTTCTGTGATTTCATGGAAAACGATGCGTTTGGTGGTTTCTACCGAGAGATGGAAGACTTGACAGAGATGCCATGCGATAGCTTCGCCTTCACGGTCGTCGTCAGTGGCGAGGATGACTTCGGCGGCTTCGGCGATGGCTGCGCGGAGTTTTGCGACTTGGGCGTGTTTCGATGACATGATTGCGAACTTTATGGCGAAATCGTGATCGACTGCGATTGATTTTAAGCCGTCGGCAATCTCTCGGATATGTCCGAAACTAGCGAGACACATGTATTTATCTTTGCCGAGGTAGGACTCGATTTTCTGACACTTGGCGGGGGATTCCACGATCACGAGAGAACGACCTGTGCCGCGGGGGCGAGCGGCAGAAGCAGAAGCAGAAGCAGCAGAGGCGGGGCGAGTAGAGACGGAAGCGGCAGAAGGCTTTATTTTAAATTTGGGAGGCATGCGTATGTTGTAAATCATATACAAAATACGCATTCAATTTTATACTTGTTTCGATTTCTTTGTTATTTTTTTACGACGATGACGAGTTTTACGCAAACGCCGTTTTGACTGTTTTTGGTTCGAACGCACTGAAAATCCACCTTTTTTTGGTTCAGAACTTGCTTGTTGAATTAAATTATTGATTTCGGTTTGTTTTTTTTTTGGTAGAAAATCAAAAATTGGGTCAATATTATCTCGTATAAAATTGTTAACAGACTTTACACCTTCTGGGGTTTTATTTTGTATAACTGATTCAATCATCGTTTTTAACTCTGCGATCCGCTCGTCCCCCTTATCATCTGCTAATTTTTGTTTTTCTTTGAATTGTGTTATAAAATGATTAATCGAATCATATTGTTTTTCTTTTTTTACGTCTTGATCGTTGATTCTTTTATCCAATTTGTCACTCATTATAATTTTCTTATATTCATCTGAAAAACTTTCTTTTTGTTCTATAAATATATAATCGTATATTCTTTTTAGAACCCATTCTTGCTGATCCTTGTCCAGTTCTTTACTATTATCTAAAACATTCCAGATTGCTTTTGTGTATATTTTATCATACAGTGGGCGTATATCATCATGTCTTCTATATTCAAAAGAACATTTATTGACTTCAGCTAAAAATTGTTTTAGATCATTAAGACTCATATTCGGAATATCAAAATAAGAATGTTCCAATAAATATTCTAGCCATGATTTTAGTTCTTTTACATATTCATCACTGTCTCTTCTTGTCGGTCCGTATGACGTTCTTTCCTCGTCTAATGCGGCGGTTCTTTTTGATACATACGATGATTGTGGGTGTTCAGATGTAGTAGTATCAACGCGTTGTTTACTGGTAGAATGTCGAAAATTTTCATTCGCACCTGTAATTTTTTGAAATATAAGTGTGAATAATTTTTTGTCTGTATTTGTAGGACGATCAGGATGACATTTTAATGCTAATTTTCGATACGCAATATTTTTTTCATTTTCATCTGAATGTTCATTTATACCTAATACTATATGTGGAGATGAACCTTCTGGTAATTGATAAATTCTTTCACATTCCCGATCTATGTCAGTCATTTGTTCGTATATATTAGTTATATTTTTATAATAGTTTTCTCAATCGCGGTCACCACCCCGCTTAAACACATCTCTCATATATTATCTAAAGATGTCTATTTCCGTATTTATTCGACTCGGTGTTAGTGCGGGTGTTCCGTTGGAGTTAAATACAATCGACACCATCCAGAAATTATTCGAGAAGCATAGTGTTTTTATCTATGGTATTCGCGACAAACCCGTCGATTATGACGAGCATGACGAATGCTTCGATAAAGGTATCCTAGATGTGCTTATGCGAACGAACAGCGAAGACGAATTCAAAGCAAAACTTGCTGAGATTGCGGAGTTGAGAAAGGACGAGAATATAACATGCCTGCGTAGAAAGAAAGAATATGTTGCGCATGACGAATACGCAGCATATCAACGGTTTATTATGGACGATGACGATGCCGGTGACGGTGACGCCGCCGCCGCCGCCGCCGCCGTGGAATACAAACCATTCGATCTTAGCGAACTATGGTTTGAATTTTTCGATCACTGTTCATCGTTGGACGCTGAATTCGATAGTGATACGAAATCAAGTTATAATACGATAGGTAGCGCACACAATATTATGGCGCGTATAAATGAAAGTGTCGAATATTTCAAGGAACTCGGGATTTCAGAGGAGCATATCGATATTACACATTATAATGTATTGAGTATATAAATGAACACGGTTGCCTCCTCCGCATGGTATAAATCTCTCAATCAATCCCCACTCACTCCTCCCAATTGGGTATTCCCAATCGCATGGACGATTTTATACGCGCTTATTATTGCGTCTGGGTTCGTATTTCTCTCCGCCACCACGACCATTCGTGCCGGTGTCCGTTCCGTGGGCTTCTTCTACTATTGCGCGGCGTGGGTTCTAAATCTCTCATGGTCTCAAATCTTCTTTCGATTCCAGCGACCGGATCTGAGTTTCGTCGTGATTTTAGGAATGCTTGCGTTCATCGCCCTTAATATCCGCGCGTTTTATCCGGTGAGCCGTCCCGCGGCGTATTTACTCGTCCCGTATCTCGCGTGGGTGTCATTTGCGACTTACCTGAATGGATATATCGTATTTATGAATCCGGTGCCGTAGCCGCAGCCGCAGCCGTAGCCTGTGTCGCAGCCTGTGTCGCAGCCTTGAAATCCGCCCAACTCATCTTCTTCTCTGGAATCGCCGGTCGTGAGGTCTTCACCGCTTTCGCCGCCGTTTTCTTATTCTTCTTTGCCTGCTCTGCGTCTAAATTTTCAGACCGCTTCAGCGCACTATCTACATAAATACTCTTCAAAATTTTACCAACTTCGAATGACCCTTCATGTTGGTCCAATTTACCATCCTCGATCTCTCGCAAGATTTGTATCATCCGGAATAGAAGTTTTAGGTCAATCTCTCCTGTTTTCAATTTGTTGAATAAATCGGTATAGAACTTAAAGAGAAATCCGCACCGAGAGACGCATATTGAGTCGAATTGTTTGGGGTTAGATTTGGCTAAACGCCCGTATTCATGCTTTAGTTTTATCATAGTTGTTACATCGGTGTAAATCTGCGAACTATGCTTGACGCGACGGATGACCTCGGTATGATCTTCGGTTCCATTTGCGTCGATAAGTTTTTGAAGATGAATTCGTTGTTCGTCGTCCATGGCGGTGCGGTATATATATTACGCAAATAGTATTTAGACTTCTTTCAAACGCAAGCGACTTTGCCACTATTTTTATTCGCGTCTATATATATCAAGACTAGACATAGAAGAGGATGGTGATGTCACTTAAAGTTCAAGAAGCACCGCAAGCCCCGAGTTACGCTGCGGAAAGTATACAAGTTCCGGCGAATATTGCGACACCACAAGCGACGATGGAAAATGTGAAGGCACAACAAAGTGAACTCAACGCGGTAAATACACTATCTGGCGGCCGACGCAAGCGACATATGACAAATCGTGGCAGTAAGGGAAAGAAAAGCCGTGAATATAAACACCGGTCGTTTATTCGCACGTATAAGGGGCGTAGGTGGCAGCAGGAGCAGGAGCAGCAGCAGCAGCAGCAGAAAGGAGGATCCGGTGAGAGAATTCCGATTCCGCAAGTTGGTTCAACATGCACAGGTGGGGCTCAGTGTGCCGGTGCGCAAAATGCGACATTTACCGCGATACATAATCAAGCACAATCCAATAGCATTAATGACGCTTATGTTACGCAAAGCGGTGGAAGAAGAAGCACTAGGAAACGAAATACGCGCCATCGCCATCGTTACAACCAGAGCTATTCTTTCATTGATACGTTCGCATATAATATTAAGAAAGTGATGCGGAAGATATTTTCGTAAGAACGGACGCCAGATGCGGCGGAGGCGGCGGGTAACCGTAGATATTATATGCGTGTAATATAACTGAAGACGTGTTATATCTCGTCACTTATTTCGAATTCACATCAAATGAAATCCACAGATATCATTTTTTCAATCATAATTATTGTTATATTTTTAGGTCTCTACCTTTCGAATATTTTAGCGATCGGTATGAAAAAAGTGAAGGACAATTGGCCGCTGTATCGGTGTAGTCCGAGTGTAATGCCGTTTGCCAAATTATTCGGCCATGATGTCGGTGATAACTTCATGCAATGCATTCAAACCACCCAAAGCAGTTATATGGATTATCTTATGATGCCGTTGAATCATGTGATTTCGCTGGTAGGAAGTGTTGCCACAAAAATCGTAAAAGACACGGAAAATATTCGCGGATTCATCGGAAAACTTCGTGATAAAATCCTTTTTGTTGTGAAAAACATCTTTGGCATATTCTCCAATATTTTAATCGGGTTTCAACGTATTATTATTGCGATGAGAGATTTAGTAAATAAATTGGCGGGTATTTTTGCGACCCTAATGTTTGTGATGTCGAGCGCGCTAATGGTAATGAAGAGTTTGTGGGGTGGTATTTTTGGACAGATGGTTCGTTCTCTCGGGCGATCATAAACCATATCCAGATAAATTATATTCTAGTAACATTATATAACAAATACATACAATGGCTTACGAACGAGGTTCCGTGATGTTGGTTCACGCTGCCATGATTGGCGCGGTTATTTATATGGTGATGCGATTTGTCTTGAATCAATCGGCTCTTGTCGCAGAAGATCGTTCGATTGTGATTGCGGCGATAGTTCTTATTTATATGGTAATGTTTGGTCATGGGATGCCGAATCAGTTGAACCGTAATCTCTCGTTTTTATCATAAGTCCGTAATATACGAAGTCCGTAATATACAAATATATCTAAAATATATCTGTATATACGATAAAAGTGATGGCAGAGTCTGTCGTAACCATCATATTCAATAAATTAAATAGTTATCTAATCGATTTAGGAATCATATCACAAGTTGTAAGTGATAAGGCATTAGGTAAAGTTAAAACTACGAGTCGTGATTCAGTCTTATCATCCTTACAAAATTATGTTAAACAGGAAAGCTCTGAGCTCGATGAAAAGATTGAAAAAATAAAGAAACAACCCATCATCGAACGTCTCAATTATTTATACGGGGATAAAACATTTTCTGGACGTTACGGTATTGATATTATTAAGGTATGTGTAGTCATTTTTATTTTCATGTCAGCTGTGACATATTTTCAAATACAAAATAAATTACTCGATGTAAAGCGCGACTGGCCCGAATATCGATGTCGTCCAGATGTTATGCCATTTGCTGGATGGATTAATGCGCCAGAAGGTGTAAGTCCGATGGAATATACGAAACAGAATTTTATGGAGTGTAGTGCGAATACGACAAAAGGTGTATTTGATCGTCCGATGAGTATGGTCTACGCGATATTCAACGTCGTCATGGGAATATTCAGAAATATTTTACAGGTGATCGAGAGATTTCGTTTGTTGTTCAACCGTATGAGAGACACGCTCAAAAATATATTTTTAGCCGTGTTTAACCGCATTCAAAACGTGCTTATTCCGCTTCAAAATATGCTCATCAAAATGGTGGATTTTTTCGAGAAAATTAAAGGTATTCTTGCGACATTTTTATTAACATTCGTGGGGGCCTTATGGTCATTTTATTCGTTGATTGGCTCTATTTATGAGTTGGTAATCATCATATTGATCATTATGATTATTGTGATTATCGTGCTTTGGTATGTTCCATTTGTTGGGTGGATCCTTGCGATAGCGGCAATCGCGGTTTTTTTGACGATCGCGATTCCACTTATTTTATTAGGTATTGTTTCGCGACAAATCACACGTCAGAGAACCAGCCGGATGCCATCACCCGATGATTGAATAGTTTAGGAAGAATATAATCTATTTATTTATTATAATTGTATATTATTCATAAAATGAACTACAAATTGGTATTACTCGTTATTGTTGCTCTTTTTATTGGGGCAAATTTGATGTGTAGTTGTTGCCGGTATCCCGTGTTTGACTACCTAATGAGACGCGGCGGTTCTATTATTGAAGGCGTCCAGAACAGTGATCCAGGAACACCGGGTTCTGATGCATCCGTTCAAGCCGCATCAAACGACGCACAAGAAATCATTAAGAAGAAGCAGCGTGTCCCGGATATTATTGCTGCGACTGCTGCCACTGTTGAACAAGCGAAAAAGGATGGAATGACCGGAAATAAAGAAGGATTTATCCCAGACTTATTCAAGACCGGTATGGATGTTGCGTCGAGAATGACCGGAGGCATGGGTCCCGCTCCCCGTGAAGAAGCTATTCCAGTAAAGGGCGCCGGTGCTGGTAAAGAAGGACTTGCTCTTATGGGGTCTAATGTGAATGAAGTTCAAAACGGAGATGTGGCCGGCATGTGGGTCACAAAAGCGAACAATTATGCCTCTGAATTCGGTTACGGTATCATTAACAATACAGGAAGCGCGTATTCTGCCGATGAACCTCTTAAGAATGGTGAGATGGTTATATTTGCGAAGAATAAATTCAAACCAGAATGCTGTCCTGCGCCATATTCATCTAGCACAGGTTGCGTATGTATGACACCCGAACAAATTACTTATTTGAATACTCGTGGAGGCAACCGAACATCCGATTCAGGTGTTTAAATTTTTGTAAATAACTTTCAGATTGTACATTTTTAGAACAATCTGAAAAAAATTGAAATGCTTTTTCGTATATCTATCTAGTAGTAGCCGCCAGACAGCCAGACACGAACGAACGAAATGAACACTACTATCGATACCAGAACCAGAAATATCAGCAATATTACCGGAGCCAAGGAACTCCAGCAATATATCAACGAACAAACCAGACTTATTCAACAAATTCGCGAGGAATATCTCATGGACCTTCAACAGCCCATCACCACGGTCACAATTCCAAGCTTTCTAAACAACAGTTCGTGGAACTTCTGTGCGGAATTGTGCCAGAATGCCCACAAGAGCTTTATCTACAAACTTACCGGACTGCCGCAATTCAGCACATTCCTCCAGAAAGAAGAGACATTTAACGAAGTGGTCGACCAACTTGAACGTCTTCGCAAGATGCTGATCACGAACAAACAACAAAAAAAAACAGCGATTCGCAAAATCCAAGAGATCATCAAGCTCGTCAAAGAAACGGAGAGACAAGAAGAACAGAAGAGAGTTCCTTCACCCGCATTCGATTTCGTCATGACGACGTTGAGTATGGACGACCACGACGGCATCCTTATCGAAGCGGACGACAGCGCCATCGTGAAAGCACTCAAAGCCCAAATCGAAACAACGAAACAAAACCATCGTACAATCTCACGCAATCTACTTCAACAGGTCAATTTCATCGTGAAATCAGTTAGGCGTCACATCGTCGACGTGAAAAGAAGCGCGGAAGACAACGTCGGCGAAATAATTCATCACGCTGAAAAATGCCGCGCATTCATCGCGAAGTGCTTCGATTATTCGGTGCTGATCTATTGTGCTTCTGCGTGGTGGCATCAAACCCAAAAAGACGCGATGGACGATGGCTACTACCACATCGAAGTTGAGTGCGTGAACCCAGATGACGCAATATTCAATCCGAACGCCGCCGCAACGACCGAACACAACATCCGCATTTGTGTCTACCACGGCGACAGCATCGATCCGAATCATATCGTTCACGTCTACGACTACGATCAAGACCTCGCTCAGGCAATCTACACACCGGAAATAATTTGCGAGGTCGAAAAGATTCTTCACCGATTCAGAACAGGCATCGTCGTAGCAACATGTGAGGCGTAAAAGTAACTGAGAGACACACGCGCGAATGCGCTCGGACCGACCGACCGACCGACCGACCGACCGACCGACCGACCGACCGCCCCCCCCCCACCCACACCGCGCAAAGAAAGAAAAGGTAAGCTTCAG
>Ga0194133_10008212_pt1 | contig 12256 bp, 7 predicted proteins | sample TA2KigOf40mmetaG_FD_155448 | JGI IMG/M metagenome (GOLD analysis project Ga0194133, IMG submission 155448) | Freshwater microbial communities from Lake Tanganyika, Tanzania - TA2015055 Kigoma Offshore 40m | ecosystem: Environmental > Aquatic > Freshwater > Lake | place: Tanzania: Lake Tanganyika...
GCATTGATTTAGAAATATTTTGTTTTGTTAATCCAACTTTTTCAGGATATACTATGCAGAATCTCTTAAACATCAATGACAAAGTTTGATACTTTTGAAGAATTCCAATTTAACTGCTTGCTTTACATAGTTACCTTTGACAGCCTTTTGGAAAAAGTCACTTTGATTGGAAAGAAACTTAGCATGTTCCTCCGAAAATTGATTGACAGTTTCAGAAAGAAACCGTATTTGAATCCAGCAGCTATGATTCATTTATAGCTAAAAAGGAAATCAAAGTTAACTCTTGTATTTTTGAAGGATGGGATTTTCCAGAGGATGATCACATCGCTTATTAACTACTTTAAGTTGAACTTTTTTCAGATTTTCGATTTTGCAGAACCTTGTTAACTTTATGCATAAGATTTTGCCAAATTTGCAGACTTTTCAGATTGAGGAGGAAAATGTATTTAAAATGCATCAAAGAAGGATAAAAGTTTAGTTCCAAGTAGGCAAAATAAAAATTTCTTCATCAATATTCCGATGTTACCATCTTTCTTTCTTTTTTTCGTAGCATTTTATTCACTCATGCTTTGTAAAATAGGTACATTCACAACTTTTTAAGAGTGAAATTTGCCCCACACACCCCTCAGTCAGAGGAGTGTGTGAGACTTACAAGAGACAATAATAAAATCAATAAAATCGAGAATGCATCTCCATTTGTCAAAAGAATGTCTTTTTAAGGTATGTCCTAATTCTGTCGTCGCTTAGGTCCTGTCCGATCCAGTCAAAATCCACGCGGTCCATCATTTCCAGTCTGTTGTGCAAGGCTTGTTTTCCAATTTTTCCCTTTGCATTATTATAAAATCTGCCAATCAATGGCTTACGCCTAGTGGTATATAGGGTTGATGATATTGAATCTTTTAGGAATTTTTTAAAGTTTTAATGAATAGACTGGCCACTGCATAGTTACCCCATTGAGTAGGTGTGGCTCTTTTGCATTCCTTATCTAAAAGAGATCTACTCTGTTTTTTCTTAAAATCCTTTGCAGCTATTCTGAGGCCTTTATAGTGTGCAGAGTTAATAATTCGTTTGAGATTCCATCTCGTCTCCGAATTAAGCCAGAGCAGGGCGCAGTAGTAGAGCTGACTAAAGTACTGACTTGTTAGAATTTTAAGGAACTGATCCATCGAGAACTTATTCCGTATTCTTTTCAAAGCTGATAGTTTTGATCTGCATTTTGACACTATTGACCTGACTTGTGCTTCCCATTGTAAGTGATTGTCAATGATGACCCCTAGCACTTTCATATCTGATTTTGTTTCAATATTTATATCACCTATTGTAACGTGGGTTCTGGTAACTTCTTTATTTTTACTGAAGACCACGACCTCTGTCTTGTCTACATTGACTTTCATGCCCAGTCTTTTCAGTTCTTCAATCATTTCACTCATTTCACTTTGTAGCCATGGTTCCTCAATGTCCCTCATCAGCAAAAGTCCATTCTGCAGCGATTGCCTTCCCCATTTTGTCCTTGAGGAGTCTCAATCCCAGTTTATATGGTGCATCACATAGGGATTTGGTCAAATATTTCAGCTAAAACCCAGGATTAATTGTCCTGCAGTGTTTTAACCACCCTAGTTGCTCTGGCAAATTTCAACCATTCAGAAAGGATTTCTCTTTCGCAGATACTAGTTAAAACATTTCTGCTTTCATAGTTATGATCCCTGCAAAGCTGATCTAAGGAGCCTGAAGTGTAAGGAGTCCAATCGGCTTAGCCACACAACTGAGACTTAGACCACTGACCTAAAGAAATGCAGCCTTGAGAAATTGATCTTTTGTCAGATACTTTCAAAGGAATTTAAATTATTTGACATTCCTCCCTTTTGAAATTGATTGATCGATTGACAGCTTAAAGTAGGTTGAGGAACTGATTGTTCTAATATTGTAATGTCATTTCACCTTCTATATCAGTTCACCTAATGTCGGTTCGCCTACTATGCCTGTTCGCCTGATCAGCATAGGGTTTTTGCTGACCTAACCTAGCCTAACAAATGCATACGTCCCCCTCCCTAACACGCAGGATTAGGGAGGGGAAACATGCCCTGCAGGTTAGGGAGGGGAAGGAAACATGCCCCGCAGGGTTAGGAAGGGGAAACATACATTGGTTTGGTTAGGTTAGCAATAACCCTATGCTGATTAGGCAAACAGACATAGTGGGCAAACCGTCAAAGGCAAAACGTCCGTTATACGCACTGTAGACGATCCACCATTAGGCGAACTGACACAGTAGGTGACCAGTCATAGGCGAACCATCCTTTATACGAACTGTCATTTGACGAATCAACATGGTATTGTCAAATTCTGGGAATGGTATTTTCTGATATAATTATTTTGGATACTTCTTGGTTTCGCCCAATCTAAGTTCGCCCAATCCAAGTTCGCCCAATCAAGTTCGCCCAACGTACAAGTTCGCCCAATGTACAAGTTGGGCCCCAAAAAAAAATATTGCTAACCTAACCTAACCTAACCTAACCCTGCGGGGCTGCGCGCTTGTTGACCCTTTTTTTTGGGCGAACTTGTACCTTGGGCAAACTTGGATTGGGCGAAACCAAGTAGACCCATTATTTTGTGCTTTTTTATAATTAAATCAGATTTTTTGTTCATGTGATCTGCACAACCATCAATCCTGACTGTGGTAACCATCATGTATGTTAGATAATTATTTTAACACAAATCCTGCGAGGTCAAAGATTTGCCCTGACTGGGGATTGAACCCCAGTCTCCTAGTCCGCAGCCAGTTGTCATAGCCATGAGCTACAGCAAGCCCACTAATGGCAATGAGGTGTAATGTCATGAACAACATTTATGAACACCTCCAGAGCCTTGCTGTTTTCAGCCACAGTTTGGACATCACCAGTTCGATACTTGTTTCAAACTCATGAAACTTGTGAGAACAATAGGGCCTATTATTTATGCTTTTTTGAACAAATATTTTTGTTGTGCCAACTATAATTTTTTCAAATCAATATTATGAATTTGACATTTTTTTACTATGTTTAAGTACAAAATAAAGACTTGAATTATGACTGATCGAATATTTTACCAAAACCTTTCTCTAAATCTTTCATACAATTAGAGCTGTGGTCATCATAATTTATAAGAAATGCTTGCATCAACAAGAGAAAATACCCACAATGGTGAACAAAACATTGGCTAAAAAATATCTATCTTTTATGCCTTATTTTCTCTCTTGTATTACTTCTGTTTGAAAAGTTCTCTCTCGCCACACCAACAGCTTTTCTCTCACAATCATGGTCTTCACATGTGAGGAATTTGATGATCAGTTTCAAACAGACTTTTTGTGAAAGAGTTTGACAGAAAATCAATCTGTCAAAACAAGGTAAGCTACTAAAAGTTTTTTAATCAGAAAAGTAGGAGTTGTTGAAAAATTCAATCTTTTTGGCTGCTTTTTCTCAAAAAGGAATCTTATTTTCCATTAAATGAACATAAGCCGAAATCTAAAAAAATCTTGAGGTTTTTCCCTATTTTGAGAAATCATAAGTTCAGTTTTACCAATGAAGATTAAATTGCATTTTGTTGATTTGTTTCAAAACTTTTTATCAATAAAAACTCCTTTAGCTTATTTCTTCTTCTTTGAATATATCAACAGGTTTTTATATGCATCGACTTCAAGGGAATAATGGATGCATTATAATTTTTGACAAGAACAAAATTTATTACATGATGAGAAAAAATATTCACTTTTACAATTTTTAAGTTAATTGGATGAGTTTTTAAAAAAGCTATAAAGATATTTTTATACTTGATGGATGGGGTTTACATGGCAAAAAGTTGTAATATTTTTATGAGAATTTAGTAGCTCTTTTTCAATTCAAATCTTTGATCATGTGTAGTGGGACGAACAGAATCTATGTAGACTATCCCTGAATGTGCATAAGATTAAACCTTGTGCAATCTCTTAAGCAGAATAGCGCTGATCCAGTAAAATCTCACATACCTATTTGTCGAAGATAAACTTAAAAGATGAAAATGAAATGTAAGCCTGAGTAAATGCGCAAAATACTTTATTGTTAAATACAGGGGTAAAACCTTAAATACTATATAGGCATATAATTATCTTGCATATCGTATATTTATTACACCTAAGATATTAACGATTCCTTACGTTCTGGTAGAGATGGGCCCTGACCCGACCTGACCCCAACACACTTTTGACCCGCAGTAAAGAAGAGTCCGACCCGGCTCTGACCCGGGTACTTTTCGATGCCATTTTTTTGACCCGAAGGGCACAAAATTGAAAAATTTGAAGTTTTTAGGGGAAATTTTCCAAATCCATACCTAAACCAAAGATGCTTGACCCGACCCAACTCGAGCAACAAAAATTTGACCCGACCCGGGTCAAAAATTTTTGACCCGAACCCATCACTACGTTCTGGTTTCCCTTATCAGAATTCCCACACCTGGAATCTCTATCAAACATCGGGTTTCTTACCTGATATCTGGTAAACAACTTATGTGTACTATGTATTGCTATCCTGATTAGAGTAGGGTTTATAAGAGCTTATGTATGTAATCTTAAGTAAAGTTGAATCAAGAATGACATTGCTTTCTTGCTTGCAGCTAGGGTCTGGCATGCATAATTTTACATCTAAGAATGGTCAAAAAAATAACTTGTCGACATGGTTAGACATGCAAGCCTATTTATCAACATGGGAAGCAGGAGCACATTGATCAAGCATGCTCGGGAATCAAATTAATGAAGTATCAAAATAATAATAAAGTGCCGAGATCCTTATGGGCTATCAACATCTATGATGTTTTGTTACATGGAGTTGCCATGACAAAGACCAAAAATCTTATGGCAGTGGGTTCAATCTAAGCCATCAATAAGGTACCCTCAATCAGGGTAATAAAAATCTGCAGGGAATGTAAGCATAATTCTACATCTAACGCAGGACTCTTAAAAAGGTGTTGTCCTGCCTGACATTAACTTAGGATTATTCTAAACTGCACTTGATTAGACAAGGTCTTTAATGATTTTTCCAGTATATTCATTGGAAAATATATGTGTTTCCTGAATAGTTTTTAAGATTTTATGTCCTAACAAGATTCTTGGTTTGTTTCCCCTTATATTAGTTTGCATATTGGACTTTAATTTTGAAATTATTTCACAAGAAAATTCAAAAAGCTAGAAACATCAGAGAAACTCATTTGAATTTCATAAGCTAAAGAGGATTACAAACCCTGACAAACGTCTTGTTATGCAAAACTTAGATCAGAAGTTAGTGCAATAAGGAGAATATATTTTACAGCTTGAAATGATCTTCCCTTTAGTAATTTTGTTGTACAAAAAATTACCTTTTGTGATGTTTAACAAACTTATTTTCATTCAACACGCAGAAAGTAATGAAACATTCATGTTTTTTTCAGGGATCAAGATCAATTTCTACGTGGAATTAAAAACTTTATCATTAGGTTTCCTACTTGAACCAAGACCAAACAAAAAAAAAGTAAAAGGAAATGGGTGAGTCAACTTCGATGTTGCTTTATCAACATTTGACAAAAAAGAGAAACTTTTCCAATATAAAAGTTCTTTAGAGTTTTGCTCAAGCATGGACTATCTTTCATTTGAATAAATTGAAGATTACCTATAAATGTTATTTGATTGAAAAAAAAGTAGACCCATTGAAATTTTTTTTCCCCATAATCATAGAAAATACATAAAGTTTTGTTGCAGACTAACACTGATTCAATAAACTTATTATGATTAAAAAAGTATGCTTATCTTCTTTGCTTTAATGTTCGATTTTAACGGGGAAAGTTTGGTTCCCACCAATTGCTTTTCTGACTTTATGGCTAAGTTTTTGCTGATAATTGAAGTTGAAAGTTTCTCACCGTCGAAGTAATTAGTTTGATAACAAGAGAAAGCTCTCTGGGGGAAATATGATGCTTGGTAGCAAAAACTGCCTCTCAAAGTGTCATAAAATCAAGATATCTTGACAAATTTTAACAAGCATGGAGTTATTAATGAAAATTAGGTTTTAAAATGGGAAAAAAAGTTTTTGATGACAAAAATTACTTTTGTAAACAGCTTATTAAAATGAGAAAAGAGCTTCTTTAAGAAATTAAGAAAAATTCAACTTTAGATAGAATCGTTTGTTTTGTTTTGTCTCAAGAGATGAATTTTGCATTAAAAATTAGAACCATTTTTTATATTCAAATTCAGTTTATTGATTCTTTCTGTTTTTTCACACTATCTTACATGAATAAACCTTTTTAAGAATCGAACTGTCCCTAAGAATGACATAAACTTAGAGTAAAATTTAAAATTTGAAAATCAAGGGAAAATAAAATAAATTAATTAAATAATTAAAATTCTCAAAAAATAGCCATCAATGGTCATTCTTATTGAAACTGTCATTAACTGTTAAAAAATAAAGTGTTAAGAAAATGAGTACTGGCAACTAATCACAGTGGTTGTCAGTTATAATATTTAAAAAGGATTTTTTTTGAGTTCCACTCAAAGAGTATCAGAGTATCGCTCGAAGGGTTTAAGCTAAACCAGTTAAAATTAATGCATTTGAAAATTGAGTTCAGTCTATTTTTAGGGCACTGTTTTCCACAATTCTAGTCTTTGTTCTGTCTAGGAAAATAGACCAGTGTCTTCTTTTGTTATTTATGTACAGTGTGCTTCTGAGGTCAGAGTTGAGTCAGTTTCTTTCTCCACTACTTTAATTACCATAGAAGATGTACCATAGGCTGCCCACTCTCTGGGTGTTGCTCGATTGCACTGCTTATCAATCTTTTCTCTTGTTAAGTTCCTGGAGTAGTATTGTACTGCAACCCTCATCACTCTGTAGCGCGCTGCTTCCAGTAGCCTCCAATTTTTGTATTTGAGGTAGGATGTCATCCATATGACAGAACCATATAGTAGACCATAGAAAAGTAAAAGGCAGTGAACAGTTGAAGAGCTAAATCTTTAGTTTAGAATTTCCTAATAATTTGCAATCTATAGATATACGCACTTGCCTTCCCCATGGTTACGAGTGTTTGTCTAGTCCAATCTAGGTCATGACTAAAGTTAATACTTTTAGTTCAGGGCGGGGTCAATTTTATACTAATATCTCCAATGTCTAATTCACAAGTTTAATTTAGCCTACTGAGCAGAGTTAATCTAACCTACATTTCAACTACATTTAAAATGAGTTATCTCATATCTGCAAGTAATTTTTTCCAACACACTTTGATCAAAAAGTAAAACATGTTTTGGAACCGTTAATTGGATGTTCCAACTAAATGGTGCTCCATTGGCTTTCTTTTCTCCAAAGTGAGAATCTAAAACAGAAAATCAAAAATTTGATTTTCTCCTTGATTACAAGATTTTCAACTTTTTGCATTTTCATATCTTTTGCACAACGTGCTAGATGGATTGTTGCATTTTGTCTGAGTGTCAGAAAAATGCCACTTTAAAAGCACTTTAGTTTATTCTAAAATGCAAAAACCTTTCATTTTCAAAAAGTCCTTGTTATATCTCTCAAACTGTTTCTTTCATCAGAAGTAAGTTTCACCAATGAAGACAAACTTTGCATAATGGATAGAAAGTTTGAGTTTGATGATAAAAATTGTCTTTAGAAATGCATTAACTCGTGCGTTGAAAGTCCCTATAATTTAGCATATTGTCAGGTTTTATCTAAATCTTTTTTTGGCAAAATGTTTTTTTCCTACCAGAGCCTTTCTTGCTCAAAAATTGAGCATTTAGGCTCTTAAATTCCAAAGAGAAGCCTTTTCAAAAAAAAGTAATTTCATTCACTGTATGCAAGAACTTTACAATATTCATAATTCAATTTTGTTAACAGGAGTATTTTGAAAGGTTTCTAGCTTTTACACTTTTTAGCCTTCACAGACAGTTGCATGATTTCTTAAGCTCTTCTCTAAATTTTGTTAAATTATCAATTTTTTGTCCGCCTTGATGCAAGCTTGGTGTCAAAAATTTAGTGCTGGTTTTTTATGACAATAGAAATAAAATGTAATATCAAAAGCAAAATCAGAATAGCAACCAAACAATGAACTTTCGATTTCCAATCAGATTTTTTTGCTTTCATGCCAAATATCACAACTCAATAACTTTTAAAGCAATTATTTCTTTTCAATTTCGAATTTTTTGTTGGATTATTTGAAATGTGTGCAGGATCTCATTGCTTTGACAACTTGCTGAGATTTGGGAAGGTCAAGGCCTTAACTCCTGGCCTGGGCAAACCTTTGGCCCAAGGGTTAGGTTGGTCTACTAAATAATGATTTTTTGAGTCAAGTAGGTTTTAAGGTCAGCCCATTATGAAAAAATTATTCAATTGTTCAAAATACAGAAATCAAAATTGGATGAGTGAAAAAGATCTAGAAAAATTGTCCTGAAGTTGTTGCAAATTAATTCAATATTTGAAGATTCATGCTTTAGGTGTTGTTAAACAAAAAGCCTCTTATTCTGGAACTAGAGATGGTCCCTAATTACGTGTAATTAACATAGAGCAATAAATCTTTTATCTATCTATCTGACCCGACCTGAACATACTTTTGACCCGCAGTAATATAAGAGGCTGACCAGCCTTAGACCTGAGTTTTGGCCCAACCCAAAGAGATTTTTTTGACCCAAAGGGAAAAAATTTTATTCTTTTAGGGGAAATTTTCCAAATCCAAACCATAGATGGCTGACCTGAACCAGGTCAAAATTTTTTGACACAGACCCATCACTAACTGGAACCATATTTTATCTAAGTTCTGGTCAAACTCTGAATGTGTTTAAATCATTTTTCTTCATAGTTTAAAGATAAATTTTTACCTAACTTTACTTTGTTTCATTTTGAACTGAGAACTTATTAAGACCTGAAGAGTTTCCTTTTCTTGAATGAAAATGTTCATTTTCAACAAAAACTCCAAGGAACATTTCTTATCTTACTGTCTATATTTCCAGAGGCCTTTGTTATATTTGCAGTTTGAAAGAAAAAATAAATGAAAAAACTAAAATTGAAAACAGGAAGAAGAGTTGGAGAAAAACATCCTGACATTTCAGGCCAAACTTAATTTTTGATTAGAAGTCATCATCCATTTTCAAGTAATTATTAAAGGTAGAAATTATGTAACACAGTTTGTTGACTAAGTCCCAATTTCAAGGGTGAATGAAAAACATCCTTTGAGAGACACAAAAACAAGCTTATTGTCGGATTATGGCTAGCATATATTTCATTCATGTGGGTGGTTTTAAAAATATTAACCAAAAAAAATCATATAGCCGCAGCTGATCAAATAACTTTTTCTATGGCTAATCAGAGTCTTTTATTTCTGCTCTTTTTTTAAGTGGGGCTTATTTCTCTTTGATCTTATCCAGTCAACATTTACTTTTATCAGATTGGAAATTTTCCGTGTAAATGTTTCTCGTCTTTTGAGTCAAAAAATGTCCAGAGTGGTTTTTGCACATGAAAAAGGCTGAAAACTTTTCTCTTTGATGGTCTTGTCAGCTTCTGAAAGTAAATCATGTTTGCAATTTTAAAAATCTGAGCTAAAAAACCTTTTATGTGGTATGATATCAGTTTGTTAAAAATTAAAACAATATGCAATTATACCAAAAACAATTTGAAGTGATGATTTCGAATAATTTCTCTAATTGTCAAAGTTTAAAGTGAAAAAGCCTTTGCAAGGCTTCAGCATCACTGAGGCATATCAAATGAAAAAAAAATCTAAAAGAGCTGTCTTTGAATTAAAGATGGGCCCTGAGCCCTGGCCCAACCCGAGCATACTTTAGACCCACAGAAAATAAGAAGATGACCTTTCTTTGACCCAGGTATTTTTACACCCTACTGATGAGATTTTTTTGCCTGGAGGGAAAAAAATTGAAAAATTTGTCATTTTTAGGGGAAATTTTCCAAACCCAAAGGTGGTTGGCTGACCCAACCTGACCAGACCAACAAAAAAATGACCCGATAAGTGTGAAATAAAGTTCACACCTTGAGGGTATATTTTACTTGTAAGCTTTAGGCTTGTAGTTAAGGTTGTTACTTGTTAGCACTTAATTGTTTGTACTAGAGATGGGCTCTGACCCGACCCCAGCTTACTTTTGACTCGCAGTAAATAAGAGTCCAACTCACCTTTGACCTGGGTAATTTCTGACCCAACCAAAAGAGATTTTTTTTGACCGGAAGGAAAAAAAATTGAAAAATTTGACTTTTTTAGGGGAAATTTTCCAAACCCAGACCCAAACTATGGATGGCTGACCCAACCCGACACAACCCGAGCCACAAAAAATTGACACGACCCGTTGTATATCATGGAGTTTGACACAAATTTTCACTTGTTCATTCAGATTCTTAAAATCTATTTTCCCATTAGATTTGCCTTCAAACAACGGGGTCTCTTGGGGATCAACAAACCGTGGACCTAAAACAGAGTGGTCTGTTACAACCACTCACGATAGGCCTGTTGCCCTGGATAAATCAGGTAATTTTGAATTTATCGTGAATCAAACTTTAAAACATACCTGTTTTTTCAGACAAAGGTCAACATGCTTACAGTTCCGAAGGAGACAATCTCACCAAAGTTGTTGTTTTGGGTGCTCCTGGAGCTGGGAAAACCTCCATTATACAGGTTATTTCATTTTTCATGAGTTGGAGAATTGTGTTACTGCTTCTATGATTCTTTGAGTAACAAATTGGAATTATTACTGTCAATAAGTGACAATAAAATGGCAGTAATTGACTTAGAAGGCTAGCCAATACAGCCAAGCAATTACGTGCTATCTAAAGTGAAGAAACTTTTTCGTTTTTTCTTTAGACACCCTTTTATTTGATTTGAAAAATCTAAGAAAAAGGGAACGTAAATACAAGATCTTTTAAATCAAGTTTCTGCTTAAAGCTGTAAGTTACTTTACTTTTTACCTGAAACTTACATTTTTATCAGGGACATGATTTCCACAATTTACTCAAAATGTAAAATTCTATTTCAATCGGGTATGTGGTTCTAATTCTAATAACTGCTTTCTCCAATCCAAAGTACTGTCGATGGAAAAATGAAAAAACCCATAAATCTTACTCGTATGCTTGAAAATGGTCAGATAAAGCATTTTTGGCCTTGACAAATGTTGATTTTATGCAGAATCCAAACACCTTTTGCCTTGCTTAGATATCTTTTTTGAAAAGAAGCCTAAATTGAAATAACAGTCACAAAGTTGAACTGAGGCCAATAAAAACATCATCAAAAAAGCAAAATTTATATGGAAAAATGTAGTCTCTTACAATTTTCAAATTTGGTACAAAGAAATTGAGGTTATTCCTCAATGTGAAGTTTTGTCTTAACTGTCTTGCTGATACAAAGCATAAATTTTTTCTATCCTTAATCTATTTCATAACTGATTCCTCAATTACAATAGGACTGTTTCAGAGAATGAAAGGAGCTACAACTAGATATGGTTTTTTGATCCGGGTCGGGCCAGGACAATTATTTTTGCTCGGATCGGGTGGGGTTGGGTCAGCCATCTTTGGTTTGGAAAATCTCCCCTAAAAATCCCAAATTTTTAAGTTTTTTCCTTCGGGAAAAAAATCTTCTCTTGTCGTGTTGGCTTCTTATTTACTGCAGGCCAAAATTATGCCCAGGTCGGGTTGGGTCAGCGCCCATCTCTAGCTACAAGCACCTTTTCTGAGTATCGGAAGAGTAATTTCAGAACCCCAAATATATGTGATACTGAGCAGAACACCCTTCAAGATATTTATGTTAGACCTTAGTATACTATAGACCCGCAGTAAATAAGAGGCCAACTTGGCTTTGACCCAGGTACTTCTTCACCCGAACCAATGAGATTTTTTTTTAATCAAAGGGCAAAAATTGAAAAATTTATGATTTTAAGGGGAAATTTAATCCAATGACAAACCCAAACCAAAGATGGCTGACTCAAGCCTAGCAACAAAAATTTTACCTGGGCCCATCCCTAATTTATGTTAGTTTTTGAAATATGATCCTTTGCAGAGGTGGGACCTGCTTAAGCTGTTTAAGTACCATGTTATGTACTGAAGGTTGGACATGGGGAGTGAGATGTATATATGGGTGATAGAGGGGGTGTTGCGTTGGGTCAGTGCCAATTTGTGGCATAAGTAATTGGGTATGGTGTATGTGGGACCCTCCCTGTTGATTTTAGGGACACCCAATAAAATGGGGAAGTGCCAGGATGTTTGGGATAGTCTGAGTGCGTTTGTTGCGTAGTGAGTTTATAGGGCAA
>Ga0194133_10008214_pt1 | contig 12255 bp, 12 predicted proteins | sample TA2KigOf40mmetaG_FD_155448 | JGI IMG/M metagenome (GOLD analysis project Ga0194133, IMG submission 155448) | Freshwater microbial communities from Lake Tanganyika, Tanzania - TA2015055 Kigoma Offshore 40m | ecosystem: Environmental > Aquatic > Freshwater > Lake | place: Tanzania: Lake...
TTATTGTATAATTCTAGTCTTTTATCAGTCATTATAGTATATTTATATATATAATCTATTAATATTGCTATATTATATCAATTTTTTATCAATATACCAAACTTAAGGATTTTATAGAGCATAACATGTCTAATTATTATATAATAATATTTTCATTAAGTTGATAATTCACATTTTATAATTTTATAAAAATTAAGATTATAAAATGTGTTTATCTTTCCATATATTTTTTTATTAAATACTCAGATGTACTTTTAAAATTATACAAATAAAAGCAAAAAGTTTTTTTTTATGATTATAAAACATTTTTTCTTTTATGATTCTATATAAAGAAATAAAAATTAAAGAGCTTTTATACTCTTTAATATGTATTTTTTTTTGTGAATACGTTATAATATATATATACAAAAGAAGGAGCTTAAAAAGTATAATAGATGATTAAAATTATTATTTAGTTATCTGTTATACTTTTTAAACCCAATTAATTAAAGTTAATTTTAAAAATAATCATAAATTAATAAAAATGTTTACAAGAGCTTATAACATCTTTAAAATTCTTAAGTTTGGAGGATTAATTTTTTATTAAGTAAAAAAATTGAAAAAAAATTGTTATAAAAATTAAATTATTACAATAATCACAATAATGTAAAATGACAGAAATAACTAATATAACAGATTTATATTTATGTAACAAAGAATTAACAACCGAATTAATTATAATAGATGTAAAAATAACTAGAGATGATTTATTATTTATATTTACTTTTAAAAATTTAGATAGAATTGAATTGATAAGAAACGATATAGATGAAATACCAGAAGAAATATCAAATTTAAAAAAATTAAAAATTTTATCAATTTCATTAAATAACATAACTAAATTACCAAAAAGTATTAAAGAATTAAAATTAACTCATTTATTTTTGAATAAAAATAATATTTTATGTTTACAAGATGAAATTTTTGAATTATATGATTTAGAATGTTTGGAAATTAAAAACAATAAAATTTCAGTAATACCTGAAAAAATCTATAATTTAGAAAATTTAAGAATTTTAGGAATAGATAATATTGATTGTAGTTACAATAATGTATTTTATATGTTAAATGATAGATTATATAAAGTAAGTGTTTGTGATTTTAATTTTAAATATAACGAAAATAATATTGTAAAATTACCTAATGAAATAGCTAATTTACAATATTTAGTAAATTTTAATACAAAAAACATTAAAGACGAATATAAAATATTTGGTGAAGACATGATTATTTTTGATAAAGGAGAAATTAAAGATATTGTTGTACCAGATAATATTAAATATTTATCAATAATATTTGAAGGATTACCAAATAAATATATTATAAAATTGTTGGATAATTTGCCTTTTGATTTAGTAAGATTATCATTGAGTAATGTCAATATTGATAATGGACTAGAAAATTTACCAACAAATTTAAAAGAATTATGTCTATATACTGCACCTTATTGTAATTTAATAGGATTACCAAAATCTTTTGTTGTGGAAAATATAAAAAAATATAAAATACCTTTTGGATGTAAGATATTTTGTAATGATAAAGAAATAATATTATAACAAGTATAAATTATTTAAAAAATAATATATATATTAATATAAAATGACAATAGTAAAAACATTTGTGATATGTGCAAGTACAATTGTATTATTTGATTTTTATAAAAATCATCCAGATAATAAATATGTAAAATTAACAAAATTACATGTTAATAAAAGTATAGAAATATGTCCATTTTTGAAGAATTGGTTAAAATAAAAATTATTTTCTTTTGATATCTACACATAAAACAAATCTAGGAGTTTTACTAAAATTCCAAACACTATGTTCATATGTATCATCAAATAAAAATGGTTTATCAAATATATAATCGACATTATTAATTTTTATACCACATTTTTCAGGAATAATTAATGGTAAATGAAATCTATATCTATCAATACCTGCATCTGAATGTGGTTCAATAAAACCATCTCCTTCTAAACAAGAAATACCTGCAGCTAATACCCCAGGAACATTTCTTAAAATTTCCATAGTTTTTGGAAAAAGTTCATTTGCCTTTTGTAAAGGCATATTATTATATATCAACATAAACACAAACCATTCTGGTTTTCCAGTAGAATTTAAATGTTTAGCCATATTATCATTTAGTTCGTTTATTTGTTGTTGATTATAATTTTGGGATATTATTTTAATTTCTTGTAATTTTTTGAAAAGAATCCATACTTTTTTATTTATAATACCTTCTAATTCAGAATGAATTATATTTTTGTTTTGTTCTAATAATTTTAATTCAGGATATAATTTTAATGGGATGACTGCGGGATTATCAGAATTAAATTTTTCAGTTTTATTTGAAAAAAGAAAAAATAATAAAATTAGTGTAAATATTAATGAAATGGTTATATTCATATATACAATATTATATTAAAAAAATAAATAATGAAATATTTTTTATATAGTATTATAAAAATTGATTTATTTAAAATATTATTAATTAGATAATACTATTGATAGTATGAATAATCTTCCATTTTCAGAGAAATATAGACCTAGAAAATTATCGGATCTTATTATAGATAAAATTATTTATAATAAAATAAAAAGTATTATAGATAACAAAGATATTCCAAACATTATTTTTACAGGTAAATCTGGTGTAGGTAAAACGTCGACAATTCATTGTATAGCCAGAGCGATTTATCCAAAAAATGAATATCAAGAATCTATTTTAGAATTAAATGCGTCAGATGATAGAGGAATTAAATCAGTTCATGAAACGATTATTAATTTTTGCAAAAAAAAGGTATTTTTTAAAGAAGGTTATGCACAACATAAACTATTAATTTTAGATGAAGCAGATAATATAACTCCAAAAGCACAAAGATTAATAAATTCTATTATGGAGAAATATCCAACAACTAGATTTGCCTTTACTTGTAATAACTCTACAGATATAATAGAATCAATACAATCTAGATGTGTTATTATTAGATTTACAAAACCTCCAATTGACCATTTTATTGAAAGAATAAAAAATATTTGTGAAGTAGAAAATATTAAATATGATAAAAATTCAATAACATATTTATTTGAAATATGTCAAAAAGATTTGAGACAAACTTTAAATATGTTAGAATTAACATACCATACTTATAACAAAATAACTATTGATAATATTAATAAAATTTGTGATATTCCTTCTCAAACAATTTTACAAGAATTATATAACTCAATTCTTAATAAAGATGTAAAAAATATTTGTACATTAGTAAATAAATTTCAAACGGAAGGTTATTATTCTTTAGATGTATTATTACATTTTATCCAATTTATAAAAAATATAAATGTAGTTAAAACTAAGAAAAAAATAAAAACTATGGAAGAGGAATTATATGAATTAGACCATCCAGACGAAATAAAGTTAGATGAGGATGCAGAAGAAAAAATAATGAATTTAATAAATATTTTATCAAATTATTCATATATTATGAGTAAATCAGCAACAAATTATATTCAATTAACATGTGCCTTGTTGTCATGTATATAAATTTATTTAATAAAAAAATTGATATAATGATAAAATTATAAAAAATAATATATAACTCATAAATGGTTTATTTAGAGAAAGCTAAAATTTATAAAGATGTTATACATAATAGCATTTATACAACAAGAATAGCAAATGCCATAATAGATAATAAAATTTTTCAAAGATTGAGAAATTTGCATCAATTAGGTTTGTGTTATATGGTATTTCCTAATGCGAATAATACAAGATTTGAACATTCTTTAGGAACATATCATTTGGCAGGTTGTTTAGTTAACAGTTTAGTTTCTAATTCAGAAATAAAAGAAATAAATAAATCCCTTACTGAAATTGAATTTACAAAAAATTATTTATTAAAAAAATTAAATTTAGAAAATAATGAAAGTTCAATAGATTTTATAATAAATAATAAAGAATGTCAACTAGATAGTTATATAACAGAATTAATAAAAATAGCGGGTTTATGTCATGATATTGGTCATGGACCTTTCTCACATATGTTTGATGACTGGTTATATTCAATACCAGAGCTTGAAAGTAATAAATTAATACACCACGAAAATCGTTCAATTTTATTGTTAGGTTTGATTTTAGAGAAAGGAGAAATAAATTACAATAATACAAAATACAAATTAACTGATTACATAGATTTTAATGGTCATAAATTTATATCAACATTGATAAACCCCTCTTCTTATAGTAACATAAATAAAATAAATTTCATTTATCAAATAGTTTCTAATTGTTTAAATGATTTGGATGTTGATAAATTAGATTATTTATGCAGAGATTCTTATTATTTAGGTACTGGAGAACCATTTAACATAAATAGAATAATTGAACATGCAAAAGTTATTGAAGGCAATATTGTATTTCCTGAAAAAGTAAGTTATGAAATATTTAAAGTATATCGTTCTAGATATGATATGCATAAGCAATTTTATAATAACAAAACTGTAATATGTATAGAACATATGTTAAAACATGTTTTAGATAAACTAGACAAAATATTAAAAATATCGGAAAATTTAAAATTATTTAATATTGATAATTTTATAAATTTAACTGACTCAGTTATTTTAAATACTGCAACAATAATTGAACAAATAAAACCTAGTAATTATACATATATAAAAGACGATATAGAAGATATTAATAATATTATTAATGCAATTAATGAAAGAAGATTATATAAATGTGTTTATATTACATCATATTCAGTTAAAGAAAAAATTAATACAAAAAAAATTACACAAAAATTTATTTTGGAAAATAAAGAATTTAGTAAAAACAATATTTTTGCTGTTGTAGTAAAAATAGGATTAATTGGTGGAGAAAAAACACATCCTTTTGATAATTTATATTTTTATGATAAAAATAATAAATCTAGAGTTTTGTCAAAGAATGAAATATCTCATTTAATGTCTCCATTTTTTCAAGAGAAGTTATTCTTTATAATAGAAAAAACAAGTTAAAAAAGCAAATAAGTTTAAAAAAATATTTTTTTACATAACTATAAAATATAAATAATTATTTTATGGACAACAATATATTTAATAATTTTTCTATTGATTTTGGAACTTGTAATACAGTAATTGCTTATAAATCTAATGATAAAGTTCAACATATTTTAGATGAAGTTTCAGGAGATGTATTAATACCAACAACTATTTTATTTATTAAAGATGAAATTACTCCAGGTCTTAAAATAAATGAACTTCAAATTAATAAACATTATATTATTGGCAATGGGGCAAAGGATGCCTATAATTTTAAAAAAGATCATTCAAGTTATTTTTATCAATTTAAAAGATTTTTGGGAATAACGAATAAATCAATTGAAACACAAAAAGAATTTATTGATAAGTTTCAAATAAAATATGAAACAGATGATGATACAATTTATTTTTATATTCCTACAATAGAAGAAGATAAATTTATAAATATAAATATTATTGAATTAATAAAGTTATTTTTCCAAGGTTTATTAAATTTAATAAAAACTTCTTTGAATATTTTAGGCGAAATTCATATTATTTTAACTTGTCCTGCATATTTTCATGATTTACAAAGAACACAATTAAAAAAAGCAGCTGAAAGTGCTGGTTTTAAGATATTTAAAATGTATAATGAACCAACTTCGGCTGCAATTTATTATATAAGAAAATATGATGAATTAACTAGTGATAATAATAAGTTTATAGTTTATGATTTAGGAGGAGGAACTATAGATACTACTGTAGTAGAATATCATTTAGATAATAAAACTTGCGAAATTATAGACATAGACGGAAATAGTTCATTAGGAGGTATAGACATAGACAATTTATTAATATCTGATATTTACAATAAATATTCTATAGATAAAAGTGATATCAAATGGAATAATAGAATAAGAAAATATGCAGAAGAAATAAAAATAAGATTATCATATACAAAAAATTATGATATTACTTTAGAAAATGTTCCAATTAATAAAAATAATAAAGTAATAATAGTAGATATATTGACAATTAGTTATTCTCAACAAATGTTTAATAATATTATAAATTCGTTAATTGATAAAATGATTGATACTATTTTAACAATGCACAATAAACATTCCACAAAAAATATTATTTTTATTGGAGGACCTACTCAAATACCACTTTTACAAAATAAAGTTAATTCTATATTAAATATTGATACAAATAAAGTCATTTTAAATCAAGATAACTCTTTATATAAAACTATTGTTTCAGATGGAGCATGTCTTTTATATGAACTGCTAAAAACTCAAGATGATTTTTGTTTGTTAGATATAGTACCAATGAATATAGGCATAAGTTCATCAGAGGGAAAAATGATAACAATGATTAATTCTCATTCCAAAATACCAGTATCAGTCGAAAGAGTATTTTCTACTTCACATGATTGTCAAAGAACAATTGATATTGAGGTATTTGAAGGTATAAGTGATAATATAAAAGAAAATAATTATATTGGTGCATATAAAATTGTTGGTATACCACCTTTACCAAGAGGAGCAATAATAATAAAGTTATTATTTAAAATTAGTTATAATGGAATTTTGGATGTATCAATAAGTGGTTTTAAAAATCCATCAGAAAATTCAGCTAAATCTTTTGATTTTAAATTAACCGAAAGAATTAAATTAATACCCAATATTATAGCAAAAGAACTTTTAAAAAAAATATTAAGTAAAACAAATAATTAATTAAAGTAAATTTTTTATTATATGTAATTATAATAAATGAGTAAGGAAAAACCAATAGAATTTAACGATATTGAAACAATTAATGATATTGCAGATGATTTATTAAAAATTTACTCAGAAAATAAAGAATATTTAAATAAGATCGAATGTAAAAAAATATTAAATATAATATTTGAAGCATTGTTTGATGAAAAATTAAAAAATAAAAATTTTGAATACATTTTTAATTTATTAACAAAAAATTCTGACGAAAAAGTTTATAAAAATGATTTAGAGCCAATAGTTAAAGCATTGATAGTTTGTTTTGATGTAAACTTAATAACTAATACTTCGTCATTTAATGACAAAGTATGTATCAAAATTGGCAAATTTTTGCTCCCTAATAGTTATTATATAAAAAAGGAAGAAGAATAAACTTTAATTATGATATTTAGCGATATAATCATCTATTTTTGCAATCATTGCATTGTGGTCTAATCCAATTCCAAAAGACATAGTACCACTGGCAAATCCAATATCATAACAACCTCTGTAACTAGTTACAATACCATTGCCATAATCGATAAGTTCTTTATGAATTTCATAATATTTATTTAATTGTTTTTATCTAAATCTAATGCAAAAAATTCTCTTAAATTTTGCAAAAGTTCTAATGTGTTAGTCATTGTAGTATATTTTCTTGGACTATGAAACCAATATAAATTTATGTCCCCATATGTAAATAACACTGGAAATTCTTGAGTATCTAATTTTTTAAGTCTGCGTTTTATTGTTTCTAGTGAGACTTGTTTTGGAGGATTTTGAACTGGTTGTACTTGTTGTATTGGTTGTACATAAGACATTATATTATTATAATATTATAAGAATATATTTTTAATACAAAACCATTTTACAAAATTCTATAAATTTTTCATTTGTCATATTTCCCTTCATTCTTTTAATCATAGAACCTATAAGTTGAATATTTTCAATTTCAAAATCTTTATTTATATCTATTCTATCAATACTGATATTAAAAAACTCACTTATTTCATTATTTTCTTTATTTGCATATGCTACATAAGTTAGTGGCAATCCAGTTAATTTACATAAACCATTTTGTTTATGATAAAGTTCTTTTATATTTTCTAAATACAAGTTATTTATTAAATTTTTTTTTTTACAAAAAATATTTAAATCACACAATATTTTTTTTATAAAACCATCTAATGTAGAAGCCCAATTTTTGGAAGATATTCTTCTACAATCTTTACAATAATGTTGTAAACCATCATCTTGACTTTTATCTTTGTCAAAAAGAAAAACTTCTTTTTCTAAATTACATTTTAAACAAAGTTTAAAACCTTGTTTTATTTGTTCATTATTTATATTTTTTCTTTTATTTGAACGACAATTTTTGCAAATAGGATATCTTCCAAATTGTCCTCCTTTATTAACATCGAAATATTCGATATTTTTATTTTTTTTACATTCATAGCAATATTTTATTGAACTTAAAATATTGGCTTTATTTTCCATATATTCGATATATATAATTAGAAATTATTAAAGTATTAAATTATTATTATTTTTTACAACTTTACTACAAAGTTCAACAAATTGATCATTATTTAAATTATTTTTCATCAAGTTTATTCTACAAGCAATTAATTGTATATTTGATTTAGTAAAGGATAGATTATTATTAATTCGATTAATAGAAACATTAAAATCATTAATTGTTTTTATAGTATTAAATTTATTAATAAATTTGGCAGGTTTATTATAAATAAAAGTTAATTCTTTTTTTGAAATGGCACATTTTCCAAATTGTTTTATATAAATTTCATCAAGATCTTTGGGAGTTAATGTAATATTAATATCTCTTTTACATTTAATTAAGTTATGTTTTAAATTAGATAATAATTTATTAAAGTATATTATTCTTTGTGTTTGAGGTATATTAGTAATATTTGTATGAATATTTAACATTAATCCATCCTTTATCACCTCATTTAAATATCTATTTTGCAAGTTAATATTATTAATAATACAATCTATTGATAAAACCATTATATTGCTAATATTACTTTATATATTAATATATCATTAAATTACTAATGAATTTAAGTTTATATTAAGAATTGTAATACAAATAATTGAAAAAAATTGAAAAAAAAACATAATCACGAAAATTTTTATCTATGTAGAATATATAATAATACAAGTAAATATGCAAATCTTTGTTAAGACTCTTACTGGTAAGACTATTACTCTAGATGTAGAAACATCTGATACTATTAGCAATGTAAAGGCTAAGATTCAAGATAAGGAAGGTATTCCTCCTGATCAACAACGTCTAATCTTTGCAGGAAAGCAACTAGAAGACGAACGTACTCTTTCTGATTACAACGTACAAAAGGAAGCCACATTACATTTGGTATTGCGTCTCCGGGGTGGAGGTACTGAAGATGGTTCATCGTCTGGTGGCAAGTTTAATATTTTCCTTAAGACACTTCAAGGAAAAACTATTCCTATGGAAGTATCTAGTGCTGATACTATTCAATCAATCAAGTCACGTATTCTTGATAAGGAAGGAATTCCTATCGATCAACAACGCCTAGTGTTTAATGGTAAGCAATTGGAAGATACCAATACATTAGGAGATTATGGCGTAAATTCGCCAGACGCCACAATTCATTTGGTACTTCGTCTCAAGGGCGGAAAGACCAATTGACGTCTTAAAATGATAAAAAATTATAGAAAATATTTATTTATGGTCTTAAATTTTTCATAAAAATACTTTAATTAAAATTATTTTTATTATATTACAAAAAAATTTATTTATTTAAGTTCAATAATGATATATATTATATTACAAAAAATTGATTTTTATATTGTGTTTAGGTTCAACAATAACATATAATATAATGGAAAAAAGAAAGTTTGATTATCAATTATTACAAAGTCGTTGTAATGAATATAATGTTAAATTATTAAAAGATTATACAAACGAAAAACTTAATAAACTAACTATTATATAAGGCGAATGTATAAATTATGATGTTTGTAAAAATACATTTAGTAAAACATTTACTTCTTTTTCTGATAATGCAAAGTGTGCAAATTGTAATAAAAAATATAGTTATACATCTCTAATATCCTTTTGTAAGGATAACAATATAGAACTATTGGAAGATTATTCTAAAAAGAAATTAACTCAACATACAACTATAAAAGGCAAATGTATAAATTATGATGAATGTAAAGGAACATTTAGTAAACAATATATGGCTTTATTGGATAATCAATGTTGTAGTAACTGCGCAAAAGATAATAAATTTACATATAGTAACCTTATTACATTTTGCAAAGAAAATAATATAGAGTTATTAAAAGATTATTCGACAATAAAAGTATTATCTCAAAGTCAAATAGAAGGTAAATGTCCTAATCATAATGAATGTAAAGGAATTATAAATAAACGCTTCATAACATTATATGAAACCCCAATTTGTTTCGATTGTGTAAAAAATAATAAACATTCACTTGGTTCTTTAATAAAATATTGTAAAGAAAATGAATTAAAATTATTAAAAGATTATTCAAATCAAAAATTAGATAAATTATCAGTAATTGAAGGCAATTGTAAAAATTATAATGTATGCGGTAAAACTTTTAAGAAAACATTTGGAAGATTATTAGAAAATCCATTTTGTTCGTCATGTGGAACATTAAGTGAATATAATTATTATTCTTTAGTAAATTTTTGCAAAGAAAATAACTTGACATTACTTAAGGATTATTCAAAAGAAGATGTGAGACATAATACAATAATTGAAGGAGAATGTATAAATTATAAGGATTGTAATAAAACTTTTAGTAAATTATTTTCATCTTTAAAAAATAATAAATTATGTGAAGATTGTAATAGAAAAGTAAAATACAACATTAACACATTAACTAATATTTGTAAAGAAAATAACATAAAATTATTAATAGAATATTCAGAAGAAGATTTATCACGAGATACAATAATCAAAGGTGAATGTATGAATTATATTTTATGCAATAATTTGTTCGAAAAAAAATTTGGTAACCTAATAAATTACAAAAATGAAGTAAATGCATTTTGTAACGATTGTGTTGAATTTAATAAAAAAGAAAAAAGTAAAAATACTTGTTTAGAAAAGTATGGTGTTGAATTTTCACTACAATCAACAGAAGTAAAAGATAAATCAAAAAATACATGTTTAGAAAAATATGGCGTTGAGTACTCCTCACAATCAAACGAAGTAAGAGAAAAAGTAATAAATACATGTATAGAAAAATATGGTTATGAAAGTTCTTTGCAACATCCTGAAGTTATAGAAAAGAGAATTAAAACTAATAAAATTAAATATGGTTGTGAAAATCCTATGCAAAATGAAGAAATTAAAATAAAAACAATGGAAACAAATTTATTAAAGTATGGTTATACCTGCCCAGCACTACATCCTGATGTAATTGCAAAAAGAGAGCAAACAAATCTTGAATTATATGGTGTAAAACATGTATTTTCAAGCGAACAAACTAAAGAAAAAATAAAACAATATAATTTAGAAAATTATGGAGTTGAATATTATTTACAATCAGAAGATAAGCAAGAAAAAAGTAAAAAAACTTGTTTTGAAAAATATGGTGTGGGTCATCATATGCAAAACCCAGAAATATCAGAGAAAGCATCAAAAAATGCATACCAAATGAAAAAATATACTCTACCATCTGGTAAAACAATAGATTATCAAGGATATGAAAATTATGCTTTAGATATTATAATAAAGGACAAAAAAATAAATGAAAATGATATAATAACAAAAAGAGCGGAAGTACCAAAGATATATTACAGTCATGAAGATAAAGATCGAATACATTTTGTTGATATTTACATAAAGTCAAAAAATAGATGCATTGAAGTTAAATCTACTTGGACATTTGAAAAAAACAAAGATAAAGTATTTGAAAAACAGAAAGCTGGTAAAAATGCTGGTTTCGAATATGAAATTTGGATTTTTGACAAACAAGGTGAGTTAGTTGATTTGTATGAATAAAATTTTTATATTTTTCTATTAATATCACAAATTAAAACAACTCTTATTTCATTTGTATCATTCCATGCTTGATGAGACATACAATCGTCGAAAATAAAAGGTTTACCAAGTTCGTAATTAATACTGGTATTATTAACTTTAAATCCAGTATTTCCTTTTGGAACTATGAGTGGTAATTGATATCTATAATATATATCATTATCATCAGAATGAACATCAGTTCGTTTATTTGGTTCTAAACAGGAAAACCCAGCATTAATGACACATGGTATTGATTTTAAAAGTTCAATAGTTTTAGGACATAAATTTTCACTGACTGGTTGTTTATTGAATAACAATCCAAACATTTTCCATTTTGGATTTTTTGTAATTTTATCAACTTT
>Ga0194133_10008215_pt1 | contig 12253 bp, 11 predicted proteins | sample TA2KigOf40mmetaG_FD_155448 | JGI IMG/M metagenome (GOLD analysis project Ga0194133, IMG submission 155448) | Freshwater microbial communities from Lake Tanganyika, Tanzania - TA2015055 Kigoma Offshore 40m | ecosystem: Environmental > Aquatic > Freshwater > Lake | place: Tanzania: Lake...
GGAAAAAGAAAAAACCAGCAAACTCAAATCCCTTATCCTCGGCGCCTTCCTCGCCGGATTCCTCACAATTTTGTACCTTGTATTATCAAAATGGCTGAAATCGCAGCTCGCTTATTGACAATCATGATAACCATAACAACAACTATAACTACGACAACTACTGAGTTAACCAACAACTATCAACTTACAACTAACAACTAACTATATGCCCTCCCAAACACCCCGTACTGTCAAACTCCTCCAACGAATAAAAATCGTCCCTCGCTGGCTGATTTTTATTTTAGATCTCTTTTGTACACTCTTCGCCATTTTCATTGCCATACTTATCGAAAACAGGTTGAGTTTCGAGCTGGTTGATTCAAGGCAGTTATTGAACGTGATGTTTATAATTGTTATTATCAACACACTTGTCTTCTCATCTATCAAGACCTACAAAGGTATTGTTCGGTATACAGGATTACAGGATGCCTTTAGGGTATTTATCACAGTAGCCATTTCTTCGCTTACCTTGTTTCTCATGCAATTTTTCAATTCAAGTCGCCTGAATGGATTTATAATCAGTGAAACTGAAGTCATCATATATGCAGTGTTCAGCTTTTTATTTTTGCTGGGATACAGGGTAAGTGTAAAACAGGGATTTGAATTGTTACGCAATTATAAACGTGCAAGAAAAACGGTGGTGATTTATGGCGCAGGGGAAACAGGAACTGCTACCAAGCGAGTGCTTTCTCATGATACCAGAACTGGATTCAATATTCTGGCATTTGTAGATGACGACCGCAGGAAAAAAAGCAAGTCACTGGATGGAGTTCCCATCATTGGATTTGATCAATTGAAATCATTGCATGAAACAGTCGTTGTGGATGAATTGATCATTGCATCTTTTTCTATGTCTACCAAACGGAAGAATCAGGTGGTTGACTTTTGTTTGGATCATGAGATTGGGGTGTTGAGTGTTCCTCCATACAGTCAGTGGACTGGCGGCAGCTTTACTTCAAAGCAGTTGAAGACCATCAAGATTGAGGAATTGCTGGAGAGAGATCAGATTGAGATACACAATGAGGAGATCAGAAGAAATGTGAAGGGGAAACGCATATTGGTGACGGGAGCTGCAGGATCGATCGGTTCAGAAATTGTACGTCAGTTGATCGCATACAATCCTGAAATGATTATTCTATGTGATCAGGCAGAGTCACCTTTGCATGACCTTGATTTGCAGATAAAAGAATTCAATGCGAGTGTGCAGTGTATCCCTTACCTCGCCAGTGTGAACCATGCCCCAAGGATGGAAGCCTTGTTTGCCAAATTTAAACCGCACCATGTATATCATGCAGCTGCATACAAGCATGTTCCTTTGATGGAATTCAACCCAGTAGAAGCAGTGAAGGTCAATGTGCTTGGCACAAAATTGCTGGCTGATTTATCCATTAAATATGAGGTAGCAAGATTTGTGATGATATCAACAGATAAGGCTGTGAATCCAACCAATGTGATGGGAGCCTCCAAGCGATTGGCGGAGATGTATGTACAGGCATTGTCATCCACTGGCCGTTATTATACCAAATTCATTACCACCCGTTTCGGAAATGTATTGGGTTCCAATGGCTCTGTGATACTTCGATTCAAGGATCAAATTGAAAAAGGCGGACCCGTAACAGTTACTCATCCCAATATCACCCGTTATTTCATGACCATTCCAGAGGCTTGTCAGTTGGTATTGGAAGCAGGAAGTATGGGCAATGGGGGAGAGGTATTTGTTTTTGACATGGGTAGTCCTGTGAAAATTGCAGACCTCGCCAAGAAGATGATTCGTTTGTATGGCCTCGTACCCAATATAGATGTGGCCATTACCTATTCAGGATTAAGGCCTGGTGAGAAATTGTATGAAGAGTTATTGACAGACGGAGAGAACACAGTGAAGACATATCATCAAAAGATCATGATTGCGAAAGTAAGGGAGGTTGAAATGGATGCTATCAGTGCAGATCTGAATTTGCTCTCAAAAGATGTAGAAGATTCAATTGAAGAATCACAGCTGGTATCTCGAATGAAGTCTATCGTTCCTGAGTATATCAGCAACAACAGTGTATATGAGTATCTCGATTCAGGAAAAGTGATGAATATCCGATCGGGGGGTAGATAACAGCAAAGTAACTGCCAGTTGAACTTCAATAAACAATCTAAAGGCTGGACACTTTTCTTGGATCGAGATGGTGTAATCAATGAGAAGTTGGACGATGACTATGTCAAAGAATGGAGTGAATTCCGCTTTTGTGAGAATGCTCTCTTGGCTTTATCTGAGTTGTCAACAATTTTCAAATATATTGTTGTTGTAACAAATCAACGAGGTATTGGTAAGGGGTTGTTTTCTGAAAAGCAGCTTCATGAAATTCATGAAAAGATGTTGATTGAGGTCGGAAAATCTTCAGGAAGAATTGACCGTGTGTACTTTTGCCCAGACGTAGATGACAGCTCAGGTTGTAGGAAGCCAAATATTGGAATGGCTTTAGAGGCAAAGCTGGATTTTCCGGAAATTGATTTTTCAAATGCTTTTATAGTGGGGGATTCTTTGTCTGATATGGAGTTTGGAAAAAAGCTTAAAATGAAGAGGGTTTACATATCACGAAATAATATTGTTTTGATGAATTCAATAAATATTGATTTTGATTATAAATTCTGCTCATTAAATGATTTTGCCAAGGGGTGTAAAAATCTAATTTTAGATTAGTGTGGTCCATTGGACCGACTGAAACTTGTTGTTACTTTCTAATATAAATTAAGTTAGAAATCAAACACAACAACTGTTTGATTTTTTGTTGAAAGGGTTCAGATTTTACAAAGTAAAGACACTCGGTGCGCAGTTTTGTGCGTATTATTTTAAAGAATAACAATGAAAATAGCAATTGTAGGCACGGGCTATGTAGGCTTGGTAACGGGCACTTGTTTTGCGGAGACAGGTAACAAAGTGACTTGTGTTGATATTGATAAGATTAAAGTAGAAAAATTAAGCGCAGGTCAGATTACGATATACGAACCAGGATTAGAGAAGATATTTTTAAGAAACATCAAAGAAGGCCGTTTAAAATTCACCACTGAGTTAGAAGAAGCGATAGAGGATACCGAGATTATATTTTTAGCCTTGCCAACACCTCCTGGTGCGGATGGAAGTGCTGATTTAAAATATGTATTGGGTGTAGCGGATCATTTAGGAAAAATATTAAAAGGCTATAAAGTAATTGTAAACAAGAGCACGGTGCCAGTAGGTACGGCGGATAAAGTAAGTGCTGCGATTGCAAAACATTACAATGGTGAATACGATGTAGTGAGCAATCCAGAGTTTTTAAGAGAGGGTGTAGCGGTGGATGATTTTATGAAGCCAAATAGAGTGGTTGTGGGAACAAGATCAGAGCGTGTAAAAAAATTAATGAGTGATTTATACGCACCATTTGTAAGACAGGGCAACCCTGTTATTTTTATGGACGAGCGTAGTTCGGAGTTAACGAAGTATGCAGCTAATAGTTTCCTTGCCACCAAGATCTCATTCATGAATGAGATTGCTCAACTATGTGAGCGCATGGGAGCGGATGTGGATATGGTAAGAAGAGGCATTGGAAGTGATGATAGAATAGGCAAGCGTTTTTTATTTCCAGGCATTGGATATGGAGGAAGTTGTTTTCCTAAAGATGTGCAAGCATTAATAAAGTCATCGGATGAAGTGAACTATGATTTTGAGATATTAAAAGCGGTGGAGAAAGTAAACGCCCATCAAAAACTACACTTGGTAGAAAAAATAAAGGCGTATTACGAAAATAATTTACAAGGCAAACATTTTGCACTCTGGGGATTAGCGTTCAAACCTATTGATGCCTTAATCAATGCTGGGGCAACAATTACTGCATATGACCCAGAAGCCATGCCGAATGTAAAGGCGCAGATAGGAGATAAGATCAATTATGCCGAGAATCAATATCAAGCATTAGAAGGTGCAGCTGCGTTGATTATTGCAACAGAGTGGAGTGAGTTTAGAACCCCTGACTTTGATTTAATGGAGCAAAAAATTCAGAACAAAATTGTCTTTGATGGCAGAAATTTATTTGATGTACAAAAGATGATTGAACTAGGCTATTATTATGAGAGTATAGGAAGATCAGGCTCAGAAAAATAATTAAACAAACAACATGAGTCAAGTGAGAATATTAATTACAGGAGCAGCCGGATTTTTAGGATCGCATTTATGTGATCGTTTTATTAAAGAAGGCTACTATGTGATTGCGATGGATAATTTAATCACAGGGGACTTGATGAATATCGAGCACTTAAGATCGAACACAAATTTTGAATTCATCCATCATGATATCACGACGTTTATAGATATCACAGGAGACTTGGATTATATATTACATTTTGCATCGCCTGCAAGCCCCATTGACTATTTAAAAATCCCAATTCAGACCTTGAAAGTAGGAGCGATGGGAACACATAATTGCTTAGGTCTAGCAAAAGCCAAGGGTGCTAGAATACTCGTAGCAAGTACCAGTGAAGTGTATGGAGATCCACTAGTACATCCACAAACGGAGGAGTACTGGGGCAACGTAAATCCAGTGGGTCCAAGAGGTGTGTATGATGAAGCTAAACGTTATATGGAAAGCATCACCATGGCATACCATACATTCCATCATGTAGAAACAAGAATCATCAGAATCTTTAATACCTATGGTCCGAGAATGCGCCTGAATGATGGAAGAGCATTGCCTGCTTTTATTGGACAAGCATTAAGAGGAGAGGACTTAACGGTATTTGGAGACGGATCACAAACCAGAAGCTTTTGCTATGTGGATGATTTAGTGGAGGGTATTTATAGATTGTTGTTGAGTGATTATAGTCAACCCGTGAATATTGGTAACCCCAATGAAATTAGTTTGAAGGATTTTGCAGAGGAGGTATTGAAGTTAACAGGATCAAAAGTGAAAATTATATACAAGCCACTTCCGGTAGATGATCCAAAGCAAAGACAACCAGATATCACTAAAGCAAAAACTATCTTAGGATGGGAGCCCAAAGTAGATCGTGCCGAAGGGTTAAAACGTACCTACGATTACTTTAAAGCATTGCCACCAAGCGAGTGGACTAAATTGCCTAAAGAATTTATTTCAAAATAACAATTATGAAAGAAGAAATCATAAAAATAATTAAAGAATCGCTAGAGGTAAAGAATCAAATAATATTAGATGATTTACTATTAGGTAATGTTCATGCTTCAATAAGAATTATTACTGAAGCATTATTGGCCGGCAAAAAAATACTTTTTTGTGGAAATGGTGGCTCAGCTGCAGATGCGCAACATTTAGCTGCTGAATTTTCTGGCCGGTTTTATAAAGACAGAAAAGCACTTCCAGCAGAAGCATTACATTGTAATACATCCTATCTTACAGCGGTAGGAAATGATTATGGTTTTGAATTTGTATATTCAAGGTTGATTGAGGGAATCGGAGACGCAGGTGATGTATTAGTTGGTATTAGTACTTCAGGTAATTCACTAAATATTATAAATGCTTTTACAGTTGCAAAAGACAAAAAAATGAAAGTGATTGCTTTTACTGGGAAATCGGGTGGAATTATGAAGGATAACTGCGATATTTTAGTTAATGTACCATCATTTGATACTCCAAGGATTCAAGAATCTCATATTCTTATAGGTCATATCATTTGTGAAAAAGTCGAGAGTAATCTTTTCAAAGACTAATTTGTGAAAAAAGAAGCTATAATACTTGCAGGAGGCTTTGGTACAAGACTAAGAGAAACTGTACCTGATTTGCCTAAATGTTTGGCTCCAGTTAAAGGACATCCCCTATTGTATTATATTATAAATTATCTGATTGATTCCGGAATCGATAAGATAATATTTTCTTTATTCTACAAAAGTGAACTTGTTATTCAATATTTAAAGGATAATTTCAGTTTTATTGATTATGATTTTGTAATTGAAGAAAAACCACTTGGAACAGGTGGTGCGTTAGCACTAGCTTTAAAAACAGTAACAACTGAAAATGTTGTTGTTTTAAATGGAGATTCAATATTCAAAATAAATTTAGAGAAGTTACTACAGTTTCATCAAAGTAAGAATTCTAATTTTTCAATTGCACTAAAAAAAATGGCTAATCCTTTTCGTTACGGAACTATAAATATGGATGGTATTGGAAAAATATATTGCTTTAATGAAAAAGACGAGACTATAAATGAAGGAATAATTAACGGAGGTGTTTATATAATCAATAAATATTTTTTTTTAAACAAAATAAATGCCCTTGCCTTCTCATTAGAAATTGATTACTTGATGATTGATACGGGTAAAAAAAATATTTATGGAAAAATATTTGATGATTATTTCATAGACATCGGCGTCCCATCGGATTATATAAAAGCGAATATTGAATTATAAAATAAATTAGTTTATGTTATTAATTGAACAAAAAATTGCAGTTGTTGGGTTGGGTTATGTGGGATTGCCTCTTGCACTTGAATTTGGAAAAAAAACCAAAGTAATTGGTTTCGATATTAATATAAATAGAATTGAAGAATTAAATCAAGGGATTGACAAGACAAAGGAATCTACTGAAAATGAATTCCGACTTGCTAGTAAACTATCTTTTACCAGCGATATAACTGAAATAAAAGATTGTAATGTATTTATAATAACGGTCCCCACTCCTATTGATAGATTTAATGCACCAGATTTAAAGCCTTTGTTATTCGCATCTGAATTAATATCATCAGTAATTAAAAAAAACGACATTGTTATTTATGAAAGCACTGTTTATCCAGGTTGTACTGAGGATGATTGTGTTCCAGTTCTTGAAATTGGAAGTGGTTTAAAATACAATATTGATTTTTTTTGCGGATATTCTCCAGAGCGCATAAACCCCGGAGACAAGATAAATACATTAACCAAAATAATGAAAGTCACATCTGGTTCAACTCCAGAAATTGCGGATTTTGTAGATAAACTTTATGCAAATATTATTGAAGCCGGAACATACAAGGCGCCTAGTATAAAAGTAGCAGAAGCATCAAAAGCAATTGAGAATGCACAACGTGATGTAAATATTTCTTTTGTTAACGAATTGGCACTAATTTTTGACAAAATGGGAATAGACACAAACGAAGTGCTTGATGCTGCTGCAAGTAAGTGGAATTTTTTAAAATATAAACCCGGACTAGTTGGAGGTCATTGTATTGGAGTTGACCCATACTATTTAGCTCATAAAGCAGAATCTCTTGGTTATTATCCACAGGTAATTCTTTCAGGAAGGAGAGTTAATGATTTTATGGGAAGCTTTGTATCAAGTAAAGCAATAAAGCTAATGATTAAAAAGGGCATTCAAATATCATCTTCAAGAGCACTTATTTTAGGCTTAACATTTAAGGAGAACTGCCCAGATATTAGAAATTCAAAGGTAATTGATATTTACAAAGAGTTACTTGAGTTTGGTCTTGCAATAGATGTGTATGATCCTGTTGTAGACTCAAATTTAGTAAAAAAAGAATATGGAATAGATTGTATTGAAACAACACCTACTAATCAATATGATTTAGTTATTATAGCAGTGACACATACAGAATTTCTTACTTTAGACTACAAAAATCTAACAAAAAATAAATCTATAATATTTGATCTTAAAGGCATGTTAGCTAAGAATCAATCAGATGCAAGACTTTGATAAATAAACAATAATAATAATGAAAAAAGTATTGGTAACAGGAGGAGCGGGTTATCTTGGATCCACCTTAACAGAGCAACTATTAACAAATGGTTACAAGGTTACAGTTTTAGATAACTTAATGTATGATCAATTGTCACTATTGCATCTTTTTAAACGTGATGGTTTTGAATTTATACTTGGCGATGTTCGCGATAAGCAGCAATTAAAAAAGTTGGTTTCGGAACATGATGTGATAATACCTTTAGCTGCTATAGTTGGAATGCCTGCGTGTAAAGCAAATCCAGAATTAACAGTGGCTGTAAACTTTCATCAAGTTGAAACAATATTAGAAGTACTTACTAATACACAAAAATTAATACTACCCAATACTAATTCTCAATATGGCTCATCAGAATCGATAATTACAGAAGAATCACCTTTTAATCCTCTTTCGTTATATGCAACAACAAAATGTGATGCTGAAAACGCAATGCTTTCAAATGGTAATGGTGTTTCATTAAGGCTTGCCACGGTTTTTGGAGTTTCTCCTAGAATGAGAACTGATTTACTTGTAAATGATTTTGTTTATAAGAGTTTAGTTGATGGTTATTTGGTATTATTTGAAGCAAATTTTAAAAGGAATTACATTCATGTACAGGATATCGCAAGAACATTTCAATTTATTATTGAAAACTATGAAATTTGCAAGGGACAGGCATTTAATGTGGGACTGTCAAGTGCTAATTTGAGTAAATTAGAGTTGGCAGAAAAAATTAAATTACATATTCCAGGACTAGTAATTAAACAAGACGATTTCAAGGAAGATTTTGACAAAAGAAATTATATAGTTTCAAATGAGAAGTTAGAGTCAAAGGGTTGGTCTCCGATGTTTGATTTAGATTATGGAATAAAACAACTTATATCTGCGTATAAATTTATTATTAACAAGAATAATCAAAACTTCACAAACCTTTAGGAATTAGATTTTAATCTAACTAAACTATAATTAAATGATAATATCAAAAACTCCAATTAGAATAAGTTTTTTTGGTGGAGGCACAGACTATCCTGATTATTTTAAAAAATTTGGAGGAGCAGCTTTGTCTACTACAATTGACAAGTATATTTATGTAACGGTAAAAAAAATGGAAGGAATATCTGAATTCAAGTATAAAATAAACTATTCTAAGTTAGAAGCATGTAATGAAATCGAAGAAATTAAACACCCTGTTGTTCGTGCATGTTTAAATTTTTTAAATATAAATGATTCTATCGAAATTCATGTTATATCTGATTTGCCAGCAAGATCTGGAACCGGATCTTCATCATCTTTCACGGTTGGCTTATTGAATGCATTATATGGATTGAAGGGACAAATGATATCAAAAGAAAGATTAGCAAAAGAAGCCATTTACATTGAACAAGTAGTATTAGATGAGAGGGTTGGTGTGCAAGATCAATTAGCAGCGGCTTATGGCAGTTTAAATTTTTTTGAATTAAGGCAAGACTCATCATTTGGAGTAAATAGACTTATTATTGATTTAGAGCGAAAAAAAGAGCTTGAAAATAACCTATTAATGTTTTATACTGGAGTATCTAGATATGCTCATGAAATTTTAGAAGAACAAATATCTAAAACTAAAAAAGATAAAATTACAGTAGATTTAAACAAAATAAAACGGATGGCTGATGAAGGGGTTGAAATTTTAACTGGTGATAAGTCATTAGATGCTTTTGGTCTATTATTAGATGAGGCATGGAATACAAAAAAGGCATTGTCAACCGCAATTACAACTAATTTTTTAGATGATATATATTTTCGAGCAAAAAGTTCAGGAGCACTTGGAGGAAAGTTGTTAGGTGCTGGCGGCGGCGGATTTTTTATATTCTATGTAAATAAAGAATTTCAGTCTATAGTCAGAAAAAGCCTTTCTGACTTAGTTGAGGTAAATTTTAATTTTGAAAATGATGGAACTAAAATAATCTTTTATAAAAATTAATGACAATTCAAAAAAAATCAATCATTGAAGATTTATTATTACTCTATCCAAAATCTTTTTATGATTTTAGAGGAGAATATTTTCAGACGTATAACAAAAATGAATACAATTTCGTAGATTCAAATGGCAATTTGATAGATTTTAAAGAAGATGACATTTCTGTTTCTGTTAAAAATGTATTAAGAGGCTTGCATGGTGATAAAAAAACATGGAAATTAGTTCAATGTTTATATGGTGAAATTTATTTTGTTGTTGTCGATTTTAGAGAAAATTCACCAACATATAAATATTGTGAATCGTTTACTTTATCATATAAAAATAGAATGCAGATCTTAATCCCTCCTGGGTGTGTAAATGGCACTTTATGTTTATCAAACGAGAGCATTTTCTCATATAAGCAATCTGAAATTTATTCTGGAAGTGAAAATCAGTTTTCAATTAGGTGGAATGATCCTAAATTAAATATTACTTGGCCTTCCAGCAATCCAATATTATCTCTAAGAGATGCCGAAGCAAAATTATTATAACATTTAACCGATTTATTATGAATTGTAGAGTTTGTGATTCAACAAATTTAGATTTGGTAATTGACCTTGGCTTACATCCTTGGTGTAATAATTTCTTGACAGAAAAAGAAATTGGTAAAGAACCGTATTATCCTTTAAGAGTTCTTTATTGTAATAACTGTTGTACAACACAATTGGATTATACCGTAAAAAAAGAAATCATGTTTGGGGATCATACATATTTATCAGGAGTTACAAAATCACTTTCGGCACATTTTGAAAAAATTGCAATAGAGGTAGATAATATGTTTTGTAAAGATTTGTCAGAAAAAACAATTTTAGATATTGGTTCTAATGATGGCACCCAACTTAAACACTTCAAAAAAATGGGATATAATGTTATTGGAGTTGAGTCTTCTAAGACTACTGCGAAAATGGCAAATGATGCTGGAGTTTACACAATAAACGAATATTTTAATTTTGATTTAGTTCAGAAATATAATTTGATAAATAAACTAGATTTAATTAATGCTGCTGGTGTTTTTTTCCATTTAGAGGAATTACATTCAGTAACAAAAGGCATTAAAGCGGGCTTAAAAGATGATGGCGTATTTGTTGTCCAGTTCTTGTATATGAAAAATATTGTTGAAAATAATGCATTCGACCAAATTTACCATGAGCATCTCTTATACTACACATTAAAAACAATTGAAACATTATTAAATAGACATGATTTATCAATGTTTGATGCATATGTGGATGATATTCATGGAGGGTCAGTTATTGGATTCATTTCACATAAAGGGAAAAATTCGCCAACTGAAAGATTAATAAAGTTAAGATTAGAGGAAGACAAAACTAAGATGAATGAAAAGGAAACTTATTTGTCGTTTTTTGAACGAATTAAACAAATGAAGAAAGAAAATATTGAGTTTCTTCAAAATGCAAAAAAAGAAAACAAAATAATTTATGGGATGGGTGCTCCTGTCAAAGGGAATACAATGTTAAATTATTTTGGAATTGGCAAGGAATATATTGATTATTTAGTTGAGAAAAATAAACTCAGAAAAGGATTGTTTTCACCTGGTATGCATATTCCGATAGTTATGGAAGATGAAATAACAAAGTTTCCTGATATATATTATGTTTTTGCTTGGAATTTCAAAAAGGAAATATTAGCTAATAATATGCAATTAATTGAAAACGGAGTAGAATTTTACTTTCCAGTTAATCCAATCAATTCTATATAATGAACATATTAATAACAGGAGCATCTGGGTTTCTTGGAAGACATTTGTCTGTTTTTTTAGAGAAAAAAGGCCACAATGTAACAAAAATCACTTCAAAAGAAATTGATTTAACTAATCAAGATTCTTGTGAAAACATTCCGAAAGTGAATTATCATCAAATTTATCATTTAGCAGCATGGACTCAAGCAGGTAACTTTTGTCAATATCACCAAGGTGAACAATGGATTATTAATCAGCAAATAAATACAAATATACTTAATTGGTGGAAAATGTATTGCCCTGCAGCTAAAATGATTGCATTTGGAACTAGTGCATCATATTCACCGGATATTGAGATGCTTGAAGAAAATTATATGATAGGAAATCCCCTTGATAAATATTATGCTTATGCAATGACAAAAAGAATGCTATTATCAGGATTACAATCTTTAAATAAGCAATTCGATATGAACTTTTTATATTTTGTGCCATCTACAATATACGGACCATTTTATCATTTGGATAATAGAGAACTTCACTTTATTTATGATATTATTAGAAAAATTCTAGATTATAAGTATTTTAATAAAAAAATTATTTTATGGGGCGACGGAGAGCAAACCAGAGAACTAATTTTTGTAGATGACTGTGTAAAAATTATTTATGAAGTTGAAAATTCTGCGTCTAATATTGTATGCAACTTGAGTTCTGGAAAATCATTGAGTATTAAAGAATTTGCAAAAATTTGTTGTGATATTATTGGAGTAGATTTTGCTAATATTTCATTTGATGTCGCTGAATTTGTAGGGTTTAAATCA
>Ga0194133_10008217_pt1 | contig 12252 bp, 9 predicted proteins | sample TA2KigOf40mmetaG_FD_155448 | JGI IMG/M metagenome (GOLD analysis project Ga0194133, IMG submission 155448) | Freshwater microbial communities from Lake Tanganyika, Tanzania - TA2015055 Kigoma Offshore 40m | ecosystem: Environmental > Aquatic > Freshwater > Lake | place: Tanzania: Lake Tanganyika...
AATCAATTTGAAAAGCAGTTTTTCAAATGGATGTTTAAAAATTCTTTCCCAGAAAGGGAAAACTTTCTGACAAGCAACATGGAATTGTTCTAAAATCTGAGCTGTATTTCTTTGTTCAACTTGATTCTAATCTTTTTCATAGAAGAATATTTATCTCACAAAGCTTTTTTTGTAAGACAACAAAAAGATGAAGAACTTGGCCAAATGTGGTAAAATAGTAAATATATCTATACCCACATCAAAGGAGATTTTTTCTTGAAGGTCTTTTAACATCTAAAATCCAATAGATGATTTGACCTATTTATATGTATGTCCCATAAACCCCTCTCCCCAGGAGAAAAAACAAGTAAACAAAAACTTTATTTTCCCTCAAGCTTTGAGATTATTCGATTCTCACGAACTATACTGTGAGCCAAGAAAAAATTCCATAAACTTTTTGGATACAAAAAAGTGTGGGGATTTCATTTCGAATTCTTTATTCCCAACAATTTAGAATTGCAATTTCCCAGTTATGTACTGAAATACTTTTAAGATCAAAGATAATAATTTACTACTTTTGGAAAATGTTTGAGCTCAAGAAAGGCTCTGACAGTATATAAATCCTCTTAATAGTCTTCATCGTTAAGATTGCTTAGTTTACTTTGTTTGGTCAAGACTGTTTGGATTACCAAATTGCCCTTAACTCAAGCCCCTAAGGTCTCCTTAAGATTATTTTTCCAAGAAAACCTCGTCGAATTCTTTAAAAAAATTGACCAGAAAAATGTTTTGGTAATTGAACTTTTATTATGAATAATAAGGAAATAAAATGATAGCTTTTTACTATCACCAAAGGAAAAAAGGCGTATTCTTAGAAATCAATTAGCTATATCCTTTTAAATAAAGTTCTATTTGTACATATTAGCCACTTGGGCTCGAAATCTTGCAATACAGAAAATTAGTTCTACCAAATATGGGTCCAGGATCTTTCGCCCAATCCAAATTTTCCAATACCAGTTCGTCCTAAACATGCAAGTTTGCCAAATCAAGTTTGCCCAATGGGGCTCTGGGGTCGGGGTCGGGGTCGGCTGACCCTGACCTCAGAGCCCTATTGGTTAAATGGGGGGCTGGTTGGGATAGATGTGGAGGGAACATGCTTTGGGAGGTTGGTTGGGTCAGGTCAGGTTAGTTTAGGGTTGTTCGACGAGTTCATAGTTTGACCAGTTCGTAGTTCAATGAGTTCATATTTGACATACTTGCATGGTTGGCGAACTTGTACTGGGTGAACTTGATTGGGCGAACTGGTATTGGGGGAATTTGCATTAGGCGAAAGATCATAGACTCAATACTTATCTAGTATAGGCACATCCCTAATATCAATGCATTACACAAAATTGATAAATAACAGACGAACTTTTTCATCTTCCTGATATGTGTAGATAAGAGTAATGTTCCCCCAACTACCATACCCTACCATTCTATACTTTTCTGTATTTTAAAGGTACCTACCTAATACTTCATACCCATAAAGAATGAGTAGGAAGGACTTAGTAAGGTTAAGTCACAAGCCAATCAAAAAATTCAAAATCAATCTCAAAGTGTCTGGTCAGTGTGGATTCTGAAGTTAAGTTGAATAAAGATTCAGTTCGATACAAATAACTGACATGTCCATGCATGGTCACCAACTTTCAATAATTTTGTACCAAATAACAAACAAAGTAAAAGTTATACTAATATCATTTTAATTTGATAAAAAATGTTTGATCCCAATGACTCAAAGAAGACTCAATCAAGAATTTACAAAAATATGTCATTATTCAAAGTCACACAACTAGGGTAACAACAGCAATTGTATTTGATCTAACTGACCCCTAGCTGTCTTGATGGAGAACATTGTTTGAGTTGATTTTTCTGAAATGATAAGACACTTATTTCAGAATTAGAGTGTCACATTCGTCTCAGCATGTGTTATTATGGTACTTATAAGCAACAAAACATTTTGCAAGTTGACATTAATAAATTGATATTTTTCAAAACTTAAGAGAAATTTAGATATCATTTTGGCATTTAGTGATGTTTTCAGAGAAGGGGAAGAAACTTGGCACAAAATTTCCATATTCGAAGTGCAGAAACTGTCTTCATTTTGTCATCATAAAAACTTCTGTTTTGTAACAAAGTTTTCCTCGAATCTGTTGGGAGAACAAAAGTTTTACTTTAAAAGAAACAACTTTTCAAGACCTCTGCTACGTTGAACAATTGTCAATGAATCATTGCAAACAAGACTTAACTTTTGAACTTTTGTTGAAGAGATGAGATTTCAACTTGTTTTGCATTGAAAAAAGTTAAATTTGATGTGAATTATTCAGAATAGTTCTGAGTTGAAATTTAAAACTAAAAACAAGGATTATATTTAGTGAAAAGTTTCTTATGGATTCTTTCAAGTTTATTATTTCATTGGTTCCAGAATCTTTTTTTTCAAAGCACCAACCTTATTATCGATATTTTCAACTTAATTATTGATAAATATATTGAACTTTCTTTTCAAAATGATTTCTTTTGATATAGAAAATGAGCTTATCAAGGGTGCGATCTGTTCAAAGATTCCTTTTGATATTTGCCAAACGAATTTCTTTAGGTTGATTTTCAGAATGATTTGCCTGCAGTAAAATTTGGTTTGCATATAACCTTCCATCTCTTGATGTTTAATTGGAAAAGATTAATGACCAAACAGAAAGTGAGGCTGAAATCTCATCAAAGTTTATGAAAAATTAAACAAGAACAAATATTCCATACTTATATGAGTCATTTTTTCATCAGAAGTTTTGAAAAAACCTCAACCTGGGATCCTAAATGAGAGTTTTTGTTAAATATTGACTAATTTTTATTAAATATCATTTTACCTCTGACAACTCAAAAATATAAAAAATCTTAAGTTTAGGAAGATCTGCTGGCTTTATAAAATACTCTGTTGGGTAAATTTGATTCAAGAAGAAAGCTTTTTTGTTTATTCAGTTTTCAAAAGTTTGTTTAACAAGTTGATTACAAACCTAGTGTTTCACAATCAAATTATCTAAAATCAGCTTAAAATCTCAACAAATCGGAATTTAAGAATTATTAATACCTATAGAATAGAAAACCTTTATTTGGACTCATTATTCTAATACAGCACAGTTATATTCATCATGTTTTAACATAAATTTTACAAAGTTTGTATGAGATGAAATCAAGTAATTTAAATGGCTATCAAATGTATTGAAAGAAAGTCTTCTTTAGAAGAATTCTAATCTTGTTGTTGTTGAGTCCAGTGTTCTAGGGGTGCTGTAGTCCTTTGTAGATGGTCAGTCAATTCTTAAGGCTTTGACGTCCAGCTTTTGACTTTAACTTGTCAAAAAAAGTCCTGCTTTAGGGTTTTTGTGCTTCTCCATAATAATTGGATACAGCTTACAATAAAGGTTAGATGGGTGTTTGTCCCTGATAATCTTTAAGACCCTTGTAGCAGGCAGAAATTTAAACCACTCTTTTGGTGTTTCTCTTTTACACCTATAATGAGTTGTGTTTAAGATATTTCATTTTTTAAAATCTCTATATGCTGCTCTGAGTTATCAACAGAACATGGAGTCAATCAATCTTAGTTGACTTTTTTTGGAAGAGTCAGGCTGAAGATGGATAAAAATAGAATGAATTTTCTACTGTTGATAGAAATATTCCCACCTTTCAGAAACAAGAAACAGTTTTACTTTGAAAATATTCCATTAAGAAGGCAGGCATTATTCTGAGGGAAAAATGCCAAGCCCTTCCAAATGACCCTTCCCACCCCCAACTAATCAAATAATATTACCAAAAATGTAAGCTTGGAGCAGCAGCTTAAGTCACTACAGAACTTTAAACTTAAATATCTCAGCTTCTAAGCAAAATATCAAAAATCTTGTTGGTAACTTTGGAGCCATCTATATAGGAATTTTGCATGACAAATTTCAGCCCTCTAGCTTCTATGGTGTGGGAAGAGGAGGAGGAGGTGACAGACGGAAGGACGGACAAGGGACGTCACGCCATATTGCTAACTTCCCACCTCGCTTTGCTCGTGAAGGATAATGAAAATTTTAAAAATCTTTTATAGTACGCCTTTTTTCATTAAAGGCACACTTTTTCGTTGGTAATTATTGGCTATTTTTTCGCCAACCTGGGGTCAAAGGTTGCCTTGAGGTGTCTGCCAGTCGGGGTTCCAACCCCGAACCTTCATACATATTCCCAGCTTGATTCAATGGCAAAGAGCCACAGTGACCCCTGTGGAAAAAGGCTAAGTATGTCAAAAGAACCGAAAAGGTATGATTTTTTTCATAATCAGGGCAAATCTTGATCACAGAAATTTTTTGAAAGAAAGAAAAACCTATTAGGGTTTCAAAAAAAATCATGAAACTCAGCCTGTGTTATGGAAATACAAGAATTGATTTAATGATTTAATGAGATATAGAATTAAATTACTGCCTACAATAAGTCAGTTTTTAGTTCACAAAGAGTGTATTAATGCTTCTCATTTATTTGGTGTCCAAATAGATATTTCCACTTTATATAAGTAGGTCTCATTGGACATCCACTCACACTTGACACGCTCTAAGGTTTTATTAATGGCAGCTTTTAAAGGTCCTCACTTTCTTTTAGCTGAAGGGGCATCCACTATGAAATGGAATGATCTTACTTCACAAACACAATTCTTGAAAGTCTCTCATTTTCCAATTGTAGTAAAAGTTTCTTTGGAACTATTTGAAGACAAAAAAGTGAAAGGTAAACAAAAATCTTACAGGATTTGTTACCAAAGTGAGGTCAAATTAATTAATACAGAAATGCAATATTTTTACCTTGATAGAACTTTGATTTAGATTTTTTGTAAGTTTATGCAAACATGGGTCAAAGGTTGACAGAGGAGGGGTTATTGAACCAGGGCTTCTAGATCTCAGTCAGATAGTGAAACTGCAGCTAAAAAATCAAAAGAAACCATGGGAGATAAAAATCAAACATTTGAATGGCTACTCACTTGAAACCTCACATTTCCTCAAAATTTTCTGTCTGAATAATTGTTTGCATGACCCCATAATCTCCCAACAAAGAACCATTCAGTACTTTGAACCATGAGGTGAAAAGCAGGAAGGAGTCAGGATCAAGCAAAAAAGAAATACAGAGTCACTCCATCCTGGAAAATAAAGAAAGAGATGAAAAACTCTGTGATGATTATGACTATCGCTCAGACACAGCCCAGGCAACATGCAGCTACTCCGATAAAAAGACACATCAAGCTTTCAATCAATCAGCAGAATTGAGGTCAGGATATCCAATCACAACACAGCTGTGGAAAACCTTGAAATGGCCAATCAGAAACAATCCCCAAGTGGTGACAGAAACTATTGCTTTGCCAATCAGCAAAAGCTGTGTCTCTGAGGATAACCAATGGTGAGCCACAATAGAAGGCACACGTCATAAGAAGGAGGGCCTCAAAGCCTCTAGGAGCATATCTTTGAGGAGTATCATCCCAGGTAACAGCACTGGTTCAAGGACGAACAAACTGAGGCACTTTCCTATAAAAGCTGAAGAAATGGAAGCTCACATATTCTTGTAAATCCAATAGTTGAATTGAGTGAACCCATGCTATTTTAAATTGTCCCTTTATCCCAGACTTGAGTAATTCATGAATATTTTCATGTGTGCATGCGGAGATACTTAAATGGTGTTGTTGACTTAAGTTTGGTTGTAATATGACCTTTCATATAATAAAAGGTAAATTGTTTCCTGAGCGTTCTTTATTGTGATGGGTCCGGGTCAAAAATTTTTGACCTGGCTCGGGTTGGGTCGGGTCGGGTCAGCCATTTATGGTTTGGGTTTGAATTTGGAAAATTTCCCCTAAAAAATGTCAAATTTTTCCATTTTTTCCCGTCGGGTCAAAAAAAATCTCTGGGTTGGGTCAAAAAGTACCCAGGTCAGCCTCTTATTTACTGCGGGTCAAAAGTAAGCTCAGGTCGGGTCGGGTGAGGGTCCATCTCTAGTTCTTTACCAACTTCTAGTGACTCAGGAGGGTTCAGCTTAGATTGAGAATTCTAAAAGGAAAGGCTATTCTTTGGAAGGTTCTTCACCATAGGCCTTAGATCTTGATTTCAGCCAGCAATTTATATGTTTAAGAGAATATTTATGACTTTCTCCGGGCATATATAAGACAGAAAGAGATTGTTAACTTTTCCTTTCACATTATGCTACCTTATTCGAAAAAAAAGCCATTTTCATGATAAGATGTAACTAAGAGAAAAGAAGATAGCAAAGCTCGTCCTTGTCTTCATTTCTTAAAGTGAAATTATTGCCAAGATTTTTTAACATATAGTCAAAAGAGGAGGCTTTATATCATTCCTTTGCACTCATAAAGTCATTTGTTTAGTCCAGAGACTAGCTTGGGGAAAAAAAAGCTAAATGGAAGTAAAAAGATTCGATTCTCAAAGTCTTGTAAGAAAGATGTGCGTTTGCCAAAAGAGATAATGTTTTCTATTCGAACTGATGGTCTAGCTTTGGGTTGTCATTTCTTCTTCCTTCTGTGAAGTAGAGTTATTTCAGATAAAAGACTGAATTTTTTTTTCTTTGCCTTAAATATAGAGGTAAAATTTTGACACTTTTAAGATTAAAAAATCTAATGTAATCAATAAAAAAGACCTGTATAATATTGAAAATTAACCCTTTAATTTTTCAGTCTAAAAAGTTTTTAATTTATGCATGTTAACACGAAATTGTGGCTCAAAACTTTTCTTGATGATTTGTTTGTGTTTTCAGTTTATGATGGTAGCATCATATGCCAAGGAAAAGTAATTCGTTCCGGAATGTTGACACTAAATAACATAGAGAAAACAGGCCAAAAACCGTGGCTTTGCATCAGGTGCTAATTGAAGAGAGGTATTTTTCTCTTTATTTTGTGGAAAAGAAGTCTGGTTTTTCTCCTCTACTTTCAGAAATAAATCTGGTATTGATGAAGCCTTATTTACAATCTGTTGAAAAAAGGCCACTATACTGACCGGTCTGATTGCCTTACAATACTCTGTTGTGTCATAATCTCTTGTACATCTCTGGATGCTGTTGGTAGAGCCAGGGGGAAAACGTCGATGCGTCTAATGACTGTTCGCCTAATGTAGTTATCCCTACGACAGTTCGCCTAATATCGGTTCTCCCACTTAAGTTAGGTTAGGTAAGACGAAATGACATTGGGCGAACCTTCATAGGCAAAGTGTCCGTTATACGAAAGATCATTAGACGAATTACCATGGTATCAGAGACAGACTGTCACAAGGAATATTTCTTAAGATCAAAATGTTAAACAACCTCAGATATCAAATGGGACCCCACATATAGCCTAGTGAAAATAAAGTCCTAAAAACCAGCTGTTTTTATTGAAGTACTTATACCCTACTCTATTTCAGGAATAGAGATGAATAGTTCATGGAAATGATTGTTATACCAGACATCAGATAAGGAACTTGAGTTATGGGAATTCCAAATAATTTAGAGGTGTAACATATATGCACAATATAATTGGAAAATTGATGACCAATGTCTGGACAAGCAAATATCCCTCTTGACTGTAGGTCTTCAATCATTCTCTAATTTGCCTTTGAGATAGATTTCCCATGGATTTTTCTTGTATCTAGAGATTAAACACAAATGAAATTGAAATGTCTTTTTGTCTTTGCTTAAAAGAGGGACTGCTGTAAAATACACCCATGTCGTTTTATTTCATGGCTTTCACAAGGATGAGCAACTCCTTTAGTCAGAGCTATATCATGCCCAAAATCACAGATTGTATTGACTTTGTTCCACAGTTTCTTTCTTACAGAGAGACACTTTTTTACATCGATACTGTATTTCATAAGCTGCTGTCACTTTCTGCGTTGAAAATAAGAATGCCCTTGAGACCCAAGTTCCTTGAGATTGGTCGCACAAGAATAGGAAAACTAATGCCTAGCAAAAAAAGAGTTTCTCAAATTGAAGAGAAAACATCACAGATTGTATTGACTTTGTTCCACAGTTTTTTTCTTACAGAGAGACACTTTTTTACATCGATACTGTATTTCATAAGCTGCTGTCACTTTCTGCGTTGAAAAAAAGAATGCCCTTGAGACCCAAGTTCCTTGAGATTGGTCGCACAAGAATAGGAAAACTAATGCCTAGCAAAAAAAGAGTTTCTCAAATTGAAGAGAAAACTGAATGGATGCAGCCTGCAACTGAGACTTGATAAATTGCAAGGTTTTCTCAGGGCATGTCCTTCTTCACTGATTAAGTATTGGCTTTGACCCAAATCAAGATAAAAGAAAAGCTCCTTTTTCACACTATATTTGAAAAGAGATGTACTTTAAGAATCATTACATCGGAATTACACTTCATGAAATGTTAGAATTACTATTGTGTAGAACAAGTGAGCAATTAAGATATTTATCTATTATCACAAAGTGCTTTTAATCTTCTAGTGATAAAAACTAAAATATATATACAACAATGTCAAATAAATTTTCCATTGTTCTAATAAAAAGTTCTTTGACAAAAAGATAAAATATGATTTATGATAAATGATCCTATGCTTTTTTTTTACAAAAAAAAATAAATCAGCAAAAAATTGCAGCCCATTTCGTGCATGTCCAAGATATAAATTTATCAATTTTCTGTCTGTTGGCAAATTGACAAGTTTTTGTTTATTTTTTCTATTTTCTGTTATCAAAAATATGATTATTATATGAAAAGAAACATGAATGAATGGCTTGTTGGAAAATCAATTCTGCTAGGACAATCTCTGACAAAGCACAAAAGCTGAAGCGATCCTCGCTTCCACAAAATGTGTTGGATCAATCACAACCCAGATATGTGTGTGTAATAGCAGCAAAAAATTCAGAAAAAAGTGGTGATGGTGTCATACAACAATCATCACTCATATTGAAAACTTACTTTTTAAGAAGACAACACATTTCACTTTTTTCTATGATTTCAGTTTGTGCACATCAATCTTTTCCACGCTCTTTTCTTTATAGTCTTCTTGGGAGAAGATAAGTTTTTTTTGTAATAGGCAAAAAAAGTTTCACCCATGTTATAATAAGCGTGTTTGTCTTTGTTTTATTTTACTTGGGTACTCAGTATGCCTTGAACTCTTAAAGCAAACAGAAAATTGGTTCATACTTCATTTAAAGTTTTCTCATTTGAAGACAAACGATTGAACAGCTGATTAATTATTTATTCAATTTCATCTTTTAAACTTTGTTAGGTTCTCACTCAGCAATGTAATTTTTCTTGTCAAGTTTATAGCTCTGCCCCTGATAAAATAGACTGGCAAGGACATAAGGGGATCAAATTAGAACCAAAAAAAAACTTCCCGAACATGTGGGAAAGCCTATGCAAATTTGGTGAAGTTTGGTCCAGCAGTTCTTGTGTGATTTGTATTTGTATTAAAGCATTCGGCTTCATCTTACAATCTTGCTGACAAGAATCAATATAACTATACGTTTTAAAAGCTGGGCCGGGCAGCAGGTATGAAAACTAGTGCCAAATACTATGTACAGTAAGTCAACAAAACGGCAATAAAATAGTCTAAAAGGTCAAATTTTCTGTGCAATAATTTATATCTGCTGTATGAATGCCAATAAACTGTCACGATGCTGAGTTTTTAAAAAGTGTCTTCTTGAGTAAAATTCTCATGGCGTCGTCATTGAAGTTTTTGTTGCTCCATTCTGAACCAATTTCCTTCAGACTACCAAGCCAGTTTGGTAGGTCTTGCTGTCCAAATTTTTGTTTGGACGTGTCAATAAAACTCATAAAGCTGGGTATTTGGACATTTGTATAGCCTCTCTGTAGGAGTCCTCTAGCTAGGGGAGTATTTTGAAGGTGTAGTAGTTAAATAGATGTGATGTAATTTGACCATTCCCTTGGCATTGCTCATTGGGCCGTTTGGTCTAAGACTTCTCTTCTGTATTTGAAGCAACGGTCCTTGTAGACTGCTCTTATGATGATGGTGAAATATATGGATAAATGAGTATGAAGATACTTGATATAAGGAAATGTCATATTACCAAAAGATTAAGTCGGTTAGATAGGATTTGTCCCTTAAGTATGCATATTTTTTGACTAACAAATTTAATCATTAAAGGCACACTAAAGCTGGGAATATTTGTTGTTTTATGCAACCCATGGCCAAAGGTTGCCTGGCAGTGCTGGGGCTCAAACAATGACCCTCAGATTCCCTGACTGGTGCCATGACCACTCAGCCACAGCGACCACACCGTAATCTTAACTTTGGGTCTTGATTGTCATGGTTTTTATAATCACAAGCTAGTCTCTCTTCACAGTATTAGTGTTTGACAGATTTTAATTTCGGTTTTTTTGGACTTTATAGGTTTCCTTTATTCAAATTAAAATTGTGAGAAGCGTTGAATAAGATTCAATCTTGGTTGCCAAGAAAGACCAAGTGGGAATAGTGATAAAATTGGGCTGAATTGAATTGTTATTTAAAAAAGTACTTTTTAAAATCTGTTCCATATTTTGCTATGGATAGCCAGTTTTGACTTGCAATTTCCTGATGAGCCCCCATGTTGATCATGTTGTAATATATGAATTCAAATATATTTCATTTAGCAAGACAAGACTTTTATGGTGGTCTGGTTAGAGATGTTACACCTAATGTAAACTTAATGAGGTAAAACCAACTTTCTTACTGCACTACCACATTCATGGTTCAACATAATGTAATAAAAGAAATAAATAAAAAAAGTTAAAAAATAGCTGAAAATAAAATAAAACTCATACTGAATGTATTTCATAATGAACTAATGAGGTTATATTAAAAGAGCAGCTAATAACTTATGTCTGAGAAATTTCTTATTGAAGGAAAATGAGCTCCTTTATACAAAAAGGTAGAGATCAGGATAATACCCATTAGAGGGAGACATTAATAGAGGTCGAGATGCAAATATGGCTTTAGATCAAGTACCAAGTTTGGCATCTTTCGCTTACAGGGTGTCTACATATAGTAACTGAGGGCCTAGGAGAGTTCGCTTACCCCAAGTTTGCCTACTTACCAGTTCGCCTTTCCCCAGTTTGCCTGCCCGGTACCATGTCATTTCGCCTAATGTGTCATTTCACCTAATGTGTCGTTTCGCCTAACCTTACCTGACCTAGCCTAACCTAACCTAACCTGACCTGACCAGACCTAACCTAACCTAACCCTGCTGGGCATATTTAGCATAACCCGGGTTAAGCAAAATGACACAATGGGCGAAAGGACATATTCCAGTACATAAGATTACCAGTTCCACTACCTAGGTTTTTTTCTAGACATTTTAATGTAAATAAGGCCTAAAATGTCTAAATTACGTCTAATCTTGTCGGGTAGGCAACCTCATATAAAATTATGTAGTAGGTAGGCGAACTTATAATTTTAAGTAGTAAGTGGGCGAACTGATAAGCAAACTTCCATAGTATCAGTGACTGAGGTATTAGGTGTTTGAGAAAGATGACTTGGAATGGGCATATGATCTTTCGCCTAATGCAAGTTTGCCAATACCAGTTCTCCTAATGCAAGTTTGCTAACCATGCAAGTTCGCCAACCTATTCCCCCTTCCTAACACTGCGTGTTAAGAAGGGGGATAAATGAGGGGGAAACATGCCCCGCAAGGTTAGGAAGGGGAAACATGCTTTAGTTTAGATTAGCAATAAATGCCCTTTTGGTTAAAAGGGGTTGGGTTGGTTGAATAAATGAGGTGGAAACATGCTTTGGGGGGGGGGGGGGGGGGTTGGCTCGGAGTTCTTAGTTTGACAAGTTCGTAGTTCAACTAGTTCAATGAGTTCGTAGTTTGATGAGTTCGTAATTCGTAGTTGGCGAACTTACATGGCTGGTGAACTTGTATTAGGCAAACTTGACTGGGCGAACTGGTATTGGCAACCTTGTATTAGGCGAAAGATCATGGTATTGACTTGGAACAACCAGAGAAACTATTTTCAAGCACCAATAAATCATGCAATCTCACCCCAAGTTTTATCCCTGGAACTGGCAGCAAAACTCGAGCTTTTCACAACTCGCACTATTTTCCTAATTTTCCTTATAATTTTTTGTATTTGTGTAATCACATGCTTTCGCTATTAATTGCATTTGTCAATTACACAAACAATCAAAGGAAATTTACAAAAGGATTAAAATTACTTATTCAAATTTAGCCCTGACCTTTACACAAGTCACATTTATGTCTTTGTCACATTCTCGACTCCGATTTACGC
>Ga0194133_10008218_pt1 | contig 12250 bp, 9 predicted proteins | sample TA2KigOf40mmetaG_FD_155448 | JGI IMG/M metagenome (GOLD analysis project Ga0194133, IMG submission 155448) | Freshwater microbial communities from Lake Tanganyika, Tanzania - TA2015055 Kigoma Offshore 40m | ecosystem: Environmental > Aquatic > Freshwater > Lake | place: Tanzania: Lake Tanganyika...
GGGAGCGACAACCATGGAAATGCTCCCATCTCTTACCCCGTTCCACAGCTCCACGCGCTCACTGTCCGAATACCTGGAATGATAAACGCCAACCTCCGTATCCACATACTCTGCCAAACGATTCACTAGCTGATAGGTCAATGCAATTTCAGGAACCAGGTAGAGGACTTGTTGGCCACGTGCCAATGCATCGCGGATTAACGCCAAGTACACCATGGTTTTGCCGCTGCCTGTAACACCGTGCAAAAGCACCGGCTTATCTTGGGCAAAGGAAAGCCTGCAAGCGTCCACGGCCTGCTCCTGTGCAGTAGTGCATTGAAGGGGGAGGCAGCGTCCGGACCGTAAGCGAATTCGGCTGACGGCATGGGTGGATTTATCCAGGAAACCCTTGTCGGTCAATGTCTTCAAGACCCCATAAGGAGTACGATCCCAATTCAATTTGCCTTTCAAATCGCTGAGGCGAACAGGATCGTGGCGAGGACTCAACGCCATCAACGCCAGGACGATTTCAAGGTGTTTGGGGCTTTGCTCCAACTTCGCCATAAGCTCCGAAATTCTCTCACACCATGAGGACTGCACCGCATAATAGCGCTCCATTTTGGGACGAAAGGCTCCGGTCAAGGACTCTTGAATGGATGCTAAATCAGCAGCCAACAATTCCTTCAAATGTGGCATGGGAGAATGTGGTTTCATCCATGCGGTGAGGGCATCCAGGGAATAGCCTTGGCCTTGCAACAAATGACGCCACAACGACAAGGTCAAAGGAGGTAAGCTATCGGTAAGCGCAGCGTCTTGCCCATCCTGTAAGGGCAATCCCACCAAAATGGACTCGCTCGAAACACGCAACATGGCGGGCAAACTGGCGAGCATTACGGTGCCTGGTGCCGCGAAATAATAGTCCATCAACCATGCCCATAATTCCTGACCCTTGGCACCCCAAACCGGCGTAGCTTCCAGGACTTCCAAGGCCTCTTTGACCGCAAAGCCCGGAGCGGAATCGGAGATGTTCCAAACCAAAGCGCTGTATTGCTTTCGCTTGCCCAATGGAACCAGGAGCATGCGCCCTATCCAGTCTGAAGGTTCCATAGCTGACGAAGTCCACGCCAAAGGCAAAGCATAGGTATAGACTCCATCCACACCCAGGGGCAAAATCACCTCGACAAACCAGGTTTTGGGCCTACTCACCTTACAAATCTAACCACAAAGGACGAGGAGTTCCGTGAGACAGCGCCTTGTTCGTAATTTGCTCAATGAATCCATGAACATCCAAGCCGCTGCCCGCAAACAAAGCTTGATCCGAATGGCCGCTGAAGCCGGATTCATGCATTGCGGGGTGGCTGTAGCCCGAAAATTGGATGAAGAAAGTGAGCGCCTCGAGGCCTGGCTCCGAGAGGGACGCCACGGCGAGATGCATTACATGGAACGATACTTCGAGGAGCGCCTTGATCCCAGACGTCTCCTCGAAGGTTGTCGATCGATCATTGTCCTGCTGCACAATTATTTTGCGCCAAGCCACGAAGACCGGAGTCACGTGGGAGTCGTCGGCCAGGGGTCTCCTAAAATTGCCCGGTATGCATGGGGAGAAGACTATCATCGCGTTCTGAAAGACAAAATGCGGAGATTGGTGGAGCACATGAAAACCGAGTTTGGGGACTTCAATTGCAGGGTGTTTACCGATTCGGCACCGGTTCTGGAGAAATCGTGGGCAGCACTTGCCGGAGCTGGTTGGATCGGTAAAAACACTAATTTGTTACAGAAACAGGTGGGAAGCTATTTCTTCTTGTCGGAAATTCTCTGCGATCTTGATTTTGAAGCAGATATGCCCGTTCAAGACCATTGCGGGCAGTGCACACGTTGCATTGACGCCTGCCCCACCCAAGCCTTGGAGCCCTACCGTTTGGATGCCTCCAAGTGCATCTCCTATTTGACCATCGAATTGCACCGCCAAATTCCGGTAGAGTTCGAAAACCAAATGGAGGGATGGGCCTTTGGTTGCGATATCTGTCAAGAAGTCTGTCCGTGGAATCGCTTCTCCAAACCCCATCAAGAACCCCGTTTCCAAACCCTTCATGATACATGGCCCAGCGCTGAGGAATGGTTGTCCATGACGGAGGGTGATTTTGAATCCAAATACCAACATAGCCCCATTGCCAGGGCAGGCTTGGCAGGTATGCACAAGAATATACGATTTTTAGGACTTACCCCATGAACGCTTGGATGTTACGACTATACCAAAATCAATTTTTCTGGCCCATCCTACTGGCATGCCTTGCCGTGGTTGCATCCTTGCAATCGCTTTGGGCGCCCCGTTTCCCCTTAGTCCATACGGAGCACCTCTATACGGCCTATAACAATTATGTGATCTTTAAGCAGTCTTTTTTTCATTTGATCCATCACCAAAGCCTCTACGTATTGTATCCCCATGAGCATTGGGATTTATTCAAATACAGTCCCACCTTTGCCCTAATTTTTGGGGCATGGGCCTTGTTACCGGATGCCCTTGGGCTGTTGTTATGGAATGGCTTGAATGCCTGGGTTTGGTGGAAGGGAATTTGCGTTTGGCAACAAAACAGTTCCATCCAAATTCCGAACATGAACGGATGGTGGTTGGGATTGGGCGCATTGGAATTGATAACATCCCTTCAAAACGAACAATCCAACGCATTAATTGCCGGCCTGTTGATGTGGGCCTGGGGGGAATGGGAGCGTGGAGCTTCTTCACGCGCCATTGCCATGATCATGATGACAGGGTTTATCAAGCTGTTTGGCTGGGCCGCCTTGCTTCTTTGGTTGGCCTATCCTCACAAACGGCGTAATTTTCTTCTTGGGCTGGGCTGGGGATTGTTCTTGGCTGCACTGCCCTTAATGGTCATGAGTCCTTCCATTTACCTGTGGCAAATGCGAGAATACCTGCGGATGTTGGGAGAAGACCATAGCCTATCCTACGGGATTTCCTTGATGGGCATCCTGGAGAAAACAATGCCTGGTCTATGGAACAAGAATGTGGTGCTCCTCCTAGGGTTGGGAATCATGAGCCTACCCTGGATTGGTGCCATGTTCAGGAGAACCACATCTGAATACCGTGCCCTGGGCCTAGCGGCCCTGATGGTTTGGATGGTCATTTTCAACCACAAAGCGGAATCCCCCACCTTTGTGATCGCCGTAACCCCCGCACTTTGGTGGCTGCTCCGTAACCGTGAAGAAAAGGTTTTGCAGATAATGCTCGTCGTAATGATCCTTTTGACCGTCTTATCACCTACGGAGGTGTTCCCTACCGTTCTTCGGAAAGAATGGGTAGAGCCCTATCACTTGAAAGCCTTACCCGCCGTGCTGGTATGGGTCGTCATGCAATGGCCTCTCTACCGGGGGCTCTTGAGTTCCAGGCCTTCGCCGCTGACCTCCACTGGCCAAACGGATTGAAGAAGGTCCAACATGGGAATCAACGCCTCAAGGTCCTGAGGGCCAAAATCATTGAGTTTAACACTATCCAAATCAAGCACCCCAACCACCTCACCGTTCGCATGAACAGGGATGACCAATTCGGAGCGGCTTAAACTGCTGCATGCGATATGCCCAGGGAATTGCTCCACATCCGGCACCACCAAAGGTTGGTTACGTTCCCAAGCGGTTCCACAAACCCCTTTGCCTTTGGGAATACGGGTACAGGCCACCGGGCCTTGAAAGGGCCCCAGAACCAAGGTGGAATCTTCGTTTCGAACCCGGTAGAAACCCACCCACCACCAACCGAAGCCAGTCGTAAGCAAGGCGCATAAATTGGCGGCGTTGGCGGTCCATCCTGCAAGGGGATCGAACAAGGAAGACCAATCGCGCGCGATTTGAGGATAACGCTCAGCGCGATTGATCGTTGGGGTAATTTCGTAATGCAGATCGTGAGCCATGGATCGTGTTAATGGATACGACCGGATCGGTTGCTGAATTGTTCCATCACATCGGCTTCGTATTGCAGGTAGGCTTCCCAACGATTGCGCACCTTGTCTTTGGGGAAATAGCCTTCGGCAAGGTCCATGAACAGGCGATAATGACCCGCTTCGCTCACCATAAAGGCATGGTAAAAACGCCGAAGGTCTGCATCGCTGCAATGCAAAGAGAGTAACCGAAAACGCTCGCAGGATCGTGCTTCGATAAGGGCGCAGCAAAGCAGCCTTTCCAAGAGTTTCTGTTCCCGGCTAAGACCGCGAGGCTGAAAAGCCAAGAGGGCTACCACATACTCGTCGCTTCGCTGAGGACCTAGGGCAATGTCTCTCTTGGACATTTCCTCCAAAACAACCCGAAAATGCCCCCACTCTTCGGTAACAATGGGGGAAAGTTCCTGGACAATTCGCGGGTAATCCGGGTAATGCACGATCAAAGAAATGCATGAGGAAGCCGCCTTCTGTTCGCAGAAGGCGTGATCCACCAAAATTTCGGCAATAGACTTTTCAGCAATTTCGGCCCATCGAGGATCGGTGGGCAATTTGAGCCCCAACACACTTAACCCATATGGGCCTCGAGCAGGGCCACCAAATTTTGTTTAGGGACCACCCCTACTTGCTTTTCGACCACTTGCCCGTTCTTGAAAACCAACAAGGTGGGGATGCTGCGAATGCCGTATTGCGTAGCAATTTGGGGATTGCTATCCACGTCCAATTTACCAACCAGGGCCTTACCGGACATTTCTTGCGCAATTTCTTCAACAACAGGTCCTACCATTCGGCAGGGACCGCACCATTCGGCCCAAAAATCGACCAAAACAGGTTGAGTGGAATTCAGGGCTGTTTCCTGAAAATTAGCATCGGTGAATTCAAAAGCCATGGTATGTGAATTTAGGAGTGGAGGTGAATGGGAGGTTGAACAGGAGGTTGGTGTGCAGGTTGAACAGGTAAAGTAGGTATTTTTTAAGATGGCACGCAAATTCCGTGCCAAAGTTAAGGGTCGAAAAGGACCTAATGCAAAGCATAACCGATCTCCAATTGATCCAGGGCCGCGAACAAGGATGGTTCAGGGGAGACTTTGATTCCCTCTGCATTCATGGCCACGGAACGTTGGTCCTCGGGTACCCACATTTCCACCTTCAAAGCCAATCGACCCGGGTGTTCAAGCAAGACTTGATGGAGGGCGGCATTCCTTGTGGGATTCAAGGCGGGGAGGGACATTTGCAAGGTGAGGGTTCGGAATCGCTTATTGCGAATTTCCGAAAGGAGTTCAATGTTATTAAATCGAAAAAAGCCAGCCTGTTGCCCATCTTTCCCCAAGAAATATTCCCAACGACCCGCGATCAGAAGGGCTGAACCGGGGTCCATCAAATGTTTGAATTTCATGGCCTGCTCCCCTCGGAGTCTGAATTTACGCGACCCCTCTTTGTCCTCCACGGCAAAGGCCAGGACCTCCTGGTTCTTGGAATCCCGGAAATATTGAACATCGGTCACCAAAGCGGCGATTTGTATATCCAAGCCAGGTCTTTCGTCCAATTGGGACAAAGGCGTGAATCCCAAAAATTTACTTTCCAAGGCATAATCATCCAATGGATGAGCGGTAATGTACAAGCCCACCACCTCTTTCTCCCTTCTTAGCATCTCAAGGGATGCCCAGGGTTCAATTTGTTGAAAAACGGGTTCATTGATACCCACCATCCCTTCGGAACCAAAGAGGGAGGTCTGGGATTTGAGGTTCAGTTCCCGGTATTGTGTCCCAAAACGCAAGGCTTTTTCGAGCAAATGCGATCCTCCACCGGCTTCGGCATCCAGCAAAAGCCTGCGGTTGCCGTGAATGCCGTCCAGGCGATCCAAAGCACCGGCCTGTGCCAAAGCTTCCAATGTTTTTTTGTTGGCTTGACGGGTATCAATTCTTTTGCAAAAATCAAAGAGGGAACGAAAAGCCCCTCCTAACCCACGCTGTTCAAGAATATTCTCCACAGCACCTTCCCCTACTCCTTTAATAGCTCCCAAGCCGAAGCGTATTTGTCCCGATGCATTCACCGAAAATCTGAACAAAGATTCGTTCAAATCTGGGCCCAAAACCTGCAAGCCCATCCTTCGGCACTCCTCCAGGAAAAAGGCCACTTTGCTGATGTCCGACATATGGTTCGACAGCACGGCGGCCATGAATTGCGCAGGAAAATGGGCCTTCAAATACGCGGTTCGGAAGGCCACCAAGGCATAGCAGGTGGAATGGGATTTGTTGAAGGCGTATTCAGCAAAGGCCTCCCAATCTTTCCACACTTTGGAAGCAATCGTTTCGTCATGACCTCTTTCGCGACAACCTTCCAAGAATTGTGGTTTGAGCTTGGCCAATTTCTCGGGAATTTTCTTACCCATTGCTTTGCGCAATTCATCCGCTTTGCCTTTGGAAAAGCCGGCCAATTTTTGGCTCAAGAGCATAACCTGTTCTTGGTACACGGTGATCCCGTAGGTCTCGCCAAGCAACTCTTCCATATCGGCCAAATCGTACACGATGGGTTCTTTGCCGTGCTTGCGCAAAATAAAATTGGGGATATACGCCAAAGGACCTGGACGGTATAAGGCATTCATGGCAATCAAGTCTTCGATTTTGTCCGGCTTAAGTTCCTTGAGGTACTTCTGCATCCCGGGAGATTCGTATTGGAATATCCCTATGGTCTCCCCACGCTGAAAAAGAGCGTAGGTAAGCGCGTCGTCTAAGGGAAAATCAACAGGGTCAGGCAGTGCCGGATCGATGACTTTGACCAATTCCACGGCATCGTTGATGATGGTCAAGGTATTGAGTCCCAAAAAATCCATCTTCAACAAACCAGCGGCCTCGGCAACTTCGTTGTCGAATTGCGTAACCAAGGCAATTTGTCCATCCGGGGCGTGTTTGACGGGAACATAATCGGTCAAGTCGCTCGGGGTAATCACCACACCGCAGGCATGGGTTCCTGAATTCTTGAAGGAGCCTTCCAACAACGCCGATTGCATGAATACTTTGGCTTCTATCCCTCCCTTCTTGACAAAATCCAAGATTTGCTTGGCCTTTCGTTGATCTTCAGCCTGCAATTGATCCAGGTGCCTGCTGCCTTCTGCAGGGTCTAACAAAAGTTTGCGTAGAGGCGACTTCTTGTAATAATCCGCTCGGTTCAAATCTTCCGGAAAAAGTTTGGCCAACGCATCGGTTTCGTAAGGTTGCAAGCCCATGACCCGACCAATGCTGCGAATAGCCGATTTGGCTGCCATGCTGTGATAAGTGGCAATTTGAGCAACCTGCTTTTGGCCGTATTTGTCCATCACGTACCGCATAACTTTCTCCCTACCCCTATCGTCAAAATCGATATCAATATCGGGCATGCTCACGCGGTCCGGATTCAGGAATCGTTCAAAGAGCAAATCGTACCGGATCGGATCCACGTCGGTGATCCCCGTGCAGTAGGCCACCACCGAACCTGCCGCTGAACCCCGACCTGGCCCAACCGTCACGCCCATATTCCGTGCAGCTGTCGTGAAGTCCTGAACGATCAGAAAATACCCGGGGTATCCGGTATGCGCAATAGTTTGAAGCTCAAAATCAATGCGTTCCACCAATTCTTGATCAAGGGTTCCGTAGCGTTTTTTGGCGCCTTCCAAGGTAAGGTGCCTCAAATAATCGTTCTCATCGGCGAAGCCTTCGGGAATTTCAAAACGAGGAAGTAAAACATCTCTTTGTAAGGTGTAGGATTCCATGGATTCGGCCAAATCCAAGGTGTTTTTCAACCAATCGGGACGAGTGGCAAACCTTTGGCCCATTTCTTGGCCAGGGCTGAGATGATGGCGCTGGCTACGCATACCGAAACGGTACCCTCTGCCTTGACCAATGGGGGTGTCCTTGTACTCCAAGGGGACCACGCAGAGGTACGTGTCGTGCAAATCGGCATCCGCCTCTTGATTGTAATAGGTGTTGTTGGTCACAACGCAAGGAACTTGGTGTTTACGGGACCATGCATCCAGCTTTGCATTCAGAAAATGCTGTTCCTCAAGACCATGGTCTTGGATTTCCAAATAAAAATGTTCCCCAAACGCCTCCCGCCATCGTAGCAAGGCAGCTTCGGCCTGGCTCTCTCCTTGGTTCAACAAGAGGGATGGAATTTCGGATTCCAAGGAACCGGAGAGGGCAACCAAACCTTCCCGATGTTGCAACAACAAATCCCATGAAATCCTCGGGACATAATAATACCCTTCGGTATACGACAAGGAACATAACCTGACCAGGTTGTAATAGCCTTGCAGATTCCGGGCCAACAGCAGCTGCGGTGTCCCGTTATCCTTGCGGCTATGATCTTTGTGCTGAGCACATACCTGGATTTCCAAACCAAGAATAGGTTTGATGCCATTGGAATGCGCGTATTGAAAGAAAAGAAAAGCCCCGTACAAGGTGGAATGATCCGTGAGCGCAATGGCTTTGGAGCCTTGGGCCACGGCATGATCCACCAAATCAAACACCGTGCTGCATCCTGGAATTCCCAGCGAAAACTGGGAGTGACAGTGCAGGTGCACAAAGCGCAAGGACTGTTCGTCCAACTCCATGGATGGAACCGGCGCCGTGGTTCCCCCCAGGTCAGAAGCCTTGGTTTCTTGGGCAGCCGTAGCAGCCTTGGAAGAAGAGCTTCCTGAAACGGTCGAGGGACCAGGCCATTCTTGTTTCAATCGTTCAAAGCCAGCTTCCGACATGCCCATGGAAGCGCTAGAGATTACCCCTTGACGGCATAATTCCAACAAACAATCCACGGTCGCGGCCACATCGGCCCCTGCATCGTGGGCCTCTTCAAATCCTTGTCCGAATAACTTATAATAAAGCTCCGTGAGGGTAGGCCACTTGAATTGACCTCCACGCCCCCCTGGCAATGCGCAAAAAGCGGTTGAAACCTCCTTGGTGTCCAGAACACGACAAGCCTCAAAGGCGTCCGGCCAACCCAAGCGGTGCCATTCGGCCCGGATAATCAACAAATCAAATTCGATGTTATGACCAGCTATCAGCGTGGCTTGAGCCACATCATGACCAAATTGTTCCAGAACATGGGCCAGCGGCAAACCTTCGGCATGGGCTCTCTCGGTGGTGATTCGGTGCACCTTGGCCGCGTTATAGGGAATATCAAAACCCTCCGGTTGAATAATCAAAGACTGCGAGGACACCAAACGACCGACCTCATCCAACAATTGCCATCCCACCTGCACCGCCCTGGGCCAGTTGTTGGAATCGCTGACCGGCGCTTGGTAGTTGCGCGGCAGACCAGTCGTTTCGGTATCAAAAACCAGGATCATCTTGACGGTATAGTCGGTAGTAGGAGACCTTTGGTCGCCCGAGCATAGATGCCCAATGGCAACAATCGCCCGTGATTGTCTTGCAAAGCGGTTTCTCCGCATTCCAAATCCTTGTCGGCATACGATGGGCCTAACATTGCTCGTAGGATCAAAGGAGATAGACCCAACGAATACGCATTCAGCAACATGGCGTGACGTTGTGGATGCAACAACTGCTTGACCTCCTCCAACAAGGCCCCCAATTGATCCTCCAATTTCCAACGTTCCCCGGAGCTCCCGATACCATACGCAGGGGGGTCCAAGAGGATGGCATCGTACACATGTCCCCGCTTAATTTCCCTTTGCACAAATTTGCGGGCATCTTCCACGACCCAATGCAGGCCAGCTAAGCCGGTCAAATCAGCATTTCTTCGGGCCCAATCCACCACTTGCCTAACCGAGTCCAAATGGTAAACCTGTGCACCCGCTTGGGCTGCCGCAAGACTGGCCCCTCCGGTGTAGGCGAAGAGGTTCAGCACTTTGGGGCCCGTGGGCAAAGCCTTCACGGCCGAAGCGATGAATTCCCAATTGTCAGCTTGTTCAGGAAACAAGCCCACATGTTTGAAAGCCGTCATGGCCAAGTGAAAACGAAGTTTCAAAGCCGGGCTTTGGTAGGTGATCGGCCAACGTTCCGAACCCATTGCCCCATCAGCCGATGAGTGACCTGACCCTTTGCCTGTTCGATGCTGAGGAATCCAAGAGCCGTTACGAGACCCACCAAGCTCAAAACGCCAATGGGTCATGGAGCGCAACGCTGTAAGCGAACAAGAGGGAGACCACAGGGCCTGGGGTTCGGGCCTTTGTAGAATTCGCGCACCAAATTGCTCCCATTTGAGCCCATTCCCGCTGTCAATCAAGGCATAGTCTTTCCAATGCTTGGGATAGCGAACCGGCAACAGGAGACCATCATATTCCATCATGATCGCTAGGCGTCATGGCGTTCTGGACGCATTTGTGGGAAAAATAACACATCCTGGATACTGGCCGAATTGGTCATCATCATGGCCAGTCGATCGATACCAATTCCGATTCCTGCGGTTGGCGGCATTCCAAATTCCAAGGCCCTCAAGAAGTCTTCGTCCAGCATCATCGCCTCCGGGTCTCCGCGACGACCCAAGGCCAATTGGGCCTCAAATCGTTCCCGCTGATCCACCGGATCGTTCAATTCCGAAAAGGCATTCGCCAATTCTTTCCCGTTGCATATGAGCTCGAAACGCTCGACCAAGCCGGGCTTATCCCGATGCGCTTTGGCAAGAGGGGACATTTCCACCGGATAATCCGTAACAAAGGTAGGCTGAATCAAATGCGGCTCCACCAATTCCCCAAACAGGGCGTCCAATAATTTGGCACGTCCCATAGAGGCGTCGATTTCGATCGAGTGCTTCTGAGCCAATAGTCGTAATCCTTCTTCGTCCATGGTATCGACCTTGGCGCCCACCTTTTCGGAGATGGCATCGTACAAAGACACCCGGCGGTAAGGGGCCTTGAACTCGATGCTATGGTTACCGACCTGGAGACTGGACTTTTGATGCAAGGCTATGGCAATTTCTTCAAGCAAAGATTCCGTTTGCTGCATCATCCACTGATAATCCTGAAAGGCCACATACAGTTCCAACATCGTGAATTCAGGGTTGTGAAAACGGCTCATTCCCTCGTTGCGAAAATCCCGAGCGAATTCGTAAACCCCCTCAAAACCGCCAACAATTAATCGCTTGAGATACAATTCATTGGCTATCCTAAGGTACAAGGGCATGTCCAAGGTATGGTGATGCGTTTTGAAGGGCCGAGCCGATGCACCGCCGTACATGGGTTGCAGCACCGGAGTCTCGACTTCCAGATAACCCTGCCGGTTGAAAAATTGACGCATCACTTCGATCATGCGCGATCGTTGCACAAAGACCTGTCGGACCTCTGGATTCACCACCAGGTCCACGTACCGCATTCGGTATCTAAGTTCTGGGTCCGTAAAACCATCGTATACTTTGCCTTCTTCGTCTCTTTTGACGACAGGCAGGGGCCGCAAGGCTTTGGACAAAAAGACAAATTCCTCTGCGTGTATCGATATTTCACCAACCTGTGTTCTGAAAACCCGTCCACGTACCCCAATCCAGTCGCCAATATCGCAGTGCTTTTTGAAGACTTCATTATACAAATCTTTGTTATCTCCTGGACAAAGCTCATCGCGGTTGAGGTAAACCTGCAGGCGCCCGGAGGCATCTTGCAATTCTGCAAAAGAGGCCTTGCCCATTATGCGCCGGCTCATCAGACGACCGGCCAAGGACACCGAGGTCCAAGCGGCCGCCTCCTCATCCTTGAAAGTGGTCTGTATTTCTTGGGTCGAATGGCTTCGATGGAAGGCTGCGGAGGGGTAAGGATCGACCCCCAAAGCCTTTAAATGGCCCAAGGCTTGCCTGCGCTGTATTTCTTGTTCGCTGAGCATTGGCCCTTGACGAGAGGGTGAACTAGGATCTTTTGGCGATCCTTCTAAAGAAGATTGAGACTGATTCATAGCCAATTAGAATCCGCTGAGCCACGACCATCGCCAACCGCAGCGGTTCTGCAAAATAAATCCTTAGTCTTGCTTTTGGGCTCCAAAAAATCGTGCCGCAGCCCCGTTGTTCACCGAGTTCCATCGAAAGCCCATAGCCACCCTGGCTTTGCCATCGGGCGCGCCCAGTGAGCGGATAGCGACCGTACCCGCCTGGCTGTTGGTGCGATGCAAATCGGCGGTCAACGCCTTAGGCAATTTCATCATGGAGGCATCCAGTTCAAAGAGCAAAGAATCTGGTAAGTCCTGGTGATTCGGGTTCGTTCCCAATTCCGTCTTGGAATTCGAACCATAGAAATATCCCGCCTCCACCGTGCCCAGATTTCTTCGCGTCATTTCAGCCCGGTAAACCCTGGCCGTTTCTTGGTGAATCCATAAGCGGATCAACTGCCAATCCCCACCACCATCAAGCGGCAGA
>Ga0194133_10008219_pt1 | contig 12245 bp, 6 predicted proteins | sample TA2KigOf40mmetaG_FD_155448 | JGI IMG/M metagenome (GOLD analysis project Ga0194133, IMG submission 155448) | Freshwater microbial communities from Lake Tanganyika, Tanzania - TA2015055 Kigoma Offshore 40m | ecosystem: Environmental > Aquatic > Freshwater > Lake | place: Tanzania: Lake Tanganyika...
TGTGTTTCTTTTATAAGAACGGGGGGACCTAAGAGCCCATAAGCTAGAGATAGGGGTTACGATGGTTTGACACCACTTACTCAGTTCTTGCGACATGATTAGTCCTGCCGCTCGACAACCGTAAGTCTACATACATGATACAGTCAGCCCCACAAACAATAATGATTGAAATTACAAATAAATAACTATGAAACAGTAAGCACTGACTTTTTTGGACCTATCAGAAATCATGAAGTGTCAGGGAAATCAAATCAGATGACTATAATTTGGTGTAGTAAGAAAAACATAAAATTTGACAAAATATTAATTGCAAAAAATGTTAAGCAAATTTTTGGTTTAGTCATCACATATAAACAACATTGAAGCAAGAGCGGAGTTTGTAACATATTACAAAAAAAACAATGATAATCAGAGATACAGATGCCAAATCTGAACACCTGTTGGTGTTGCAGGATGTAAAATGATTTGGCCCAGGCCAAACTTATTTAATCTTACACTGATACTTGACCTAAGAGTAGTTGAACAAACTACCCCTAGTCTTGTATTATTTATTAAGATTGATATAATTATAAGAAATCTGTGATGACTACCCTTCCAAATATAAGACCTTCCGGCTTACAATTAACATTTGATGATACCATGTTGATTCGTCTAATGATCTTTTGCATAACGTATGTTTTGCCCAATGTCTGTTTGTTTAACGGACGGTTTGCCTTCTACGACTATTGCCTGGTGTCAGATTGCCTTTTGACTGTTTGCCTAACAATTTACAGTTAACCTAACCTAACTATTGCATGTTTCCCCTCCCAAGCCCTGCGGGACATGTTTCCCCCTTCCTAACCCTGGAAGTTAGGGAAGGGAAAATGCCAACATTCGACGTCTTTGTCACTAGGAAACTGACATATAGTAGGCAAACCGTCACAGGCGAAGCAACCGTCAATAGACAAATCTACATTTTCCTTCAACATTTTTATAAAGATTAAAGGTCCCTTTTATGGCCAACCCCTAAAAATGACAGCTATTGTTCTTTGGATTACCTCATTGTGGACCCCAAAACCTAGACTCCCGGGGGTTTAATCAGTTTTTGTATTAATCAGACCCCACATCAAATTCTATTTGATGAGAGGTCCCTTTTTTATTAAATATCCCAAAACTGTACTGTGTTGTGACCCCGAGGTGGAACTCAACCCCCCAACAAAATTTCAAAGATCCCCTGTGAACTTTTGGCTTGTATTGAGAGTCATCCTTTAGTTGGTCACCTTCAAAAGTCTTCATGATACTTTAAATAACTGTATACCTTTTAAGGAAGTGTGTAAAACAATGTGAACTTGACTTGGCTGATATCCAACTACAAGATAACATTAACTAAAGAGCAAGATTTGATCATGAGGTAGCCCGCGCCAAGTGGTCAATGGTACATAACAAAGAAACTTGATCTGTGGTAATGGGTTCGATCCCTGGCAATCCACGTAACTTTTTACCCCATGTCAGAAAAAAGTAAATCAGGCCCTCCCAGTTAGGGTAATATGAAGTTACTCTCATAAAGATGATTTCCTTGACCTATTACTGCCTGATTCTATAGTGCAACTGCTGTTATTAAAAATTAGTTCAGGTTACTATTGACCTTCAGCTGTCAAAAATTGCACCAAAAAAGCTGAGGTGACACTTGAGTTAGTTTATTGCTTGAAACATATGACAAAGTGTTGAAATTGGTTCACCTATACAAAAAGAAATTCATTTTTGTTGAAAAACAGTTGGACTTTGATTTTTTTTCTCCAAGTGAAATTTTGTTGTCAAAGTATGAACCAACCTGATTTTCTGTTCTGCATAAATCCAGCAGGCATTTTCCTTTTGGTATTTAAGCATTCTAATTTTTTTATTGAGCTCAGGCTCAATAAAATGAGCTGATTGAGGGTAGTTTCAATGCAAAAATTAGTTTTCCCATCAAATTCTTCAATATGCCCATTCACTGACCTTCATGGTGGGTATTTGTTTGAAATTCCAAATTACATATGCAAGACAAATGTAGCAATTATTGCACTTTTAGGCACGTTTTCCCACTCAAATGGTGTGTGCCAAATCCCAAATCCCCTTTTTATTCAAACAGACAAAAATCAGATCAAAATTTGAGTCAATATTTTTTATTTTGATAATTTGATGTCAACCTGGTGTTTTTTTAAATGTAAGAAAGTAGAAGTAGAAGAATGAAAGATTGTTTGTTTGACTTGTATCAATCTTACCACACAACAACTCCATGGATGTTAATTGGAGATATCAGGTGTGTTTTTCCACAATTTATTATTGCATGTTGAAGTGTGAATGGATGGATAATTGAGAGAGAAAACAAAACAAAACAAAAACATTAACAATATATAAAAGAGTTGTAAATAAAATAATAAATCCTTGCACATGAAAACAGGGAGATGAAAATAAGCAAACAGTGTGTGTGATGGTTTGTTTGTTTGGGATTAGGGAATTGGGATCAGGTGTTTCACCTCTTCATCCCTACTTCCCAGTCTGGTTGGTTGGTTGTAAGGACCAAGGATAGGGAAAAGGTTTTAGGGATTGCAGGTTTCAGTTTTGGATATTGGACACTCAATCACATACACAAACTCACTCTCACTGTTCTTAAGATTTTCTTTCCTTGTGGTTTTGTTTGTTTGATTTAAGCATCGATCATCTTCATAGGGGTATGCCATGTGTCAAGTCAGTCATTTTAGGCATCAACCTTGCCAAACTCAACAGCACCGTAAAGGGTGGGTGCTTCCTCACAAGGGAAAGCATCAGCCTCGTGATTGCAGGTGAGGGTGGCCTGATCAAAGATGGTTCCGTTGCCGCAGATGAAGCTCCAGTGAGCAGTCTCCACTACCTCTCCAGCATCATTCTCCAATGGCAAGCAGATGTGGAAGACCTGGCAGGCATTGTCGACATCAGCATAGTAACCATAGGCCTAGGGTTAATCAAACTCTCAATATCTTTTTATTATTAATCGCTGTTATGAGTCATCCTACCTGTCCGTCACACTTGAAGTTGGTCTTGAGTGGTGACTTGAGAAGGGTCTCTGCATCAGCAGGGAATGTGTAGGCCAGAGCATTGGCTGGGGACTGTGGGGCCGAGAGGACAAAGGCCAAGGCTGAGAGCCCAGCTAGAACAATAGGTAGGACAAAGGACTTGTGGCTCAACATGGTGATTAAGGATTGGATGTGTGGAATAGAGGAGTGAGGGGAGCCTGGAAGTTGAAAAGGGGGTTAGAAGGGAACCTTTCAAAGAGAATTAAAAATTTAGCTTTTTTTCAAACTGGTTATAGTCACACTTTTGGGTTAAAAAATACACTTTTTAAGGACACTTTTCATCTTACTTGGTTGTGGTGCTCAAGGAATGCTTGGTGTGTAATGACTGATGGTCAAACATGTCCCATCTTCCTCATTTATACTGAAGATGATAGGGCAGACGCTTCTCTACCCTGAAGCCAGTTGAAGAACCTTCCAAACAACTGAGAAAGAGAGAAGAAGAGAGGCGCTGCAGCAAAAAAAGGACTTGAAAGAATTGAAAAAAAGGATAAAGTTGGATGGAATGTACTTTTTTTCCATTATAAAATGTATTAAAAAAATTTTCATCTCAGATATTCAAAGTTCAATAGATTGAGATCTGAAAATAAAAATGCAGAGTACATTTAGTGTAAAATACATATTGACATTCATACTGTGATTTCACACATGTTGGTTCATTTTTGTACTGTTGCCATGGCTTTACCTTTAGTAATTGCTTTTCATTTTGAATGGTTGAGTGGATTAAAATAATATAATAATCTTGTATAGAATAGGCTCATTAGATGTTAATGCAGGATCAACATCATTATTAGAGTCCTGCCATAGAAGTCTATGGTCACTGCAGATTACTATTACCCTAACTGAGGGTGCATTGTTGATTTTTTTTGCAATCCGGGGGTTGAAAAATGGGTGGCTGGGGATTGAACCCACAACCTTAAATCTTTGTTCTCAGTCAGGTGCCTATGACCTCTCAGCCACGGCGACCCCAGGGTTTGTTTCAGATTTCCATCCTGGTGGCCCAAATTTGCCTCCCGCCCAGGGTAAACTACCTATTATGACCACTTGGACTGAGCCTTTCATGAACAGGATTCGCAAGCCATACTATTCTATATATAAAACAGAGTGTTTGTACCAATCTATGCATGTCCTTCAATCACGCATGAACCACCGAACCAATTTTCACAAATTTTTTTATTGACTTTTATAGAGAAGGTTCTTTATTTAAGTATGACCCCCAAACCACCCCTAACCCCCAGGGTCATCCAAACTTTAAAATCTAAGCAGGTCACTGGAGAAAAATCTTTGTGTTACCAAAAATGTCCAAATGGAAACATTTATACTTTTTGTCAAAATGAGCTGCTTTATTTTTGCTTGATAGCTCTGATGATTTATGTCTGTTGTTTGTCTGTGTGTATCGTTCAAAATAGTTTGAAAGGGGACTTTGAAAATGGAAACTCAATTTACTGGATGGAAAATGAGAAAAGTTTATTGAATTCAAAGATTAGTTATAAGTAAAAAAGCAAAATGGGAGAAAATTGTAAAAACCAATTGTTTTAAAAAGCTATTTTTTATCAAATAATGCGCTAAATTTAAGTTCTTTTTCTTTATTATTATTGGCTTTCCCGATATTTTAACGATAATTATCAACAAAGCAGCTCTGAGCAAAAGTTATGCTTTTCTCCAATCAAAGAATGCCAACTCTCTGTTCTCCCTTATTGGTCTTATCTCTCCTATGTAAAGGGTAGCTGTTCTACTTATAAACAGTTCAATATTAATAATGCTTTTCTTGATTAGGAATCAGGGTCATTAAGGTGTTTTCATTATTCTCTCACACTCCAGACTCACTTAATGGTTTTGATCAATCCAATTAGCTCTTTAATGATTATGTGACCAAGAAAAACAGAGTTGATGGGATCCTTGGAGAATCCAAAACCCTTTGAGCTGTAGCATTGAACCTAAAATTGCATGCATAGGGATCTATCATAGTATATGCTCATTTCCCTATTTTTCGCAAATCTCAAAGTCTTTTTGAAAAGGCTGTCGGTAGTTTGTACTTCCTTCCATAAGCAAGTTATTCCAAACTAGGCTGCCATTTAAGTTCTCATTCCCACTCTTATTTTCCTGTCTATTTAAGTTTTCCCTCTTCAATAGGGTCAGAAAGTTTTCTTCATACCAATTTGTATATAAAGCCCCTGTTTCCTATCAATAAACAGTTCAGTATTGATTCTTTTTTGATTGGGTTGGTCATCACTGGGTTATTTCGCTCATTGCTCACATCATGCCTATCACTCTCGCACCTCAGTCTCCATTCTCGAACCTTTGGTTTATTGATCTCGCACCTCCGATGCATCGTACACGCTACTTTATTGGAATTATCTTATTTGACAAACTAAATTTCCTAAACCTTGTCAATTGACAACATAATATTGATATCAATATTAGGATGATTATTCACCCAGGATCAATTAAAAACAATACTATTAACCCAAGTTTATGGAGTGTTATACTAAAGATTGGCTTACACTAAACACTGCTAAGCAAAGATCAAGTAACTTTTAGGGCGAAGGACAGCAATTGGAAAATCTGCTGGCCACAGACTTAAGAAAACCAAATGATTATGTGAATGACATAGGAGTCAGGATAGTCAAGTAGGTTAAGTTTCGGATTTCCATCCCAGTGGCCCAGATTCGGCACCCACCCAGGGCAGCCTACCGTACTAAAACCCTCTTGTGTGCCTTACATGATCTTGAATCTCAAGGCGCTCTATGAAAAATCTAAATCTTGCTCTACTCATCATCTCAATTATTAATCTAATCTGGAAAATTTAGATCAACAACTGACACAATGATGAGAATTGAAGACAATCTCTACTCCAACAGTAAATTTGTAATCAACCCAAAACTGACTGACTTAAAGTTCTTCAACTAAGAAAGGAGGAATAATTAATTGATTTAAGGATAAATTGATACCATATCAATTCGTCTAATGAGAATTCATTTAATAGACAGTTTGTCTATGATGGTTCGCCTTCTTTGTCAATTGGCTTAATGTCAGTTCATCTAATGACGGTTCGAATAAAGGGCGCTTTGCCTACGACATTTGGACTATGTCTGTTCGCCTAATCAGTATAGGGTTTATTGCTAACCTAAGAGCTAGAGATGGGACCTGACACGATTTGAGCTTACTTTTGACCCGCAGTAAATAAGAGGCCGATCCGACTTAGACCCGGGTACTTTTTGACCCTACCCGAAGAGATTTTTTTTACCCCAAGGGAAAAAATTGAAAAATATGACATTTTAAGGGAAAATTTTCCAAATTCAAACCCAAACCATAAATGGCTGACCCAACCTGACCGGGGTCAAAAAATTTTGACCCGGACCCATCACTAAACCTAACCTAACCTAACTTAACTAACTTACTATATAAGCAAATCATATTTAGGGCATCATCTGTCCCAACCAACCAACCCCCCCTCCTCTTTTAACCAAAAAGCCATATATTTTTCATTTTTTAGATGTTGAATTGTTGGGGTAAATATAATCAGATTTCTTCCCCCGATTTTAGTGGTCCTTTTAGGTACTAGTTAATTAATGGCTTAACAGAAGGATGTTGTTATTTTTTCATTTATTGATTCAGATGTTGTGAGATGGAAAACAGGGGGCAAAGAAAAATTCATCACAATTAATTCATGCAAAGAGATCATTTTTAATCACGAAACCTCTATCTTAAAATATTTTTCTGTTAGATTTGTTGGCAGAAAATTGAGCAATCGTGTAACTCTATTCATTAAATGAATTCACTCATTCATCAAAAAGATTGAGAATGAACAAACATTGTATTTGTTATAAAATCAAATCTCAGAAAATTGAAAAATGTGTTAAGAGCTGTTGTAATAGAAGAGGAGGTCTTTTCAATTTTTCTGAATTTAAACTACTATAATGCTGTGACTTGCTTAAGGTAATCATCCTTCCAAGACCCACCTCAGATTACTAATACCCTATTATTATATGACTTGTTTATTTTTTTTGCAACCTGGGGTGAACAATTGCTGACTTTCCAATGGATTGAACCAATATCTTTAAATCTTGGTTCTCGTTCAGGCGCTTTTGACCACTTGGCCACGGCCTGAACGACTAACGGTTAGCAGGGCTATCGTCAGCCAAAATCTGGACCATATCTAGCTTATTAGTTCTAAAAATGTTTAGGGCCATTACCCAACTCTCACTTTTAGTACCTTGCAACCTTTATTTCTCAGTTAGTGATGCTTTTAATCGCTTATCTAATTATACCTCTTAAATGTTCCTTATTTTTAGTTTCCTTGAAAAATAGATTTTATCAGGAGGTGATTTTTTTGCAATCTGGGGTGAAAAATTGTTGCCATGGACGGGGATTGAGCTGACAACCTTAGATATTAGTTCTCAGTCAGGTGCTTGTGGCCCCTTAGTCATGGCCTGGTCAGCCAACGGTTTGCAGGGTCATTCCGACAAAACCTAGACGACAACTAGGTTGTTGTTTAATTTGCTTCAGGTCAAAAATGTTTTGGGCCATTACCCAACTCTAACTTTAAGTGCCCTGCAACCTTCATTTCTCAGTCAGTGTTGCTTTTAATCACTCACCCCTTAAATGTTCCTTATTTTTAGTTTCCTTGAAAAATAGATTCTTATCATGGTAACAGAAAGATATATATGGTAGAAAGGAAACAGTTTAGATCTTCAATGAACTGATTGTAAATTTACTTCTTGCATAAATCAACCAATTTGAGGTTGTCACATAGATTAGGTTCAACAATCAACACCCACCAAGTGAGACTGATGCTTGCCTGCAGGGAACTTGTTAATTTTCATTGGTAAATCAAGACACTGCATGCTTGGTTCATTTTTGCAAAATAACCTGGGGCAAACTTGGCCAAAGTTTACTTTCAATTAGGAGTCTCTGATAGTGATGAGTGAAAAATCTTATCCTGAGGTGCATGAATTGGCTTGATTTTATATTTGATTTTAGTGTGGAAAGAAAGATCATCAAAGGGGTCTAAAACTATTATCTTTACTTGATTCTTATCTTAACCAAAGCATATTTGAAATGATGACCAAACTTAATCTTAAAAAGGACTTTTTTACTGCTTCAAATTCAGTTTGTTTCAATTTGTCATGCCTTTTTTTCCAAATCATTTTAAGAAGCTTTAAAATCCGACCTTGTTCAAACAGAACTATCTAAATGATTTTGAAAAAAAGGCTTTGAAATGATTGATTGATGCAAAGCCTACTAATAAAGCATGGTTAAAAATGCTAAATGAAAATCAGAATGCACTTTTTTAACAATTGAATTCTGTGCTATCAAATCTAAAAATCTTGGAACACTCTAATTTCCTTTACTTGAAGTGAATTGTTTTGGCAACAATAGGTCTTGAAGTAACCATCATCAATTTTGAGCCAGTCTGTTGCTCATTGCCACAATTTGAAAACCATTTTGCTGTCAATGCTTAAATGGTTCACACATTTAAGTTTGAAGTTCACAGAAAATGTTGGCTTTGTTGAGGTTGGAATTGAAGGAAGAGGCAGGCAGGCAAAACATGTTTACCAGGATGTAAGGATTATTAATAAAGTGATAAGAAGAAGAAGATGGTTGCTTTATTGTTTTGTGTGATTGCTTTGAGATGAACTCACACATCCAATTTCATGGATTTTAAAAATCCTGAACTCCCTTTTATAAACCTATTCATGTTGAATTGAATGACAATTTTTCAGACAATCATTGCAATAAGAACTTTTTTGAAAATATTTTTGAATTATAAGAGGTGGTTTTATTCTGAAGATCTAAATCTTTATTTTAATGATGGCCTTGACAATGAAAAAAATTCAAATATATCTGACATGATATATTCAATATTCCACAAAAAAAGGAAAATGACTTCATTGCCTTTGAAATATATTTCAAAATTAAAGTTGTGTTTTCTTTAAAATATTTTCTCGATCAACTCAATGACCTTTTGATCACCAAAACCTTTTCATAGATTGATGACTTTAATGGTACTATCCTTTAATAAAACTGCCTACTATTCCTCTTCTTTTACTAGCCTGATTCCTATCCTAACAGCAAATATTGATTCAAGCCTGACCGCCAATTCTGACAGCCAGAACTTCTGGACTGCCAAAATCATTCATCTGTGTTTAAAAGTACAAGGGGTTTGAGGTTCAAACCCTAGCAATGTCAACTATCCTCTACCCCAAATTGTAAAAAACATCAGGCATCTCAATCATAATGATAGATCGAATTGACTCTTGAAAAGATGTTATAATTTCCAATGAGAAAACTCTGCACAAGATATATCAGCAAATTTCCTTTAAATGTATTTGAAACCTAATCTTGAGGTTGATTTTTAAAGATTTGCATTGGAGTCATTGAATATTGGGATTAAAGGTCTTTGCTGATTTGAACATTTAGGTAAAATTTACTTGATAATCAGCTGGTGTATCCATTTGGATGCTTGAATTATAATTATCCAAAGGTTTATAGGGTGATGCAATACTGAGATGTTTATTGGTATAAAGGCTGCCCTTCAAAGGAGAGACTCCGATCAGAGATAAGACAAATAAGGGTGACCTGAGAATTGGCATTCTCAAATTGGAGGAAAGCATACACCTTGGTCATAAACTTTTACATAAAAAGGTGTGAGAATGAAAGATCAGGTGTCAATCTATTTTGAAATGTGTTAAAATATCATGAGAAGCAAAATAAAGAAAATGATCTATATTGAATGCTTTATATGATAATAGTTTTAATCTGTATCTTTTCCTTGAAAGTGCATTTTCAGATAAAAATTGTTTGAAAGTTTTTTTTAAAAAATCCTTTATTATTTACTTCATAAAAATGTAAGTCAAGTTTCAAATACAATTTTTAGCTTCAACAATAACACCTAGGATTTTTTTTGATGAAATGATTCGATCGAAACACCATTTCAGACACAAATCAGACAATTCTTCCATATTTTGACGGAAACAATCATCGTCCAAATGATTTGGCACAGAATGTCGAGACTTGGCCGATCCAAACTTGTTGTTTCATTTCTGACCGTTTCATAAATGAATATATTATACTTCAAAATACAGTGACTGACTTTTAATTATCTATTCCAGATCATGTGGAACTATTCAGGTTGACTTTTTTCTGCTTCAATCTAAATTCAATTTAGCAGATTTCATGGATATGATTTGTGTCGAACCAGTCAATATGAACTTCCAATGTGGGATAATAATTCATATACTTTATAGGAGTTCAGTATTTTTAACTCATTTTTTCTTTGGTTAATTACAATGTTTATTGAATTTCAACAAGTGGGAGGAAGGGATTAAAAGTTTACTTTTTTTCACTTAATTTAAATTCTGCAAGTGTAAAAATGGGGGCCTGTTAATATGTAATTGATATCCCATTGTTTCAATTCGATGAGGAAGGTAACACTAAAAAATGAAATATGCCCTCAGGTTTCATTTTGTCATACATAAAGTTAGATGTAATAAACAACCACTTCCTACTTTAGAATATACATAAATAAGGATTTTTATCCCAATTTTGAATGATTTATTAGATTAAAATGTCCAGTGTTGCATGCCCCTTTCAAGGAAAAAAAAGGTTAAAAATGGAGTTTAAAAAATTGAGCATAAATCTTTGCCTTTTTATAAGTAAGGTGGCAGTTGAAAAAAATAAAATAAGAACAGCAACCTCATAGTAATATTTTTATATTTTTCACCCTATTTCAGGTCATAACAAGCCATATCTTACAGAAGTCCACCAAAAAATGGGTTTTGTGATACAACAAATGGGAACTCATAGAATAGTACAAAAAATTATACCTTATCAATAGTTTTATGTTATTCCCCCTTGAAGGGTTAGAATATACCAGAAGTGATCTAAGGCTGGATAATCAAAATCAAAATCTTACCAAAAAAGTAATATTTTCAATTTGGACTGAACACTCGTGAATGCCAGTTGTTCAATTTATTTATAGTTTTAGAGACCAAATTTGGAGCAAAAAAACCTGAATCAAAGATTGCACTTAAGCCTTTTTTTATTTTGAAAAGTCTTAAACTATACCTATCTAAGAAAATTAATTTTGTCTGTGACTTTTTGAAATACATCTTGCAAAATGAATCAGTTTTACGGTGGCGTTCAGGTGCCAGAACTGTCTGATGTTGGATAATGTTTGTAAGATTAATCGACCAAACTAAATCATATGTTTACAATTTTTTTTTACTTTGTCCTGATACTTCAAACTACTCCATCTCTACCCATGCTTAGATGAGATACAATTTTAGCTTGATAAGCCATTCAGCGTCATAGCATTTTAGAATTTAAAAACTAACCCAATTGATGCTGCTAGATCTAATTCCATTCCAGATAGATTGTCATGACAGAGACTTCCGTAGTAGTAAAAAACACAGCATGAAGAAAATTGTTTCATTGATTTGAATGCAAACTTAAATATTTCAATTTTTCAAAAATAAGCTTTTTAAGTACGTACTGCAAAATCAATCATTGAAGGTATACTAAGGCTGGGAATATTTTGGTGTTTTAGGCAACCTGGGGTCAAAGGTTGCTTGCAGGTCCCGGGGTGTGAACCCTAACCCTCAGATTCCCAACCTGATGCCATTACCACTCGGCCAGGGCTATCCCATACTTAATCTATTTGTATAAAATAAACTGAACTCATCTGTGTTTTTTTTGCACCTTTGCATGAGCTACATACGCTTGACCAAATCTGCTGAATTTTTGTAGGGTTCTTGCCACATAATCAAAGAATATTTGAAGCCCAGTTTAAGCCCCACATAGTAGAGATGGGCCCTGACCCGACCTGAGCTTACTTTTGACCCGCAGAAAATAAGAGGCCAACCTGCCTTTAACCCGGGTACTTTTTGATCCTACCCGAAGAGACTTTTTCTGAACCGAAGGGTAAAAAATTGAAAATTTGACATTTTTAGGGGAAATTTTCCAAACTCAAACCATAAGTGGCTGACCCGACCCAACCCGAGCCACAAAAAATTGACCCATCACTACCACATACCCCTGGGAACCCGGTTAGAGTTAGCATAAAAGACGTTCACTTTCTGTGTATTGTAGGAAATGTAACATATTATTATCCACCCAAGACCTTCCTAAGAATGTTAAATTATTCAATTGTATAAACAATTTGATTGATGTCTG
>Ga0194133_10008220_pt1 | contig 12244 bp, 18 predicted proteins | sample TA2KigOf40mmetaG_FD_155448 | JGI IMG/M metagenome (GOLD analysis project Ga0194133, IMG submission 155448) | Freshwater microbial communities from Lake Tanganyika, Tanzania - TA2015055 Kigoma Offshore 40m | ecosystem: Environmental > Aquatic > Freshwater > Lake | place: Tanzania: Lake...
ACGATGAAGACTTAAAGCGCAATATGCCGAAAGCCTTAAGGCAAGCCTCAAAGCTATATTGCTAAGAAGGCTTAAGATTAGATAGGAACCTATTTGCATTATTTGAGCAATAACGCCCCAGAGCAGCTCGCCTGAGGGTTGGCGCTTCACCAGCAAGCAGCCGATGAGCTCGGGGGCAACCAGCTCGGCGGGGCGGGCGAAGTAGGATTGGGGGAGGTGCTGGGAGAGCGTGGTGGCTATGGGAGTGGCTTGGGAGGGGAGAAGGGGGGAGACTGTGGGATGTGTTGACAACTCGGATATAAGGAAGTGCAGGGGCTTGCAGGTCTAGAGATAACACGCTTAAGATTATAGGTATCAACTCAATATCAGGAATGAAGCCAGCCACTTTTTTCAAAAGCATTCTATTCGCAATCGTCCTAGTCTTTTCCCAGCTAGCAACAACAAAAGAGGTCAAAGCGCAAAACAGATGCCAAGAAGCGATAGATGGGGTGAGAAGTGACATTCAAGTGCGAATCGGGGCAGTGATTGCCAATACAAAACGAGCCAGCACGGCAGAATGGAGGGGTGATGGCGACTTCATGCAAACCTACAAATCACCATTCAATAACGCTGATGAGATTGTTGTATTCTATCTGGCGTCTGACATGGGGCGGGGTTCAATCACCCGCAAACAGGGACAAGCTGCCGAAAACATAATGAATAGCCCCCAACTAACACGCAAGTATGCACAGCAGATAATCTCAGCCTGCGAGCCCGTTGCTAGCGTGAAATTCTTCTACTGGGAGTGGTACAAAGGATGGTCCCTTCACAGTAACAATGAATTAGTTGAAGATAAGTGCAAAAACCCTGACGGAAGCAACTTTTACTGGGGAGAGAATGTATGCGTCTGAACGCCAACATGGACTAAGCATTGCCCTGTCCCACCAAATAGAGATTCGCTGCTGGGGGTACGGCGCCGAAGCCCGTGAAACGCAGGCTCGTCCTGCGAATACGCCTCCGAGTCCACAATCACACCCCACAGTTGATCGCCATTTGGTTGGCGTTTCACCAGCAGGCAGCCGATGAGCTCGGGGGCAACCTGCTCAGCGGGGCGGGCGAAGAAGGATTGAGGGAGCGCTGGGATGGTCGTGGTGGCTATGGGAGTGGCTTGGGCGGGGTCTGGGGTTGGAGTTGTGGGAGTAGATAAAGAGATCCAATCAAAACAGGGTGTAAGATCAATGTGGTTATCAGATGATATTCATGAAGAAACAGCTTCTAGTTGGGAGCGTAGCGTCACTCTTGCTGGGTCTTGGATCATGCACAGCATCATTCATAATTCCCGATCCATCCCCCAACACTAATGGATCAGTTTCAAATGGTATGCGCAGATGGAATGATATTAATTCAACCTACAAGAAGTTTAAGCGCCCTGATTGGTGCGAAGAGTTGATAGGAAGGGGTGACGCGATTATGGATACAACATGCTATATCCCCTCATATCAAACACAGGGCAAGCAGACTTATGACATAGTCTGGTGCACTTTCAGGACTGGCGATCCATCTTGTGAATATAAAAAAGACGGGCGATCAATAGATTTAAACCAGGCAGGTAAATTGAAGAGATTCTTTGGAGAAGAGGAACTTCTTCCAGAAGAGAAACTCCTGAATGATATACGGTTTGCCTCTATGAGTTCGGGAGTTATTCTTCTCTTTGTAGTCACTCCCGCGATATTTCTTGCATATATTCTCGCGCTAGTAACGCGCAAGAAGGAAACTTCTGCATCGCATAAGAATGCAGATGTATGAACCTGGCGTAATTAATACTCAAAATTGAACCCTAGACCTGTTTAGAGGGCGATTAACCATCCCCACTGCTGATGGAGACCTGCTGCACTACTCGGCTGTGGCATCAGAACCACTGGAGTCAGCATCCAAGGCACCCGCTGCCGAGGTTGCTGCTTCTTCCTGCTTGAGGCGGGCGGCAGCATTGGCGGGTCTGGGCTTGGAGTTGTGGGGGTAGAGCGGGCGAAGAAGGATGGGGGGAGGTGCTGGGAGAGTGTGGTGGCTCTGAAAGTAGGGTAGTGGTAAGATAGGATTAGTTATACGTACGCTTGGATTGATGAAAAAGTCCCGCATACTTATTGTTCCGGGAATCCTACTATTGACAAATGTGCTTGCAATTCAGGCACAGGCTCAATTTGTTTACGAGAGTACTCGCATGGGGTTAGACTATAAAGTCTATATATTGAAGAAGCATAGCCTCGGCGCCGGAAAATGGAAATTCCAAACTAAAGTCGTCTACAAATGTGGAGCAACGGCACTACCTGGATGCAAGACAAGCGAACCATTTATTTCAGAATGGATGATCGCAGATTGCTGGAATTCTACAATTGATGGAAAGCTAGTTCTAGCGGTTGCCCGCGATGGATCCGAAATGGGAACGCCTGAAACTTTTAAATCTGTGTGTCGCCTCTAAGACTTTATTAGATGCATAAATTGATTGGGGTTCACCGGCGACGACCTCAGCAGGACAGGCAAAGAAGAATGCGAAGGGAGCTGGGAAAGCGTGGTGAATATAGGGGTGATGTAGATACAAAAAAAGGAGGGGTGATCAACCCCTCCTTTCTTCTTATTAGTCTTGATTCATCTGTCCCGGTCGGTCGTACTCTAATGCGACATCCAACATAACTTCACCTGTTAGGACAGGATCAACGGACAACAAACGAAAGTCTCCTACGGAAAGAGTCTTCATGCATTTAACGAGGATGGTAGAAACCTGATCCTTAACATAATCCTTGTTGCGCATGTACTCATTCTTGACTTGTTGTTCAGTCATAGAACGAGTTCTACGATTATTGCGGGTGCGTTTTATATTCGCACCTTGAATGGTTACGGAAGAGGTAGGGACTACGAGACCATGTAAATCTGGTATGCAACAACCAGTACAGGAGACCAACGGAGTAGAATTCGTCAGGATAAGTTCTCAACATGCGAAAAGTAAAGCGACTTCTTGGCGGCGCAGCTGTCATCATCCTTTCATTCTGGCACCCCTCAGCAAGCGCCAATACATACTTTGACCATTGCTTTTCTGAGAGTATTACTGTAATCGGACCTAATGCTTCTTACTATGAAACAGGCTCTGGGTGGAAGCCTCTTGGGAAAGCAGTTCCTGCGACTAAGATTATAATCCCACCATATTCCAAAAAGGGGAAGACCTACAAGATTCATGGCATAATTGTCAACTCTTCCTTTTTCATTCCATCAGAATTGCATGACGAAGTATGTGGCAAGCCTTAGAGGTTTCAAATTTCAATATAGATAGAACCTGGCGCAGCGACGCTGGAGTAGTGAGCAAAGAAGGATGGAGGGAGGACTGGGAGGTGCTGGGTGGCTATGCGGTTGAATCAACAAGTCCAGATAGTATAAGATTAAAAAGAAAGTCCAAATAGATGAAAAAGCATTTCCTTGCAACTGAACTAGGGTTTATATCGCTATCGGCAGCGTCTTTAGTACTAAGCCTTCACCCCAGGGGCGCCATGGCACAACAAGCGACAATCGGTGGTTATGGGTGTGGGACTGGGTGCGCAGTTAGTGTGGAACAGATATCTAGTCCGCAGAGAATTGGGAATGGCTGGTCTAGAGTCTTGGTAAGTGAGACCACTCGCTTTTATGGACCTGATGGACGCGAGACCAGCTTCAGAGGTATACCGTCAGGGCAGAGCAGGAATTTTTGGCAATTTGCTAAATGCGACGGCGAAGTCGTTGGATGGGGCTACAAGTCGGATGGCTCAGACGCAAAGACACATAGGATATTTGATGAAGAAGGGAGAAGGATTGACTATAATGCTGGAGGTCAGCTGTACACAAAATGGGAGGCGCTCTGCAACTCGCCTCACTGATAAAGAACATTGTATAAACGGAATTCTAGGTTGAGTGCATCGTGTCAAGACCAAATCGCCAAAGAAATCAATTAGTTAATAGGATTTTGAAGGCTGCTGCATCTGTGAAAATTATGCGACCAGGCAGCTGATGAGCTCGGGCGACGACCTCAGCGGGGCGAGCAAAGAAGGATGGAGGGAGGACTGGGAGGGCGTGGTGGCTATGGGCGGGAATCGTTAGGCACAGAGAGCTTTTTTTAGGCAAGAAGCCAAGTCTTGTTGATCTCGTCTAAAAGCTAGGGCAGAGCATTTCAAAAGTTGAGGATACTGTAGGCGCACCAGATGCGCTTGACCCATCAAGTGTTACGCCTTTACTTGAGTCTCTCCAGACATAATCCCAGTACCCACGACCAGGTTCGTACCCATCGTTCCAGGTCTTTGACACAAGCCTGTAGGTTGGACCCCAATGCACAGTCACAAGTTTGTATGGACAATTAGCACTAGAGGAGAACTTCCTGCCGCCCATTTCGCGCGCCATCTGAGCTACGCATTGTGAGATTGACATGCTTCCGCCGTATCTGATTGTTATCCCACCTGGGTCGCGATTGCAATATTCGCGCAGATTTGTATCCTGAATTTGACCAATAGCGAGTGCCGATGCCGTATCTAAACCAGATACGGCTACAATAGTTGCCTGAACCCCTCTCGTATCAACTGGGAAAATAGCTGCCTTAGCTTCAACCAAGCAAAAGCAGAGAATACTTAAAGAGTAGGCTGTATAGCAAACTGCACCAGCAAAATTCTGCATTTTAAATCAACAGACTCATAAAATATATCACGGCTACGCCAAATAACAGCAAGCCGCCTTCCTGCCGTTTCACCAGCAGTCAGCCGATGAGCTCGGGTGCAACCTGCTCGGCGGGTCGGGCGAAGAATGATGGGGGGAGGTGTTGGGAGGGACTTGGTGGCTATGGATTATGATTTCAGGGCATTATAGACTGCCGCAGATTTCATCGAAATATTCAACGGGCAAGAACAATTTATCAACCCAAGTTCCGTCAGCTGTCCTTATCCTCATACCAGTAACATTGTAGTAAGTCTCAGGTTTTCTAGAACGGTATTGACGGGTTGATATTTGCTCAGACCTAGTAATATACGAACCACCGTATTTAATAGAAGACTCTCTTCCCCTAGGCTCTACATACCACCAAGAACCTTCTGCCTGCATCAGAGTATCATCACTGAAGCACGTACCAAAGTGTGTTGTACGCCACTCAGGGGCTGCAAGAACAGGGGGAAATATGCCCGTAATGAACAGAAAAACAAGTATGTGACGAGTGGGTGACACTGGAGGAGCACAGGAGACTTGCAACTATAACTCCAACACATAAGCAGAATAAATATTTTCATGCTAAGCCATAGTGATGCACTATTACGAATAGCTGAAACTATGGCGCTTCACCAGCAGGCAGTTGATGAGCTCAGGCGCAACCTGCTCGGCGGGGCGGGCGAAGAAGGATGGGGGAAGGTGCTGGGAGAGCGTGGTGGCTATGGGAGTGGCTCAAGGCTATAGGATTGTGCACGTGAAGAAGTGATGCCGACGATGACAACACTCAACGCTAAAAAGACCTTGAAGCAAGCTTTTACTGCAGCCTGGGGAACTGGCATATGCTGTTTCTGCCTGACAACAGCAGCTCATTCGCAAACCAATACTTGCTATTCAGCCAGAGACGGGACAGAGCCGACTTATGTGAAGTGTGAGGTCAAATTCGTCAATGGAAGTATTCGTTCAATAAAAGACTTGTCAGACGGATACACCTTTAGGATTGGGGAGAATGGGTGGATTCCAGTGTCTGGCAAGAATTGCATTCGCAATATTGAGTCTGGCTCTACTTTTTGCCTTTCCGACTAACCACCACCGCCAGCGCCCAGGCTCACCAAACAGCGTTTCGATGCTGGGTGTGCGGCGGCGGTAGCCGTGGCAGGCGGGCTCCTCCTGGGAATACGCCTCCGTTTCCACCACCACGCCCCACAGCAGCTCGCCACCTTCTTGGCGTTTCACCAGCAGGCAGCCAATCAGCTCAGGGGCGACTAGCTCGGCGGGGCGGGTAAAGAAGGATTGGGGGAGAGGGTCTGGGAGTGCTGGGAGGGTCTTGGTGGCTATGGGAGTGGCCTGGGGGAGGTGGGTATATTGCCTCAGCTTGCATGAAATGCTTTTCGGTGCAACAATGAAATTGTTTACAGTACCTACGACCAAACAGCCCACACAACGTGCATTTGGGTAGCCGTAAACAATATAAGCACGTAAACAATATAATTCCGATCAAAGCATATTCGCATGACCACTTGCCCCACCCCCGCCGCCCTTGAGCCATGATGGAAGTCGCGCGACAAAGGCGTTCAAGCAGTTGGCTCTGCCGGATTCTCGTATGTCCCTGGAGACTTCAAAGCTATCGGCTCTTTGCCAGCATTCCCGTCTTCAGTTTACTCTCAACCGTCGCGTGTGCGTCCCTGAACACTAAACATATCGATGCTACCGCACCATTGACGTCTAAGCGGGTGAGGCTGGTTTCAGCTGTCCCTTCTTCGGCATCAACACCGCCTTTCTCCACAAGCGATGGCAGACCTTCTGACATTGCCGTGATGACGCTGCGCGAGGTGCTGAAAGGCAACATCTCTCCAAAATCGGTTGCAGCCTCGGGTTCTGGCTATGTTACAGCCCAGAACATGATGTACAGTCATAGCATCACGGTTTATGATGCAAATAGGGTAAAGCTTGTTAAAACCATCGCCGACTCAGTCGATTTGTCTAAGTTGGGGCATCCGAAATACGGCCGTGCCCAGGGTGCTCCTGTCGAGGCCGCATTTTCCTCGGATGGCCGCTATGCCTATGTCTCGAATTACTCAATGTATGGTCCTGGCTTTGGCCCTGAGGGAGGCGATAGTTGCACACCTTCAACAGGCGTTGACAGTAGCTTTCTCTATCGTGTCGACATGAAACGTCTCGAGATTGATGGGGCTTATCGTGTTGGTTCTGTGCCTAAGGTTGTTGCTGTGACGCCGGATGATAACTTTATCCTCGTTTCCAATTGGTGCTCGTGGGATCTCTCTGTTGTTCCGACGATGCTGGGACAGGATGTGAAGCGGATCCCCATTGGTCCCTACCCGCGTGGAATTGCCGTAACCCCGGATGGTAGCGCTGCCTACATTGCAGTGATGGGTGGGAATGAACTTGTGCGTCTCAACTTAAGGAACTGGCAAACTACTCGCATTGGTGTGGGCGCTGGACCGCGCGCAGTCGTGATCGAACCTGAGGGCAGATATGCCTTTGTCTCACTCAACGCCGAGGGAGTCGTTGCCAAGCTCGACCTGCTGACCGGTGCTTTGAAGACGAAGGTATCAACCGGACAGGCTCCGCGCAGTCTCGCCTTGGCATCGGACGGTAGGGCACTGTTTGTCGCCAACTACAAGAGCGGTACTGTAACCAAGCTGCGCACTTCGGATATGAGCAAACTGCAGACAATCAAGGTTTGCCAAGATCCTATCGGTATCACCTACGAGGGCAAGACGAAGAGCGTATGGGTGGCATGCTACTCCGGTTCAATAATGGTCTATAACGATAGGTGAGGCATATATTGGCTAATTGGCCACCCAAGGAGCCCATCAAGTCAAGCTCCTCCAAAGATATGGCGATACTCATTTCTTATTATCTTAACAAGGAGATTTCTAATATTGCGATACATATGGTTTTTCTTCTGCACCTCAGCCAACATCGCAGCTTCCACATCAGGCGCCGAATGGTGATGGTCTTCACTTGACTGCCACCAGTCGCTCCAGCTTCTCAGCAATCGCCTCTCTACAGAAGGCTGAGATATTCAGGCAACGGCTTCTTTTCAGCAGCAGCAGCGTCTGGTGGAGTTGCTTGGGGAGCGGCGGCGATAGCCGTCGCAGGCGGGCTCGTCTTAGGAATACGCCTCCGTTTCCACCACCACGCCCCACAGCAGCTCGCCATTGGGTTGGCGTTTCACCAGCAGGCAGCCGATGAGCTGGGGTGCAACCTGCTCGGCGGGGCGGGCGAAGAAGGATTGGGGAAGGTGCTGGAAGAGGTTGGTGGCTATGGGAGTGGCTTGAGTGTATGAGCGAAGGCTATTTGCTGACACTGCCTTCTAACCCAATCAGCAGCATCTAAATCACCTAAGGAAGCAGCCACACGCCAATCCTTACAGGCTCTATAAATGTCTCCTGTTTCCTCCAAGGCGATGCCACGAGTTTTGTGGGCTAAAGCATTTTTTGGATTGATGACAATGGCTTGGTTAAAATCAGCAATCGCTCCTTGCTTGTCGCCTAAATCTGACCTGGCAATGCCGCGGGCGATGAAGGCTCTAGCATATCTCGGATTGATAGCAATGGCTTGGCTATAATCAGCAATCGCTCCTTGCTGGTCACCTAAAGCAGACTTAGCAAGACCGCGGTTGTAGTAGGAATTAGCATATTGCGGATTGACGGTAATGGCTTGGTTGTAATCAGCAATCGCTTCTTGCTTGTCGCCTAGATCATACCTGGCAACACCGCGGTTGTTGTAGGCTTCAGCATCTTTTGGATTGATAACAATAGCTTGGTTATAATCAACAATCGCTTCTTGCGTGTCGCCTAGATCATACTTGGCAACACCGCGGTTGTTGTAGGCTTCAGCATCTTTTGGATTGATAGCAATGGCTTGACTGTAATCGGCAATCGCTCCTTGCTGGTCACCTAAATCAGACTTGGCAAAACCTCGGTTTTTGTAGGTGTCAGCATCTTGCGGATTGATGGCAATGGCTTGGGTGTAATCAGCGATCGCTCCTTGCTGGTCGCCTAAATCAGACTTGGCAACACCGCGGTTGTAGTAGGCGTCTGCATCTTTGGGATTGATGGCAATGGCTTGATTAAAATCGGCAATCGCTCCATGCTTGTCGCCTAAATCTGACTTGGCATAGGCGCGATAGAAATAAGCGTCTGCACTCTGCCTAATCGCAAGCACTTGATTTGAAAGTTTTATCATTTCCCGCTCGCTGCCTTTCTTACCGTGCAATGCCCTGGCTTTCTCCAGGAGGGCATCAACAGAGCTCTGTGTCTGGGCAGCTGCCTCAGAGACCAGCAGGGTGGCAGTAGAGAATGCCGTGCTCAACAGCACTGGTTGAGCTGCAGGCAGCAATAGAGCGGCTACCAGGGCAGGCAGGCGGCGCATCTGGGGTTAGGGCGCTGGCTATGGCTAACCGTAGGACGGTCCTGAAATCTCGCCATCCGATTGGCGTTTTACCAGCAGTCAGCCGATGAGCTCGGGTGCAACCTGCTCGGCGGGTCGGGCGAAGAAGGACGGGGAGAGTGCTGGGAGAGTTTGGTGGCTATGCAAGTTTTAAAGATGTGGCATAATTACTTTTTTTTTACAAAAGAGTATGGTTAAGACAATCATTTCTCGAATCATTCTTACGTCATTAGTGCAAATAGTTTTTACTGAGACTGTTACAGCGGCTCCAAAAACACTTAACTCGTATGACCTCAAGGATTTCAAGCGCTTCGCAGTGCCAGCACTTGAAAATTGCTTTTACAACAGAGCTACAACAAGTCACGGTGGGGCAACTGCTAAACAGTTGTGCTCGTTTGCATACGAGGAACTTCAGATATGGACCGACGAAATTAAGAGAATAATCCAGCAGCGCTACAAAAAATGATATACGAAGATTACATACTTTATCTAATAAGTTAATTAGAAACTGGTATTATTGAGTTCTGATTAAAGTACCGTAGCTTGAACTGCAATGCAGGGCTTTGTCTGAATTAAGTAGTTTGAGAGAACTCACCGTACGCAAAGCAACAGTTGGATAGTATTTAGAAGAGTCCTCTTTCTAAGACTTTTTGGGTAGCTGAAAAGCTACCAGATAGATAGCAGATAACAAGTAGCCCAAAGCATCGGGATGCAGCGGGCAGCAGTAGAGCGGCAACCAGGGCAGGCAGGCGGCGCACCTGGTGAGCAAGTCTCTTGGTTAGTTGAGGCTACCCCTGCCTCTTGGCTCTGGCGGCAGGAGTCTTGGCATATTCCTGCTGGATTTGGCTGATGAAAAGACCTATGAGGTCTCTATAAACCTTATTGACCCTCTGCACCTTCACCAGCATCGCTGCCTCTACATCAGGCAGGCGGATGGTGATGGTCTTCACTTGACTGCCTCCAGTCGCTCCAGCTTCTCAGCAATCGCTTCACGGCAGAATGCTGAGATACTGAGGGAACGGCTTCTCTTCAGCAGCAGCAGCCTCTGGTGGTTTTCCTGGGAGTGCAGCGTCGGTAGCCGTGGCAGCCGGCGTCGTCTTGGGAATACGCCTCAGTTTCCACTAATACGCCCTACAGCACCTCGCCCTCGGGCTGGCGACTCACCAGTAGGCAGCCGATGAGCTCGGGGGCAACAACCTCGGCGGGGCGTAGAAGGATGTGGGGAGGGCTTGAAGGTATATAACTTACGTGCAGAGCGAGTACATCTGATCAATCCCCATGATGCATGCGTGAAGCTTTTAGCCTATTGCCACCCTTTTTTCTTCAGACATTGGCGTCAGATCGTCCGAAAACGCACCTTCATGAATTGACCCCCAATCAGTCGACAATGCCTAAATATCTATACTCTTGCTGAGTTAACAAAAAGATCGTCCCGAAGAGATATAAAACCCAATGGATTATCCATATTCTTGTAAAAGATGAGCTCTGGCTCTCGTGTCTCCGTGGATAGTTCGTTATGCCAAAACTCGTCACGGTGCATAAGTGCGATTATGTCAGCAAAGGCCTGCATTGCAACTACAGCTGGTAGATCATTCAAGTATGGCTTTCGGGTATTTCGCAACTCTGAATTAGGCGCGGATTGGCATAACAAGACAATACATAAATCATGCTGTACAGCAAAAATCTTAAGGCTACGTAGCAAATTCTCTATATCTCTGTCTTGCCATGAAGGCAGAAACGTAAGCAGTTGTAGATAATCAAGAAATAAGACCCCAGGAGGTATAGAAGTTTGCTGCTTTACTGCCTCGCAGTAGCAACCTATTTCCTTCAATGAGGAGCAGTCTTTACCAAAGAAAAATATTGGAGAGTCGGACAGGACTCTTGATGTCTTCCCAAAGAGGTGCCATTCATGATCCCACATTCGGTGTGCACGAAGTTGCTGTAAGTCAATACCACTCAGAAACGCAAGAAGTTTGTAGTATGAATCAATTGGTCTAGAGGCAAATGAGCCATAGAGTACGGGTATTGAATCCTGAGTGCTAATTCTATGTGCCAGTCCTAATGAAAATGCTGACTTCCCCATTCCAGTTGAACCGCCCAAGATCATTAATGTTCCACGTTGTAGACCCTGTGTTATTGCGTCGAAATCCTGAATGTGGGTATGAATGGCATTATCATTGTGTTGGTTTTTAATTGTGATAACACTTGCCTGTGATTCAATTGCGTCAAAGGCCGCGTGCTGCAAATCCAAACAACTGAAGGGAACCATAAGAATCAGTCTGTAAATATCTAAGAGATTTTGCCGCCGTTATTTTTGCCACCGACCATACCTAGCATTCCACTGATAACCTCCACATGCATCCTGCGGTAACCAACTACCATCAATATCTTGAATAAGCTGTTCAGGAAAGAGGCAAAGCTGCCTAGAAGGAGTACTTAGACCACTTGACCTCGCGCGTAATTCGTTGACAACATTCTTCTGTGGATCAAACAGTGGTATTAACATTGACATAGCCTTGGTCAAGCTGCCGTTCAGAATTTGATGCTAAGGACCTGCCAGGCGAACAACAAGGCATTCCGAAGCGCTGGCTTATTAAGAATTTCTGAAGAGCCTTGATGAAGGATATACTCCGCTTACCGTCCAACCCTGTGTCACTGGGCTTGCTGGACTTAACAGCGTAATATGCAACACTATTTAGCGTTCGTTTCGACCCTTCTGTTAACGTCTGCTTTCAACGAGTCGCAAATGAAAAAAGATATCCCCTCCAAATTCCATTTATCATCAATTTCTACAGAGTCTTTCGCGCAAGCAGAGCAGTATCTTGAACGAGCATATACAATCTTGTATAATGGAGGTGACCCCCGCGAAGCACTCAGACTGGCACATATAGCGATGTCGCTTCAAGAATCAAGCAAAGCTTATATATATAGTGCATTCGCTAAAAACATTTTAGACGACAAAGCGGGAGCAATCTCCGATTATACGAGGTCGCTGCAAATCGATCCCAGTGATAAAGTCTCGTATTACAACAGGGGTTTGATTAAGAGCAATCAAGGCGATCGCCGTGGAGCGATTGCTGATTTCAATAAAGCAATCCAAATCGATCCATCTGATGGCAGCATTTTTGATGCGCGTGGGGAT
>Ga0194133_10008222_pt1 | contig 12243 bp, 9 predicted proteins | sample TA2KigOf40mmetaG_FD_155448 | JGI IMG/M metagenome (GOLD analysis project Ga0194133, IMG submission 155448) | Freshwater microbial communities from Lake Tanganyika, Tanzania - TA2015055 Kigoma Offshore 40m | ecosystem: Environmental > Aquatic > Freshwater > Lake | place: Tanzania: Lake Tanganyika...
GCGGTTGGGCCGGGGGTTCCCCGAGGGCCCCGCCGGGCCTCTTGCGTCATCGGCCAGGTGTTGCGTCACCTCCGTCTTGGCCGCGGGAGGAGCGGAGCGGCGACCGTTGACCGTAGGCTAAGCCTTCCCTTTTCGATCCGTGTCTTATTTCCACGTGTCGCCCGTGTCGTTGAGGAGAGGTGTTTGTTGTTTTGCTCTTGTTCGCCGACAAAGTGTGACACCCTTGTTAAAGATCGGCACATCGGGCCGACTCTTTAAAGCGCACCGTCACGCGTCAACGGTTCAAGGAATCCTCCTAGCCAGAGATGGAGATGCCAAACTCGACGTCAGATGTACGTTCAGACGCGAAAGAAAACCGTTTTAGGACAGGTCGAGGCGTTGTGCCTTCCGCTTTCGTTGACCACGTGTGTCTAGACGGGGACCTCTTTTTTATGGGAATGAGCTGAAAGGGGGACACTGGACGGGAAACGCGGAGGCTTTCTTGGGGGCGATGCAATCAGACAAAAAAAAGGAAGAGATGTGTCTGTGAGTGAACTGACGTCAACTCGTGTAAAAAGAAATAATAGGCCAGAGTTGAAAGAAGAGGGCGAGTCAGTTGTTCGTTCCCACCCTTTGTCTCTCTCGATTGCGTTTAAGGAAAAAAAAAGAAATCGCAATCGTTTTTGGCGTTTTCGTTTCGTCATACGCGCACAATTAGAGTCGAAGTGTGAAAAGGTGAGCACGTCGTGCAGAAAGATGATGCAATTGGGGACCGGGCAAGTAAAAATGAAGCAGAGCGGTATAAATACCAAACCGACTCTTTTGTCCCAACCAAAACCCCATCCTTTTAACCCTGAGGGCACTCATTGCTGACCTAACCTGTTCCAACCAAGTCAAAAAACTTTTATCTCATTTTTTTGAGATGCAACAGCTATTTTAATCAAATTTTATTGTATTCTGCTTCATCTAAACCCTCTAACATCAAGCATCTATTCCAAGAGCCTCAGGGTCGAAAAAAATGGGAAGGCAAGGCAGGTTGATCAAAAACCTTCAAGTGTTCCAAATGTTCCTGAGCAAAAATCTGCTTTTCAGGCCTCTTGGTTCTCAAATAACCAATGTTTTTGTCTGGAAATCACAACCAGGCAGTCCACTCATTCACCTTAAATTTTGTCAAGCTACTTTATCTCGTAGTTTGAGATGCAACAACGAATTGGATTGAATTTCTACTCCATCTAATCCTCCTAACACAAAGTATTTAGCAATTTTTTGTCCGTCACAATTCCAAGACCCTTGGGGTGGGCCCTGGGGTCCAAAAATGGGAGGGCGATGCATGTTGAACAATTCAGTCTAAGACTTTCTTTGTGGGTAAAAGACAAATCTGATCAAGCTGCTGTGGGTGTTGACATTGAATTAGAACTTGACAAAGGTCCTGGCATGTTTAGACCCAATTTGACTTTTCCTGCATACCCAAATGATGTTCATGATGTTGTTGAAAGCTTAAACCAAAGGATGACTGAGGTCGGTGATCACTTCAACCCTCATAAGAAGCTGGAGTTTTGCAAAGTAATGCTTAGAGCACTGATGATTGAACAATCAAAAAAAGTCCAGTTCTGAAGTATCAAGTCAATGTGAGCTCTGAACTTGATAAACTTCACAAGCTTAAGTTGAAGAAAGCCACAGACCCTGCCTACAACAGGTTTGTTGAAAAGGATGATATTTAGAATGACATTGCCAGCCTTGTACTAGAATTAGATAATTTGCTCACCATAGAAACAAAAATGCTGGCATCTAGGTCAAGAATCAAATGGCTTAAATTTGGTGAAAAGTCTAATAAATACTTTCTTAATCAGCGTACAAAAAGTCATACTTCAAACCCTTTGTTAGTGAAGGAGTAGAGAAATTTAACTTCAAAAATTAAATTTATACTGCTTATGGCTTTTACTCTGATCTTTACAATTGATCCCCAGTAATTGATCCAGCTGAGGTCCCTAATCTCATTCATGTGAATCCAACTGCAAGTGAAAACTAGACTCTTGATGCCCCTTTAGAAAGTGATGAGTTGTTTAAGATTTTAAAGAAATGTGCTGCTGGATCTGATGGAATTAGTTTTAAGATTATTAAGTCTCATCAAGGATGTTTTTGTGGATAGAAATATTGATGCTTTCTTAGTCTGTCTGGATGCAAAGAAACCTCTTGATAGTGTAGGCCATCAGTTTATCTTTAAGGTGCTGGTAAAATATGGAGTGAACAAATCCTTCATTAATGTGGTTAAACTATCGTAGAGAGAATTATCATCTAGAGTCCAAATCAAGGATTATGGCTATGTCTTTTCCTATTCTGAGAGGAGCGAAATAGGGAGATGCCTTATCATGTATCGTAGTCATACTTTGTCTGGATGTGCTGATTAAATTGGTGTTTATCCACATTGCTTAGTGCAATGGTGCGCCAAGGTGTTTCAAATACAAAGTACTTTGCCAGAATAGTTCTGACGTGAATCACGCAATCTTGACTACAGTTGCGCAAGTCACTCACGAGGATGACGATGACCTTGATGACGCTGGTGGTGAAGGTATTGTTTTACAGTAAACTTGATGGGCTGGCACCTTATAGAAAGCCATAGTTCCATCAGAAACTGTTGTCTTCTTTGCCCTTGCAACATGACCTTTTTATGAGGTGAAAATTGATGAAAAAGCGAGGTTTGGGAGAAGTCAGTAGTGCTTTTGCATGAAACTAATAATAATAATAATCTTGTGCAGTATAGACTCATATCCGGTGTTAATGCGTGATCAACATGAGTCCTGACATAGAAGTGTATGGTCACTGCAGATTACTATTACCCTGACTGAGGGTACCTATAGTTGATTTTTTTTTGCAATCCGGGTGGTGAAAAATTGCTGGCATGGGCTGCTGGGGACTAATCCCACAACCTTAGATCTTTGTTCTCAGTCAGGTGCCTATGACCTCTCAGTCTGAGCGACCCCATCCATGATTATGATTTATTTTGGCTCATTCGCATTTACAGTACAATATGATATACTAGCTAGTGGGATGTGGTGGCGCACCAAAGCATTTCAAATAAAACTTTTGTATTTATATTTAAGTCAGTGGGCTGTTGATGATGACGACAACGACAAGTGACAAATTGGTCAAATCCATTTGAAACACCTTGGTGCGCCAACTCACCATGCAATGTGGCACAGCACTTCTTCGGCCAACACAGGCCTAAGTGTGCCGTGCCACATTGTTTAGCTTGGTGGCACACTAAGGCGGTTTAAATACAACAGTGTTTTTAGTGTATCCTTGGTGGATGACGTGTGACGAAAAAATGCTTAATCTTTGAACTTAATTATCTCAACTTCTAGGCTTAATATCAACAAACATTTCTATATATATAAAAGTGACTGTTTGTCCCCTTTTCACGCCCGAACCGACAGACTAATCTCCACCAAATTTTGCACAGACATCTTTGCCAACTCAGGGAAGGTTCTTAACACAAGCATGACCCCACAAACACGACCCCTGGAGCCTGGGGTATCCCAAACTAAAAAACCCAAATGGGTCGTGGGAGAGAAAACTTTGTGTAATGTATGTCCAGATGGGGTGACTTAATCTCATTAAATTTTTCCCGGGCAGCGCCGGGGCCCGGTTGGCTAGTAAAACATAAAATATGCTCAATAAATTTATCTTTCCACAACACTAAAAACATGCTTCGTAGCATCAAAATTCAGGGAGAAAAGGGCAAAAGTTAACAACTCATCCCTTAGACAAGATAAAAAAATGACGATGGAAATTGTTGCCAGCAAATTCCTTGACCCAATGCACTATTTTTTTTCTAGCATCAAAACTCAAGGACTAGTTTTAAGTGACAGACAGACACATATCCCTTAAAAAAATCTGAACCCTTTAAGAATTTCTAAACTTGCCGGTCGCATTGTTCACTGGCGAAATTAAGTTGATGTTGCAGAAAAATGCAGAACCCCCCCATGAGCAACACTATACCCTCAGTAGCACTAAGAAGGAAGACTCAAATATATTCTGAGTTGTTTAATGTGTGTTTTGCAATCAAATTTTTGTTTTTCTGAACACACACACAGACAGATGGACAGATATTCCATTCTCACTTATTGACTAGCTCCCTGTGATTGTGCCCCCCCACCCCTTAGGATAGTGTTTCCGCTGAGTTTGGGGGGGAGTTCAATGTTTTTGAGCATGGCACAAAACAGGGTACCCTTAAGGGTTTGGGGTTAAAGTTTGTACCCAACAATTTAGCCCTACTGAACAATTTTTGTTAAGTCTAGTTTTTTATCATGTAAGTCTATCCCTTGCTTTTGTGTAAGGTATAAATAGGTACCCCCAAGGTCTCAGGTTCTAAAAATGATTTCCATAAAAGGGACCCTGACGAACATTTTTTGCCAGGATCTCTTGTTTTTGAGAATTGTGTAACAAGGTACCCCTTAAGGGATTGGGGGTTAGAGGCTGACAAAAAATTTGCACCCAACAATTTAGCCTTACTTTGTACTAAAACTCTATCCCTTGTAAAATAATAATCAACCAGTAAACTTTGGGCCCAAGCCCGTTCGGATTGGCTTTAACCCCTCATATCAGTTTTTAGATTAAAATCAAAGGCCTTCCTTTATTTTACAGAAGTTTTTCTTGCAAATAACCTGTCTGTTTTGTTGAATAGTGCTCCCATACTCTTCCAAGCACTCCAATTTTCAAGTCTGTCCAAAATAGTGATGGGATTTAGTCCCGGCCCCAACACCAGTCTAAAATGAATGACTTTTTAAAGTCATGTTTGACCCTTTCAACGAAGCCCCGCCAACAGAAAAGCAGGAGGTCCATTTATTAAAAACTTTTAATTTCCATAAGTACATTTTCACTTAACATGGTGCCAAACGGAAAAATTATTTCAGAACACATACTGAACGTTCGGAATGAATTAAGTACTAAAATTCGAAGCCTATCAAGAGCGATTTCAAAAAGTGAAAAAATACTTCGTTTTGATTCAACTAAAGAACCTGTGAAGTTGGAAAAGCTGCGTTACAATCAAAAACTTGTCTCTGAATGTATAACTCGTCTTATTTTGTCAAAAGATAAGTTAATACGTAACAAATTCGAGAACAACATGGGTAAGTTAAATCAAGAAGAAACACTACTGCGTACATTTGCGAGAATTTTAAGAAACAGGGCGTTTGAGGTGGATTCATAGACTTGCTCCAGATTGAACATGGGTTTTTACTGATTTGTTCAAAACATTTGAAACGGAAAAAGAAACTTTACATCTGAAAATGGCACATCATTTTACTCAAAACCTGCGGAGGTCATAGTCTAAATAGTATTTAGTGGGCTTGTTTTCAGATGGATTGGGTTAGCCAGCACCTTTTAGGATAAATAGCTGGGCAGCTGCGCCTGGTTGAATCGTTGCTGAATTTGGTGATCGATGAATCTAACAAAAGCGTCATATTGCTCGCTTAGTTTTTGCTGAAGAATGCGGTCATACTCCTCTCTAACCTTCTCGTTTTGCTCCTAAATCATCAAAACTTGACATTAACAACTGAAAATGACTTAAGTTTAATGAACAAGACCTACCCTGCACATTCTTTCGCATATCATAGTCATCTGCTTCAGAGTGAACACTGGCTTGTCCTGGACGCGGCGATGACTCTCGTTCGCGCCCGCAGTCGAGTCCATCATGCAATCTAAATGGGATTACGAAGCAAAATTTAGAACTGTATGCTCGAATAGCAGTATTTGTAACTGCTAGTGAAATATCAGATCCCATTCCCTGTCATTCTGGAAGTCTTTCAGCCAAAATGATCTTTTGGAGTGACTTTTAGAAGTGTATTTTTTATCGCTATAAGCTTTAAAGTACCTGAAGAAGGTGACAAAGGCCCAGAGGGACTGCCCATCAAAGTGGGCGAGGGCGTCTGCCTTTGTTGGGTCTCTTCAATGAGCTGACGTCTGCGGCGTAGTCTTTTGAGCTCATCTCTTAAATTGTTAGCAATCTCGCTGGGAGTGAGATTTGATTCGCGAAACACAGAGGGTGGGGTAGGTGCAATGTAATTTGCCGCAGCATCTCTGAAAAGTTAAGGAATCTATGAAAATGCGCCGATTTGAACCAAAGGGACAGCCGGCAGAAGGCTCTGGTGCTTGGATGTACTGAAAAGCTTCATAAGGTCAAAGACTCGCCTGTCAATTCCTCTAATGGGATTGCATCTTCTACGCTTGGTGGGCGGACGGTTGGGCGAGTGTAGCGTTTCAAAAGGTTCCAAGTCCAAAGGTCTTTTAAGGGTAACGCAGGCCATGGCTAAAGGAGGTTTGCACTGTTTCACAAGAAAGTTTGACAAAAGGACCTAAAAAATGAAATAGGAATGAACAAACTGGTTTATTTTTTGAGGTCACGCCAATAAAGGCAATCTAGAGACTATGAGTACATTCATTAAAACATCGGGAGGGGGCACAACTCTTATATAAAGATCGATGTCTTGTTATATCGATTGCCTGAGTTAAGTTAAAGAATAAGTATGGAGCTGACCAAAAGTTTCCCAATTACGGGTCAAACTTACAAGCTATCTGACTATATTTCGAACCCCATATCACCTCCTCGTCAAAAAACCACATCATTACAACACTTTTCGAACTTACAAGCTACTTCACCTGGCAACTTCCTGTCCAGGAAGCCTTTGTTTCATAGAAGTAAAAATAAGAGTGCCGTACCTAAAGAGTGGTGATGGAAGAGCGGAGGGTTCAAAAATGATTCCCTTGCAGTCTCATCAATCCAGCAAGGCAAGGGTGAGATCCACAGTCGGGTTTCGAGGTCGCAGTCAAGTTTGCCTTCGTTGCGACGCAGGTAAAAAACGCTGGGTGTGGGAAGTTTGGGCTACAGAAGAACCACAGAAATCGACGACCCAATCAAAAATACTTGAATTTTGAGCTTAAGCGGACGACTAGATCACTTCTCAAGACTTCAGAGAACGTTTCAAGTGGGCTCACGTAATCAGAGTTTGCCCCACAACGCTCAGCTCAGCTCAGCTCAGCTCAGTTAGGGGATTTCAGACAAAAAAATAAAATTAGTCGCTGGAAAGAAGTTTGGAAAGCAACGTTGCCAAACCAAAAATTCAAATATAAAATTATAGATTTACTAGTCAGAAAAAAATTAATGAAATGTCTCAAAGTTAAAGAATTTTAAAATTAAGTCTGATATTCGTAACAAAATTTGTTCAAAAAATCAAAGATAAACGGCTCACAGATTAATAAAAAGGTAAAACTAAAGGTTTCTTTGATGTAGAGAATTACTTTGCAATATTTCCAATTGGCTGCGATGAATCAGACGGTATTTAAAAGTTAGTTTCCATCAAGGAAGTCTCTACGTCTCTTTTTGAATGATTTTCTTACAGAAAGCAAACCATTTATTTCAAAACTTTCGAATCAAAGTCTATTTTATCTGGCAACACTGTTTCCTAATTTAAGCTGCTTTAGAGGCGAGATCAAAAGGGCCTAGAAGAATAAAAAAATTAAAGTCAACTGAAAAATTCAAAAAGCTGTTAAAAAAAATTTCTGCTTGTTTTAAGGGTAAAAGAATTAATTATATTGCTAAAAATTAATTTAAAAGTCTTTTCAAATTTGTTTTTCAGGATTTCTTTTTACGAATAAGAACTTCTGTGTACTTTTACTTGTCACATTTGTACATCGATCAGATCGAACTTCATAGATCTCAACGTAGGTGAAAACTTCTTAGGCACAGATATACAGGAATTGAAGTAGACCACTGCGAAAAATAAACAAAATTTTCACTTTGAATCTTTGTGAAAAATATTAGAACAAGATGATCTAATATTAACTAGGTGGGAATATCCAACGTTCACTAACTTTTCATCTCTTAATTACCATCGAGGCGGTAACTTTTAAAAGTTAACACTAAATAATTGAATTTCAGCGTTTAAGCTTCAGTAATTTTATTAAAATCTACTTCTTGTTTTTGACAGCCATGGATTTTGACTCTCCCCGAGTGAGGCGCATCCCGCCGCCCCCACCACCGGGTTTTGGCGATGAAGAATATTATCAGCTTTACGGAAGACCAGAGGATTATCACCGTTACAGGCAGCAAATGGAAGTCGACTTTCACGACAGGCATCACCATCACGAAACGAGGCAACGTGTGTCTGTGATGGATCGTCTGCAGTTGCCGCAAAACGACAGTTACCGCCTTAATCCCCACCGTAGAGAGTAAATCGTTTTATATATAAATATATACAGTGTTGATATTTTGATGAAAATCAAACATCTCTAAAGCCACTGTTCAAAGTTTTTTAGTTTTATTGTTCTTTTCAATTTGATTAGGCCGACTTATCAAAGTACTCGCTTACGACCTCATCCAAAGACTCGCTTAGGGGTGAGGGAGCCTTCTTTTGAGAGATACCGCTACAATCATCTTCTAAACGACGAGATCGTTCCAGGCTACCAACCTACAACAAACCGTGTCAAAAGAAAAGGCGAGATCTTTTTTCTTTCGAATTTTATTTGAAAAGTAATCACAACATAATTATCAATTATCAATAAATAAGCTTACAGCCATAAATATGCTCCTCCAAAAATTAGATTTTTTCATTTTAGGGGGCCAAGCTGGTCCGGAAGAAAGGGATTTTAAAAGTCACAAGGTCACTGAAAGTTACGAATCTGAGGGGACACCCAGTTTGTCTGGCATGGACGACACTGACGAATCTGAGGATGATAAACCAAGTCAAACGTTGATCATCAGAAGAAACACAAACAACAAGCGAGACGTGGAGGAAGATTACGCTTCAAATAGCGAGAGTCAAATATCTGAGTTTTCAGACGAAGAAGTTGATGAGGAAGAGGATAGAAGCGACGAGACGAGCGAAGAAACAGACCCTGAAGAGATCCCGTCAAAAAAGGTGCCTTTGCTGAGATCTATCATAGTGGAGAAGCAGAAACGTGTCCCCATCAAAGAAAGGCTAGGTAAAAGGGTGACCTCTCCAGGGTCTTCAAAACAACAAAAAAGGATTGAAGATTTAATCAAGGAACGACCTCCTTCGAGGGAAAAAAGAAAAACAAGGAGGCAATCCAAGTCTCCTAAAATTGACAAAGCCTCAAGGTAATTAGACTTTTCTTAATCCAATTTTTGGCTCGCGATAGACATTTTTCCATTAAGGTTCAATAACTTTTTTGAAACTGTTTCTGTTCTTTATTTTTCAACATCAGTATTACTTTATTAAAACATTTTAACAGGGACTTGAAAAGGCATCGGTCCCTAAGTAGGCGTGGTCGAAATTCTACAAGTCCATTAGAATCTCAAAAGAGGTAAAAAAATTACTTAAAGTTGTGAAAATTGGTAGATTTAAATTTGATCGTTAGGGCAAGAGGCTCTCGAGGACGCCCATCTAGAATGGGAAATTTAACCAAACGAGAGATGCAAAAAACTCACCTTGAAAACGAAAAGATGTTGCAAAGACTCGCCAATAAACAAAAAGACTTGCTAAATGTCTCAAACTCTGATAAAAATAAATCTTTAGCCAAGCTTGCCGGAATAGAGCTTCCTTCAAATACGCTTAACCAGTCTGAATCTCCACACACCTTCAAGAAGAGAAGAAAATCAGTGGAGGCAAGCTCGACGGGATCATCATCGTCATCATCTGCGATGAACAGACGTGACCAAATTAAATTCAGTAGTAACCTATCTGATCGAAAGTCCAGTTATAATGGCCGAGCAAAGAAAGAAAATCCCAGAAAAAGTCCTGACCGTGTACCAAGAAAAAAGTCAAGATCAAAATCTCCTCATCAGGGGAGATTGAAAACAAGGGCTAGAAGGTAAACCATAATTGTTGCTGCAAAAGTGTGATGTCTTTAAACATAAAAACTTCTGTGGTTTTAAGTTCAATTTTTCTCTTTAGTAGAGCATCCAGCCAATCGCACAAACTATCTTCCCAAAACTCAAGAATGAGAAGTGATCGAGCAAGACCTGACCGACGAGACGGGGGTAGAAGACGGCGGTCCCGAGATCGCATCAAAGTGACTGGAATGGAAAGTACAGCTGCAAGCAGCAAACGCGAGAGAATTTTATTATCGAGGTCTAGGAGTTGTGAAAAGCGTACGAAAAGTATTGAAAAAATTATGACCCAAAGCCCTGGTAACTACGAATGAATGCACTAAGATAATTTTTGAAATCAGCACTATTTCTGTTAACTTTAATTTTTAGATCGTTGGCAGCACGATAAATTTCAGTCGGGCCTGATGCCTTTAACAGATGACTCTGAGGTTGGAGAAAAGTTTAGATACCAAACCAAAATGCCTTTTTTCAACCAACGGGTTTTTAACTAATTTTAGTCAGCTTTTGGAAGACACTGGACCAAGAGCAGAACTGAACGAAGTAAAGAGCGCATCCGCAGATCAAGGAGCTCGTCCAGCTCAAAATATGGCGAAAGGAGGCGCAGACGAAAGCGAGGAAGTTCCTCTAGATCAAGGCGCAAAAGAAGCAGTTCATAGTAAGAACTGTCAAACAGTCAACACTATTTTCTTTGAACATTTTTTGTTTACGTAGTTCATCGAGGAGCTCAAGTCGTTTAAGCTCATACAGCCAGTCAAGTGCCTCGAGTGGGTCTGTCAGACGAGAGCGAAGAAGACACAAAGCAGAAAAAAAGAAGCAGGTACGACCTAAATTTTTAATGATTCTTTGAGAGATATTTTTTTCATTTTGATTTGATCTGTTCTCTAGATGGAGCTTGCTGCGGCTGCTGGAATTCCATATGTCGAGGAACCACTTCATCCACCACCTGAGACTCGACATTCGAAAGATCCTGAAATCAATATGGGTCTCACAGGAAACCTCCTTCGAGACACTAATTTAATAAATGGAGTTGTAGTTAAGTACAGTGAACCCGTAGAGGCCAGGTAAGGGATTAAAAAAATTTCAAATGCTGTATTTGATAAACGGTCATTTCCCTTTTAAAATAGAAAACCTAAGACAAAATGGCGACTTTACGTGTTCAAGGGCATCGAGGAACTTCCCATTTTGTACATACATCGTCAGTCTGCTTATCTTCTTGGCCGAGATCGAAAAGTGGCAGATATACCCATAGACCATCCCTCTTGCTCCAAGCAGCATGCTGTACTGCAGTTCCGTCTTGTTGACTACACCAAGTGACTATATTTAAACTGCCAAACCATTACAACCACTTACTATTTTCCAATAATTGTTTTCAGAGCCGACGGATCTGTTGCAAAAAGAGTCACACCCTACGTAGTTGATCTGGATTCTGCTAATGGAACCACCATCAACAACAAAAAGATTGAACCTAGGTATAATAATTTTACTTTTTTGAACTTTCAATAGAGAAAGTCAAACTTGTTAATAATTATTTTACAGGAAATATGTACAATTATTTGAAAGAGATATTCTCAAGTTTGGATTCAGCTCAAGAGAATACGTTCTTCTCCACGACCAAAGCAAAGATGATGAGGATCTTGGAGTGGATTAAAAATATTTCTAGGGTCCTTTTGTGATTTTAGCTAAAAGGAAAGGAAACTATTAGTATCGTAATATGAACTATTTAATGCCCTTTTATGAATCTTTCGCTTCTATTTTCTTTCCTATTGTGGTTTCTGAAAAAATACAAAAATGAAATAAAGAAATATCTACCATCTCACTGAAAGTTTTGATCGGCATTTAGTTTTCATTCTACTTCCATCTCATTTTCACAAAGCAGAGAATTTCTTAAATCTTTAATAATGGATTCAATCTTTCAACTTCATTTTTTGATCAAGCGTACAATTAGTTAAAAGTAAAGGTAAGGGAGTAGTAATTTTCGGCAGTATCAAGAAGATTTTGATGCTTAAACTGGGTCAAAGTGGTTAACTGAGAAATTTGAACCTCGGGATAGTTTTTACAAAATCTTACCATTTTCGATTCCGACTTCGACCTATACTCAGAGACACGAGTAAGAAACTTATGAGGGTAAAGTTACCCAACTAAATTCTGGGTTTTACTATGAGCAGTTACTTAGAGTGGCGTGGACTCTTTTTCGACCCAGGTGCAGGAGTCCAGCACCATGAAGCCAAATTTGTGAAAATTATGCCGGAGCTAAAAGGTCAAGAACCATTTGTCACAGAAAATACTTGTAAAAACATAAATTGAAGAAATTTTGTAGAGCTAGCTTCACACAAAATTTATTTCAAGACTCTTTCTATAAAATTGATGGAGCTATATAGGGCTTGAGCCACAATGTGGCAGAGCAGTTCGGCAATATG
>Ga0194133_10008225_pt1 | contig 12240 bp, 5 predicted proteins | sample TA2KigOf40mmetaG_FD_155448 | JGI IMG/M metagenome (GOLD analysis project Ga0194133, IMG submission 155448) | Freshwater microbial communities from Lake Tanganyika, Tanzania - TA2015055 Kigoma Offshore 40m | ecosystem: Environmental > Aquatic > Freshwater > Lake | place: Tanzania: Lake Tanganyika...
TGTCAAACATTGAACATTTGATTCGAGGAATTTCAATCAATCAAAATAAGATGAGAAAAAGTTGAACAGAAAAAACCTTTCATATTCAAAAAAAGGATTGTCTCTGATCAATGCTCACAAAGTGATGCTTTTTTCTTTTCAACATAAAAATAAAAACCTACTTCATTTTGCTATTTCTTTCGACATTTCTAATCTAACTTTATGAATCTTGGTTTTGAGTGACGTAGCAAAAAGTATGATTTGCAAAGCCATTTTATGCATTTGGCCACCATATAATTCATTTTCTGCTCAAATTTCATAATAGCAAAAATAGCAAAAATTAAATCTCGATTAAATTTATTTTATCTAATAGATCAAATAAAGTTTATCTTTCCAAGTAACTTTTTGTGACTAAAAAATATATTCGAAACAAGTTTTTCATAAACTATGAATTCTATGACAGGACACAAAAATTCATCTGAATATTTATTAGTTCATTTATTAATTGACTCATGCTTTCAACATATGAGTTAATTAATAAATGAATGAATGAACTAATTAATGTTCAGTTTTTGTACCCTGCATAGAATTCATAACCAAAAATTTGAAGGTTTTAAATCATGGCCTTAAATCAGTCATAAAAATCTACGCATTTTATACTTCTAAATTGAATTTATCATAATACAAAAAATATACACCTAGATTCAGATGTCAGATTAGATATAGAACTATATTGGCTCGACATGGGCTTTCCACTGGCTATCAATCATCTTGCTTTTGGTTAGTAAAACTCATTAAATTACTAATTTTCATAATTATTTACCCTATAAACGTTGCTTTTTCTAAAAGATTACTTTTTCTGTATCATATTTGTGAATATAATTGATTCGCCATTTTTAACATTGAATTGTTGTAAAGTTTTTAGCAAAGAGAAAGAATTATCAATTCGAAATAAAAGCTATCAATCAATTAATGTACAGGTCTTTTAGAGCCCACTTTTTCTTCAAATGGCTAAACCAAAGTCTAGCATTTCATGATTATTGTGAAAGATCACAGCAGATCACTAAACTAAAGTGTCTCGTTGATTTTTTGCTATCCAGGGTTGAAAAATTACCAGCATTGAACCCACAACCATATGTGTAAGTTCTTAGTCAGAAGCATATGCCCACTCAGCCACAGCAATTAGTTCCTACAACGAATATTAGCTGGCAATCAATCAAAAACTGATTGAAGTCTAAATTTAAGACCATAAAGGTACATTCTCAACTCAGAAGGGGCATGAATCTGAATTAGATATGTCTGAGTTTTAGCCTTTACTTCTTGTAAATTTTAAAAATTTGTCTGTTGGCCTTTTCCTTTTATTGATGCATCTGCCTCATCAATGCCCAGCAAGACTTAACTTACTATCTAGCAGCTCAGTGGCCTAAACAATTCTTCAAAGCCTCATCTGGCCAAGTTGACACATCTGACTGGCAATTCAAAGTCAAATATCTTTACCTGTGGAGGGCTTTCCCAGGGTCAGGGATTGTAGGGATCAGGATCAAAATGTTGGGAAGATTTTGAATCAGAGATCTGTTAATATTTTTCAGAGTTTATTTTTTCAAATATGACTCTCTTGATCCAAAATTATTCTGGGCATACAAGTTACCCTCATCATGTCATAGAAAAAACGAGTAATGACATTTGTAAAATATGGATTAAAAGTTTAAGCCTATGAATTTTACTGTGTGATATGTCAAAAATAAGCAGATCAAGAAATCAGGAGAGAAACTTCTCTCAAGCAACACATACAACACTAACAACTTCATTTTCCTTTGTTTTTCTCGTGGGAAAAAGTCCCAAGGGTGTCATGGTTCTAATTGCAACTCTCTGCGTTAACAAATTTGAAAGGAAAACATTGGAAAAAATCAATCAAGTTCAATTTCACGGGAAGACTTTGAAAATTTTTATAACTGAACCTGAATTTTTCATCAAAGTGAAAGCTTTCTCTCTTTCCAAGTCAAGCTGTTATGCTTCATTGGTCAAAACCATTTACATTTATGACAATATGATGTTTGTAGAAGTTCATAAAAATATTTTCCTTTCAAAGAATTTTATAGTTTTTCAATCCTTACTTTTTATCGATTGGATTTTTTAGCCTGAAATTGAGTATGTTGTCCAGGCGCAGTAATTAAAGTTTATGTTTTTCAACAGATCTATGCAATATATTCTTTATTTTTTCACCTGTAAATGCTCAAGAAATGCAATCCAATGCATGAAAAGTCAATTGAGGGGGCTTAATTTTTTGCAAGGCTGCCAATGAATTCAGGCAAAACATTTTAACGATAATCTTGATCAAGGCTTTACATCCCTGGATGCAAAAAGTGCACTTTTTTATTTGTGTGCAATGAAACCTTAAATCTTTTCGGATAAAGCTAATGGTTCTGGCATCTCAAGTAATAGTAAAGCTAGTAATTATGGAGATTTTTTTTAAACTTCCCTCACATTTCTGACAAAGTATACAATACATACTTAAAACTAAACCTTTTTTAGACTCTTTTTAAGTCTTTCATTAGATTGCTTTCTTCGAATATTTCCTTCTGTATTGTCAATTATCTCAAACGCAATCTTTCATTCCATGTTTCATGCTCTCAAAATCAATTTTGCTTCAAAAATGTATCAACTTTTAAGTTTCTGGATCATCACTTCTTCAAGTTTTTTGACAAATAATCCAGTGTAACACAAAAATGTTTGCACGCACTTGTCTAGTTAGCTCAACTCATAGTTTGTTGTGAGTGAGACGCTGCAGCTAAAGATGATAAAAGAAAAAAAGGATCATTTGGGATTTTCCATTCTTGTTTTAAACGAAGAAATTGAGGAAAAAGGCGAAAGCATTCAAGGAATGTGGCAAAAAGGGATAGGACGACAGAAGTTACAATGATACAACCTTTATTGTGACTGAAAATTGTTTTAATTTTCATAATTTTGATGATATTTTTAAGGAAATTAATTTTTGATAATGCTTCTGTGAAGACCAGGACATCTTTTATAAGGTACATATTACAGGCCATTCATTTCACTGATTGATAACCAACTTTCTGACAAATCAACTAAAATGCAACTAATTTTGTGTGAGATAGACTGTATGTTTTGTGTTTTTCACTTGAAAAATATTACCTATAAATATCATTGAAAAAGATATTATATTCTGCTACCAAAATATTTGTCTGTAAAAACTTGTGGTATAAAAATAAAGAGCATCTACTACTCGAAATTTATGGTCAACAATAAAAGTGTTATAACTACAAGAGTCAACTATTGCTGAAAGTTAAAAGCTAATAAACTCAGGGTCGAAATTTTTAGCCCCCAAACCTCAACAGGTCTAAAGTAAAATAAAAAGTTCTACATTTGTAGATTTAATTTTGTTCAATTGGTGAATGGTTTGACAGTTGCTAATCAACAGTTTGCGCATCAAACCAGCCATGCTGAGGACAAAATATTATGAGCTGTCAAAAAGCTGGTATTTTTTGTTAAGATTTAGGATCAAAAAAGTCGGAAAAGTTCAAGAGCTTTCCAATATTATCGTCAAAACATTATTTATCGTATAGATTTGAAATGCAGTTCAAGAATCACTGAAACAGAAATTTATTTAATGCATATAATAAACATTCCTAGCTTAATAAATTTTAAAAACTTTGTGTGACTTAAAACTAAAAGTCTTATAGGGATATCTTGATATTGATGCATCAACAGTAAGTCAGAGATAGAAGTTTTGTTTAAAAAAGCGCTTTTTAGTAACAATGGAAAGTTAAAAACAACTCAAGGTCAGCAAAAGGTTTTTCTATTCGGACCAATAAAATAAAACCTGATTGTCTCCTTGAAGTTTTGAGAATGCATTGTAATACCTTGTAATATCCTGCCCTGTAATTGATTTTAAAATCTCTTTGTTTAGGAGAGATAAAAGCCTCATTCAGTTTCAAATTCATTCTGAAGGCAACAGCATATGGTTTTATTTGGCTTTTTTAGCCTTAAAGTTTTTCCCTAGATACTTTGGAATACTATCATGTACAAAAGTTACCAATTAGTAGTAGTTTTGACAAAGTTCACACCTTAAAAAGTGCCAAAGCTAGGGTTTTACAAAAACTTGAAGCCTGAAAAAAAGAAATGAAACCACCAGGTACGCTACCCTTGAGTTTTACAGATTGTTTTGTATGTGCAAATCAACACCCAGACCCAGTCAGCCAAAATCTCAAAAAAACATGATACTCCAGTGAATGATCATGAAATTATGAATTCTTTTCTTTTGATGGTTTTTATTTCTGCCTGCTATGCTTTTCAGGATCAGGATCAGGGGTCATTGCTGAATAGCAAAAATCAAATCCTTCCCAGTAATGTAAAAGCATCAAGCTTTCAAAAAATGTGTAATTTTTCAACCTTACATGCATTTTTTTCTTCACTTTGCAGGGAGACAAAATATTTTTTTGAATTTTCTGGATTTAGCTGTCACATACGGTAAAGGTTAAGTTTTGGAATAGCTGCACTTTAACAAATAGAACATTCAAATAGCTAAACAAAAATGAGATGGATATGTAAGGTTTTATTCTAAATAAACAAAGTGACTTGTTTATTTCCAAAAAGTACTTCTTACGATAGCAAGAACAATGAAAAGAAAATTATCTGATCTACAATTAAAAGCTTAAAAGACTATTCCATGTAATAGATGAAATCATCATCAAGATTGGGGAATGGCATAATAGCTTGCCATTTAGTGTAGACAGGCCACAACATTTGAACAATGACTAAATCAAACGATTTCTTTGTAGGCTTTTGTATCCAACCTTGAAACATTCATATCAAGAGATTCCAAAGAAAACCAAGATTAGATTGAATCAAGAAATGAAAGTGCCTAAAAATAAATTAAATGTTTGCATAAATTTAACAATTTATCATTTCGGGGATCTTATATTTGAATAATAGTTTCATTTTGTCGCCTCAAAAAGGCTGAGTATTTTTATTGCTACTCTAAGAAAGAAACATTTATATAATTTAATCTCTTGTGCTCAACAATAAATCTCTGACTAACTCAAAAAGTTGGAAACAAAAATATACAGAAAAGAATATTGTAATTAATTTTTACTCTTTGAATATCATTACATATTATCATTTCTGTTCCAGAAATGTTGAACAATAAGTACTATTTTGAATATATCTATTTTCATTTGGTTAGAAGTGATCTTTTTTATTGAAAACTCTCAACACAGTGTTAAAGGAATTTCTTTGAAGCCTATTTGTTTACATGGCTGTTTATCAATGAAAGTGAAGTCTTCAGTGAGTGTGGATAACCAGAATGAGCAATCAATCCTAAGAATGTTGTAAACAAGATTACTACTCAAAAATGTCATATTTGCCAAGAAAACTGGCTGAAGTGACTACAATCAAACAAAAAAAAGATTCTGACGCATGTCAAGATGTCCCATACTTAAAGTGGCTTTTTTCAATTTTAACACCACTTGTTTTGGTAAATAAGAGCCATTTGGAGCAAATTTGATATCTTCAATCATAATTTAATATTTTGGTGATGAAGAAGATGGGAGTTTTCATGGCACAAATATTTCAAGCAAAAAAAAGGACAGACAAAAATCTACTAAATTTCATGTGAAAAGGATTTCCTTTCCTCTACAATCTGCTTTTTGGTCCATTTATTCAAACTCTCCCTCTATTCACTTGAAAAAAAGTAAGTCAATAATTTTTGATCTTTACAAAAACTAAATAAAAAGTCACGAAAACACATCTTTATGGAATAAAGTTTGTAAAAGAAAAGTGGAACAAAGTTTCGCAATGAATTTCTTAGATGGGGGAAGGCTATACTGATTTATAGAGTAAGCAAAAGAAAATGTTCAATAAAACTGCACACATTATTCTATTTAAAAAGATTTTCTGCGAGATTCTTACCCTGAAACAACGACTACAAAGTCCATTATGTTCCAGAGATTCCTCATATAGCTGTTCTTGTGGAGGATGAAACCCAAGGCAAGGATCTTGGTGCACATCTCGATGGTGAAGATCACCATGAAAATGGGCTCCAGTTGTTCCTAAAATATGAAAATTTACATCATTTTTTTACTAATTTTACTAAAATTTTTTGCACATAATAAAAAAAAGTAAGGAGTATGAGAATAGGACTTTTTATTGCACTTTCTTGTCACCACAAATCGAGCAACAGACGTATGAATAAAGTTCATTAGGCAGTGTAAAGCAATAAGATGACACGACACACCTAATATTATAGTCAAAAAAATTGAGAAAATGCTGATTGTTTTTTGCCTTTAACACTTTTTTGAATAAATAATAACTGTTCAAATGGGGTCGCCATGGCCTACTGGTTATGGCATCTGACTGTGGACTGGGAGGCAGGGGTTCCATTCCCGGCTGGGGCAAATCTTTGACCCCAGGATTTGTCTTTAAAAAATCATTTGATATGATGGTTACCATAGTCAGGTTTGATGGTTGTGCAGACCAATCACATGAACATCGAAAACCTGATTTAATTATTAAAAACACAAAATAATTACATCAGAAAAATACCAGTCCCAAACTTTAACCAGGGATAGTTCAGGTGACTGCAAAACACAATAATAGTGAAGAGTATTGTTGTAAAGTCTAATACTTCGGTATAAGAAGAATCAGTTCCTCAATATAAGCTGTCAATCAATTGCACTGGAGAGGCAAAAGTCTAAGGTATTACACAAAATATTTCACCCTTGCAGGCCTAAGTCTTTCTTCTTAAACTGAACATTATATATCTGATGAAATAATTAAAAATGACATTATATTAAACCTGCCTTTTGTTTGCAGTTTAAGAAAATGCAGTTTTAGATCATTGCAGATGAAACTTGAAATCCTTATGAAATTTTTCGTACCACCTACCTTTCATCTTAAGTCTATTCAAATGCCCAGAGACAACCCTTGTTATTTGTAACCGAACGAATTGATGGTGAAAATGATGATGATGATGATGATTCTCAGGGCAAAAGTCTACAACGATATTTGATCTTTGAATAGGGAAAGAAAAGTTTCCTTTCCAAACTTTTCTTTTCTGTATTTGTCTTGGTCAGATGGGCGGATGGGAAATGAAAAAAGAAGCTTATTACAAATATTATTGAGTGTGCTGAAAGAAGAAAATTTTTCCAGGGCCCAATTTGTATTCTGCGTATCCAATAGGATCAAACTTCTCGGCCCAACTGCAGAAGTTAATGCTGGTTGGAGTATGAAGTGTTGGGGGATCTGATCGTGGCCAAAATCACAAGGTGAAATTACTACTTTAGACAACCTTGAGAACAAAATTGAGCCCATTCTTGTATAAGAAGGTTTTGAAAAATACCAAATGGTTATCATAAAGTTTAACTGATTCTTACAAATAGAGTTTTTTTTGTAAAAGTAAAGGAAAATAGTTATTTTGAGACATTTCAGCAAATAGATATTTATTCATTGGATATGCAAATCAAAGCATTGTAGTTGCTGTTGGAGGGGTATAATCAATGATATTTATGACTTCAAAACTCTAAATTTAAATTCAGAAATCTTGTAAGTAGAGGGGAAGGGACTGAAAAAAATCTCTTTTCCAATTCATATTTTTTTCATTTCCTCTTTTTGTTTCCATTTTGTCTGGATGTTAGTGAGAGAAAAAAAAGTTCAATAGAAAAGGCATCTAGATTAGAGCTGCTTGGAGGACTCTGTTGCCTTGGGCCAGATTTCCGGTGTTGATGTTCAGAAGGAAGTCAAGACAATTTTGTTTGTTCAATGTTCTAGCATTGGATTTCCTTGTCACACAATTTGCACAACAAATGACTTGAATGTGTAACTTTTGCAAATTTTGAATGAGTGGAAGAAAAAAAGAGAATCATAGAAAAGTGTTTTGAATTTTGCAAGTATAAGAATATATTTCACATTTTTTGCTTTTTAGTTAATATCACATCCATGATTTTACCTTTTGATCTTTACAAAAGTTTACATGGTAAAAACAAACCTTACTTGGCAAAATATTTTTCACTAAGAACGTCTCTTGTGTCTCTTAAAAGCCTCTAAATGTCCATCGAACATCCTTTATTACGGACCATTTATTTATAAAATGAGAAAGCCTAACCGGGCTAGCTGATTCCCTCCCTCCGAACCATTTGTGGTTATAGTTTTTAGATAGGAAAAAAATCTTCTCCAGCTTTGTTTTACACAATTGTGGTCGATTTCCATTTTCTTTTTGATTCACATATTTTTTGCCTCAAAAGTTTTTCTCATATTTTTTTGATGTGTCTCACTCATTATTGCAGATAGACAGTATATTTTTCTTCATGTGTGCAAAAAAGTGTGTCACAATAATTAGTAAGTTTTTCTTACTTTATTAGTTTTTTAATGTCTGAGGATTGAACGTTTTACTTGACAATCAAACTTTTATATTGCCTTTCTCTTTCATAAGCTACCTCTGACATTCATTTTGTACTGTTTTTATTGATGTGTAAAAGTACAAAGGATTAACTTTGACTTTACTATTAAGCAATAAAGGCTTTTAAGGAAGTGATATTTTGATCCTCGGTTCAATTTTTAAAGTTTGAAATGAAATTCTTACCATCTTGATGGACAAAATGGTTTTGTCTCCAACAGGGAGCTTGTCGTCCAGGGCCATGACAACACAGTTGGCAATAATAGTTAAGATGATGGTCCATTCGAACACAGGCCAGTTTACAAACCTAATGCCGAATAAACAGCAATTATAATTGATAAATCAGAGAAGACTTTGTCGATGTTTTAAGAGCATCTCTCCAAGATTTGCTGCTATATGCCAGTTTACTTAAAGGGGTTTATCAATTTTATAGTCTGGAGAGAAAGATTAGCTAATCCCTGGCATCAAACCCTTTTGATATCTCACCATGTTGTTAGCCTTCGTAATGGACTTGATGGTGTGAACAGGAACAGTGAGGTGGGGCCGGTATCGGCCGGACCCTCCTTTTTCTTCTGACGCATCGGAACCCAACCATGACCCTGCCCTGGGTCCCGGGTGGTGCCGTGGCGTGCCCCCCTGAGCGACCGCTACGGTATCCGTTGAAGTCAATGCTCTCATCAGCTTCCTGTGTAGTTCAACTCATCATGTTTGTAGCTTGTAGGGCCTCATTTCAACACTTTCAAATTCATACCTGAAAGAAAGTTCATTCAACGTGGTAAGACTTGGATTTTTAATTGGACAGGAATTCTTAATTTCAATTTCCAACCATTTTACTTCGTTTCATTAAAAAAAGTTTTGGAACTATTAGTAAGAAAAAAGGGGATAGAGACACTTGTAAAATGGCTTGAGTGTTCAGAAACTTTTTCTTGATTTTTAATAAAAACTTTGCTTGCAAAAGAACAGCCCAGCCAAACTTCAGAGACTTTTTATTTGACAATAAACCATAACAATGGTCTCCTAGAAATAATGTTTAAGGCGAAATGAAAAATTTATGAAGAATTTTAAATATTAAACAGAGACAAAATAAATCATTGGCCCAACTTCACTATTTGATTGATCACTCTCTTCAACTTTCAACAACTGGGGCAAAAGCATGAGCTCATTGCTCTTTACAGGGCCAAGGCTGCTGGCTGAGAGCTGCAAGGTTTGTGGATTCAAGCCTAAGATATGTCAGATATTTTGAACAGGGATTGGAAATGGATAAACAGGCAATATTCAAACAGTTATACTCAAACAAATTTGATTTACTTAAGTGATTACAACCCTCTGCAAGTGGTACCTGATCATTTTACCTTTGTAAACTGACTGTGAATCTGTCAGTCATATTTATTTTCATATATTTACTAGTTAAATTGCCTTTACAGATGATATATCAAATGTTTGGTCATTTTTTTCCACTGTGAAATAAAACTAATGAACATTTTTGGTCTTATTTTTCTATGAAAAATATTTTCAATTTGGTTTTGGACTTTTTTGCCTTAATTCTTAAAGTAGTTTTGATAAATAGATTGTGATTGTCAGCTTTCTTCTCTCTTGCACCATTCTATATAGGCTATCCAGATAAAAGTTACATCAAGCTAAAGTCTTCTTCTCGCATGGAGCAGAGGATAAGCCAAGAACGAACTTAAAACTGACAATTTTCTTTTCACCCAAGTAGAGAAAAAGTTTATTTTAAAGGCAGCATTGACTGCTTGCTCAATGCTGACATATCACATTGCATTATCAGTGAGAAAAAGCTTAATCTTCTAACAAGAAAATGATTCAGTATGAGTGAGCCCACATTTTTTGTGAGCGCAGACAAGGCTTAGAAACTTAGGTTCAAGGATGATTCTTTATCAAGGACATACATAACTTGTACTTCAAGAGACCTTTTTTTTAATTTAAGAGATCGACCCTTTTACTTTTCGAATGTTGAAAAGTCAATAACTTACAACAAAAGAGGAAAACTTAAAAAAGTTTATGAATAGTTTAATTTTGTTTGTTTGAATCTATAATTTCGAAAAGCAGAGCAATAGGTTGGGATTTTCACTTGGAAAAATTTGGTAGGATATTTTTAAGTATGCCATGCAAAATTAATCATGAAAGAGCACACTGGATTCCTCGCTGTGTATCCTGGTATTTTTGGTTTTTTGGTACCAAATGATGACCGCAGGGAAATAAAAATAGCAGTAAAACAAAAAATCTGAATATAAGTCACGACAAAGATTTTATTCATTGCTGCCATCAATTATTTCAATCCACAATGACATATTTTCAATATGTTTTCACTTTTTAGACTATCATTCACCATTGCTGTAAAAACGTTTCTCCTCACAATCCAATCCTTCAAAAAAGATTCCACAGCAAAAAACTATGATATATGATTCTACAAAAATGGTCTTTCATAAAAAACTGAAGGCTAATATTTTGAAAGTTAAAAACTTTATTTTATTGCAATTACCCTGTTTATTAAATAAGCTCATAATTTATTTTGTTGTACCTATTTCACCAAAGAAATCATTTATTTCATCCCAATATAACTTTATGTTTCTTAGAAGAATTTCAAAGCAGAGATTTGATTTTTAGGTCCACCTCTGAATCATTACTGTTAATTAATAAAAAATGGATTTTCAATGCTTTTTTCAACTTTCAGGCTAAAACAAATTAATTAGAAGAGCTAATGACTTTGAGGTACACATTTCAAATCGTCCATGATTTTATCTGTGGCTTAAATTATATGAAGTGACTTACCTATCTATCATAGAGTCAAATGTGGGTAAAAACTAAAATCTCAGTTGTAATAACCATAAAGTGATTCTTTTTATGTTCATAAAGGAACTGATATAGACTTTAGTCAAAAAAGATCCAATCAAGTTTGTATTTTTGATAAATTAGATGTATTAAAATGTCATGGCCATGCCTTACTCAAAGTAAACAATGCAATTATTGATTTTTTTTCCACAAAGAATTACTCTCTGTTGTTACGTGTTTTCTTTTTTCATACTTTCTTGAACAAAAATTGGTGAACAATTGTGGGGGGTACCAGTTTTTGTATTGCTAATATACTATTGGTTAGCCCAATCCGACAATGTCTACAATTATTGCAATCAAGCAATCGGAAATGGGCTGTGAAAGACATACATAATGCAAGTAGTAGAGGTCAAAAGAATGAACAACATAGACAAAGAATCAATCTGACCGTTTTATTGATTAGCTTTTATCAACCTTACAAGTCAAGACACAAATCTGCCGATATATTTTTCATTTATTTTTATGAGGCCTGAATAAATTGCATCAATTTGAATTTAAGTGCATCAAATAAAGGGGAACTTTTTACATTGTTTCTCACATTATCTCAATAAATAATAGGCAATTTAGTTTTTAAACTAGGAAAAATCTATATAGATCTTTTTTTATTTAAATTGCTCAACTTTGAAAGTAAACAGGAATCCCCCCCCCCAAAAAGCCACAAAAATATGTAGTTGCATGACACAAACCCAACTCAAAAAATCAATTAAAATTTCATTTTCAACTAACAATATTTTTTAATTATATCATGTTAGATTTTAAAGACAATTTCATTTCTTTTGTTAGGGTAATTTCGCGTCTGACCTAGATGGGAAACACTCAGTTTTAGGTGCCATTTGGCTGCGTAATCCTCACAAGAAGTGGAGCAAAATATTAGTTGAATGACCTAGACTCAAAAATTATACTACTTTTTTATTTTCTATTATTTTGTCAAGATTATCTTACATCTTACATTATAAATTCACAAAATACTTTTAGGCTGCAAAAATGATACTAAAAAG
>Ga0194133_10008226_pt1 | contig 12236 bp, 12 predicted proteins | sample TA2KigOf40mmetaG_FD_155448 | JGI IMG/M metagenome (GOLD analysis project Ga0194133, IMG submission 155448) | Freshwater microbial communities from Lake Tanganyika, Tanzania - TA2015055 Kigoma Offshore 40m | ecosystem: Environmental > Aquatic > Freshwater > Lake | place: Tanzania: Lake...
ATGTCGTGCCTTGATTGGAAGGCAGACGCGGAAGCGGGAGCCTCAAGTTCTGGAGGATTCCAGGGTCGAAAGAAATTTTCCTAGCGCCCGAGTGGGGCGTGTTTTTTGATAAAGGCTAAGGGACGGTGGGACCGGGAATCGTGGCGGCGAGAGTTTTCACCTTCGGGAGGTTGGCGAGGAGATCGGCGATGGCATCGTAGCGCCCAGAGAGTAGCCCCTGCTGGGCGATGGGCTTCATGGTGACGGAGAACGCCAAGGGGCCGGCCTTCACCCGTAGCTTTTCCAGTTCGATCTCCACCTCGGTTTCCGGTTTTTCCGAAACCAGTTTGGACAGTGCCTGAAGATCAGAGGGCTGGGCGGCTACACAGGGGAGACCCAACGTGGTGCTGTTACCAAAGAAAATCTCCGCAAAATTTCCGGCGATAACCGCCTTGAAGCCGGCACGGACGATGGCCTGGGGAGCGTGCTCGCGCGAGCTTCCGCAGCCAAAGTTCATCCCGGAGACCAAAACCGTCGCGCCTTTGTGTTTCGGTTGATCGATAGGGTGGTTCTTGGATTTTCCTTCCGGGGTGAAGCGGACATCGCGGAATAGGTGCTCTCCGAGGCCGTCAAAAGTGACGCAGCGCATGTAGCGGGCTGGAATGATGCGATCGGTGTCGATGTCGTCCCCTTCCAAGGGGACGGCCCGGCCCTTCACCTTTTTGATCGGGGCGAGGGACATGTCAGGCGAAGACCTGGCGGGCGTCGCTGACTTTGCCGGTAACGGCAGCCGCGGCCACCATAACCGGACTCATCAGGATCGTTCGGCCGGTGGGACTGCCTTGGCGGCCCTTGAAGTTCCGGTTCGAGGAGGAGGCGCAGATTTCGTCGCCGACCAGTTGGTCGGGGTTCATGCCAAGGCACATCGAGCAGCCGGCCTCGCGCCAGTCGAATCCCGCATCCTTGAAAATGCGGTCGATGCCCATCTCCTGGCAAACCTTGGTGACTCCCTGGGAGCCGGGCACCGCGATGGCTCGGACACCGGCGGCGACTTTCCGACCTTTGAGAAACTTGGAGGCCTCGACGAAGTCTGAAACACGGGCGTTGGTGCATGAGCCGAAAAAGGCGACCTGGATCGGCTGGCCGGAGAGCCTTTGGCCGGCCTTGAATTTCATGTGCTCGAGAGCTTCTTTGGCAGAGGCGCGGTCGGCGGCGGGCAGCTTTTCCGGTTCGGGAATCGCTTCGTCGATAAAGATGGCCTGGCCCGGATTGATGCCCCAGGTGACGGTGGGGCGAATTTCGGCGGCATCAAAAACCTTCACATCGTCGTATTTCGCATCGGGGTCGGAAGCCACCTTCTTCCACTCAATGATGGCGGTGTCCCAATCCTTCCCTTTGGGGCAGTAGGGGCGGCCCCGGAGGTAAGCAAAGGTCTTTTCGTCCGGATTCACGTAGCCGGCACGGGCGCCACCCTCGATCGACATATTACAAATCGTCATCCGCTCCTCGAGCGACAGCCCCTCAATGGTTGGTCCGGCGTATTCGTAAGCGAAACCGGTGCCACCGTTCACCCCAAGCGTGCGGATCACATGGAGAATGATGTCCTTGGCATAGACGCCCGGGCCAAGCTTACCACGGACTTCGATCTTTCGGACTTTCAGGGGGGAGAGGGCCATGGTTTGGGTGGCGAGAACGTCCCTAACCTGGCTGGTGCCGATCCCAAACGCGACGGCTCCAAAGGCCCCGTGGGTGGAAGTGTGGGAGTCGCCGCAGGCGATCGTGGTGCCGGGTTGGGTGATGCCCTGTTCCGGGCCGACAATATGGACGATGCCCTGCTTGCCGGAGGGAATGTCGAAGAAGGTGATGCCGAAGTCGGCACAGTTTTTCCGGAGCTCCTTGATCATGGCATCCGCCAGAGTGTCCTTGAAGGGTTCGACGCGCTGGTCGGTGGGAACAATGTGGTCGACCGTTGCAAAGGTGCGCTGGGGAAAGGCGACCTTCAGCCCTAGGTCGCGGAGCATGCCAAAGGCCTGGGGGCTGGTGACCTCGTGGATCAGGTGGGTCCCAATAAAAAGCTGGGTCGAGCCGTCGGGTAGCTCTCCCACGGCATGCCGGTCCCAAACTTTCTGGAAAAGCGTCTTACCCATAAAGGTTGAGAATAAACGTTTTAGAGCCCCCAGCAAAGTCCGAGATGAATTCAAAAAGGAGAATCATCCCTGGAAATTGACCAACGCCCGCCTACGTATTTGTGTTACAATTGTAACAAGAATACGTAAGGGGGTTGAGTGTAAGTTGGTGGAGGGGCGCAAAGGATGATGAGAGGCAACGAGGGTGAAGGGTGCAGTTAAAATTAAAATGTCCCTAATCGAATCTTATGCGCTCGGGAAGGGTAGGTTCAGCGAAGCCTAAGCCAGAGGGTGCCGTCGGCGAAGGTGAGTTGGAACTTGCGGCGGTGTTCGCGGAGGAGGAAGGGAAGATCCTGACGGCGAAGGAGGCGGAAGTGAGGTGAGAGGAGTTTGCGGAGAGTGGGGAAGGAATTCTTTAGCCATCGGGCATGGGGAGTGAATTCCTCGGACCAAGTGTAGGGGGAGGTGAGAAGCAGAAGGCCTCTGGGGCGTACCAGCCTAGGAAGGACTTTTTGTAGAAGTTTTTTCGGATCTCTGACCCGGTCGAGGAGATTGGCGGCGAGGACAAGGTCGAACGTGCCCAGCTTGGGAAGGCGCAAGGCATCCCCGGTCCGGAAAGAAACTCGGCTTCGAATTTTCCGGGAAGGAGCCGTTGCCCGGGCCGGTCTTGTTCGATTGCCTTCCTCTTTCAATCGGAAGGAATACGCGCCGGTCGAAGCCAGTTTTTTGGCGGTAGCGATAAATGCCTTTGAGAAATCGATCCCGACTACTTTCGGTACTTTTCGGGCCAGCTCAAAAGAGCTGCGACCTACCGCACAGCCAAGATCCAAGGCCCGGCGGACCCTGATTTTCCGTCGGCGGGCTTCGGAAAGAAGAAGGGTTGCGCAGGCAGCCGGAAAAATACGAATGCCCATGGGCACGGGTCGCCCCTTCGGAAACAGGCTCCGAGGTTCGAGGTAGTGAAACGCCAGATACTCCGCCAAGGCGGAGGAGGATTCGTAAGCGGATTTCAGGCGAGCAGCTGTTCGAGGTAAGGGGAGGGGCGATAATTCTCCATCACCACGGTCTCCTTGCCGTCGCGGTGCATGCGAACCTGCTTCACCTGGATCTCGGGCGTCTTGTGTGGAGCGTAGAGAATGTCGTCGTGGGTCGCATTGATCCGCTCCGCGAATTTGTCAGGAGTGAGGTGACCCCCTAGATGGTCGGAGCGGCCGGTGGCTACGTGGATCGTGCCGAGCACCTTTTCGTCTTGAATGTCGCGCCCGCTGAAAGGCAGGAGCTGAGTGCCGAAACCAAGCTCACCCAGCTCGCCAGTAACCGGGTCGCGTTTCAGTTTGGCCACGTGCTCTTCGAGTGTCTTCCGGTTGCCGGAGAGGAAAGAGCCACCAACTTGGCGGCCGCCCTTGATATCGAGAATGGCGAGGGTGCCATCCTCAAACTTCATCGGCATTTGGCCGGAGGCTCCGGTGGGGACGAAGTACACTTCGCCGGCGGGAAGGTTGGCGACATCCGGCGTCTTGCCCCGGCAAAGGCCGTGGGATTTTTGGGCCTCCTGGCGGCCAAGGTCGAGATGCAGGGTGCAGGATTTTCCGCCAACCTCATAGTCGATCTCCACCCAGTCGGATTTGGTAAGACCCAGGCGGAGTTTTTCCGCCTGCTTACTGACTTCGTTGTAGTCCACGGCGAGACCGGTCTTAAGAATGACCTCGTTGAGGCCATGCAAGGTAGCGCCGCGGAAGCCGTGCTTTTTGGCGGAGGCGGTAAGGGGGGCGGTGGCGGAGTAGGTTGAGATGCAGAGGATGATGTCGTACTTGGGATAGATGTCCTTCTCGAAGGAGAGGAGGCGGCCGTGGGTGTCGATGACGAGGTCGTCCATGTCGAGGTTGCTGCCGCCCGTTTTCTTGTAGGCGTACAGCTCGCCGCCGGTCAGGCCGAGGTCCTTACCCACCCCGTTGTTGAGGCCCTGATAGAAGATGTCATGGGCGTATTTCTGAACGGTGAGGGCAGGGTTTTTGAGGAAGGCAAAGTCCTTCACTTGGGTGGGGTCGTCGAGATCGATGAGGACGCAGGTCCGTTCCCCTTTCTGGGGTTCAAAAACGGTCTTGAGCAGGCGGGTAAGATCAAAGGGTGGGAACGAGGATGGAATCTGCAAATTTACTACGTTCATCCTGCGAAAATTAGCCTTGAAATTGGCCGGGGCAAATCCTTAAGGAAAAAATTCCCGTGCTGGTGCAGGAGTGGGGGCAAAGGCAAGATCGTGGGGTGCCCGTTTCCGACCAAAATCGCTCTGATTATTTCGATTTTTTGAGGTTTCCCACGGTTTCCGCCGACCCGGCGAGGGATCAGTCGATGCGGGATTGCGCCACCTGGTTGGAGAAAAAATTCGGCGAGATGGGAATGGAGGCGGAGATCGTGGCCACGCCGGGAGCACCGGTGGTGTTGGCCAAGTGGAGCAAGGGCGGTGGAAAGCGGCGGAGAGTCCTGATTTACGGGCACTACGATGTGCAACCGGCAGAGATGGGGGACGGTTGGACCGGGGACCCGTTTGAGCCGCGGATGAGCGACGGGATGGTGTTGGCGAGGGGATCCACCGACAACAAGGGTCAGATTTTTGCCCATATGCTGGGGGTGGCGGAGGCAATCAAGGAGGGCGGCGCGGCGACGGATGTGGTGTTTGTGGTGGAAGGGGAAGAGGAAGTGGGGAGCGACAACCTGGAGGCGGTGTTGCGGGCGCGGAAGGAGGAGCTGCGGTGTGATGTGGCGGTGATTTCCGACACCAACATGGCGGGTCCCGACCAACCGACCCTGACCTACGGGTTGCGGGGCATCACCGCCTTGGAGGTGGAGCTGACGGGCCCTTCCCACGATCTGCACTCCGGGGTGTACGGCGGGGCGGTAGTGAATCCGATCAAGGTGCTGACCCAGCTTTTGGCGGGTCTGCATGACGACAAGTTTCGGGTGACCATCCCGGGCTTTTACAAAAAGGTGCGGAAGCCGGCGGCGTGGGAACGGAAGGCGGCCAAGGATTTGGGGGTGTCTGACCAAGAGGTGCGACGGCAGGCGGGCAGTCCGGCGTTGGGCGGGGAGCCGGGCTATACTGCGATCGAGAGGATCGGGATGCGCCCAACGGCGGAGATCAACGGAATCACTGGCGGATACCAAGGGCCTGGGCCCAAGACGGTGTTGCCGAGCAAGGCTTCGGCGAAACTCACCTTCCGACTCGTTCCTCATCAGGATCCGGCGGAGATCGCCGGTCTGGTGGAGAAGTACCTGAAAAAGGAGTGTCCGAAGACCGTGAAGATGAAGATCACCCGCCACCACGGGGGCCTGCCTTATTTTTGTGATCCGAAGAAAGACTTTGGACCGGCGGCGGTGCGGGCTCTAAGTCAGGCGTGGGATGGGAAGAAGGTTCATTACCTACTGGAAGGTGGAACCATCCCGATCGTCAGCGTGATCCGAAAGGTGCTGGGAGTGGAGACGTTGTTGGTGGGGCTCAGCCTGCCCGACTGTCGGGCGCACGGACCGGATGAGACGTTTCCCATCGCGTATCTGGAGCGGGGAGCGAGGATGAACAGGGCGTTGTTGAGGGAGATTGCGGAAGTCTGAAAGATGGGTACAGACGCGTGCCCTCACGCGTCCTAGGACGGCTGTGGCAGCCGTCCGTACCATTAATTTACTCCTTAAACTTTGACCACGCCTTTGAGCTTTTCGTAGAGCTTTTGCAGGTGGGGCATGGGGACGCCGGCGGCGGTGCCTTGGCGGAGGGTCTCGCCCCAAATCGATTCCAGTTCGACGGGTTTGCCGGCTTCCCAGTCGAGTTGGCTGGAGGACTTGTAGTGGCCCATGGTGCGGGTGCGGACGATCTCTTTTTCGATCAGATTCGGATCCTGCGGGTAGCCCAGCTTGGCGGAAGCGGCGAGAACCTCGGTCATCAGGTCTTTGGCCTCCTGATGCAGGGCTGGGTCTTCAAGGACCTGCTGGGTGTCGCGGCCGCTGGGGCCACCGGCGATGCCGAGGCCGTTGAAGGGAACATTCCAGACCAGCTTATACCAGCGGGCGGAGCCAATGGACGGGGCCACGGTGCAGCCCACTCCGGCTGCGGTAAAAATCTTGGCGAGGGAACGGGCCCGCGGGGTATCGCCGCCGGAAAGATCGGAGAACTTGATGTCGGTGCAGGCCATATTGCGGGCGACGCCGGGCTCGGGTCGGGAGACGCAGACGTGGCAGACTCCGCCCAGCACACGGTCTTTCCCGGCGATGGAGGCGAGGAGTTCCTCGTTGCCGAGGCCGTTTTGAAGAGTGCAGACCACGGTGGCCGGTCCCAGCAGGGGAGGGATGAGGGTTTTCAGCGAGGCGTTGCCGGTGGTCTTGAGGCAGACCAAGACCAGATCCACGGGGCCGATTTCCTCGGGTTTCCCACAGGCTCGGACGGGATGGAGGTGGAAGTCCCCGTAAGGGCAGCGCACCTGGATGCCGTGTTTCTGAAGATGGGCCAGGTCGCGCCGGGCGAGGAAGGTGACCGGGATTCCGGCCTTGGCCAGCTTGGCTCCGTAGTACATGCCGAGGGCTCCCGTGCCAACCACCACGGTCTTGGGTCGCGCGGGCAGGGGACAATTAGGGTTTGCAATCATGTCTTCACCTTAACCGTAAATTTCAGATGATGAAACAGGGTTGGTAGGGCTTAGGATTGTGAGGTGAGTTCGTCCCAGGTCATGGTGGTGGGGGCAGGCCCCACCGGAATGTTGCTGGCGGCGGAGTTGGCGCGGCGGAATGTGGCCGTGCGCCTCCTGGAAAAAAGGGATCGTCCGGCCGAGCACTCGCGGGCGTTGGGGGTCGTGCCCCGGACGATGGAGATGTTTGAGCAGTTGGGGTTGATCGATGAACTCCTGACCCACGGGCATCGGGTGCACGGCATCCGGATTTATGGGAAGGAGCGAAGGCTGCTGGTTGATCTGGATTTGAGGAATTTGCCCACCCGTTATCCCTTTATGCTGTTGCTTCCCCAGACCCGGACCGAAGCGATTCTCCGGCATTATCTGGAAGAGCTGGAGGTGAAGATTGAGTGGGGAACGGAGCTGACGACCTTCCGGCCAGAGAAGTCAGGGATCCGTGCGGAATCCATCCAAGCCGGGCGCCCGCAGGAGGCTTTTTGCGGATATCTGGCCGGGTGCGACGGTGCGCACAGTACCGTGCGAAAAAAGGCGGGATTGGAGTTTCCCGGTTCGGCTTATCAGCAGAACTGGCTCTTGGCCGACGTGAGCCTAGAGCCGCGACTCGATCCGAAGTTCATGCATCTTTTCAACTGTCCCAGCGGGCCGATCATTTTCTTTCCGCTACCGGAGAATGTGTGGCGGATCGTGGCGATGCGTCCGGGAACCGTGCAGGATGCGGGCCAGGCCAACCTTGAGGAGATCGTTGAGCTATTGGAGTGCAACCAGCTCGGGCACTTGCGACCGCATCGACCGCTCTGGGTGGCGGGATTTGCGATCCACCATCGACACACGAAACAGTTACGCCAATGGCGGGTATTCTTGTGCGGTGATGCGGCGCATATCCATAGTCCGGCCGGGGGGCAGGGCATGAACACGGGATTGGGAGATGCATTCAACCTAGGATGGAAGTTGGCCGCGGCCGCCAAGGGAACGGGTACCGAAACGCTGCTCGACAGTTATGAAAAAGAACGGCTTCCGGTCATCGAGGGGTTGCTGGAGTTGACCGACCGGATGACGCGGATGATGACGGCCGCATCCGGGCCGGCGGTTTGGATCCGGGAATGGGTCATGCCTTTCGCTTCCAGGATGGGGATGGCCAAAAAGATGGGGGAAAGACTGAGCCAACTGCAGGTGGGTTACCCGCACAGTCCAGCCGTGCTACCGGATGCACGGAGAAAAACGCCGATGATTCCGGTGGGAAGCCGGATTGAGCCGATGGTCCTCAAGAATCACAATACGGGCCGCGAGACCCAGTTTGCCGAGCTTTTCTCGCGGGGGCGCCTGGTGTTGGTTTTATTTCCGGAAGGTCAAACCCGGACGGAGGAACTGCGCCGGGTGGTGGCCCAAGCGGGTCAGGTAGACTGGCATTGGGTTTTGCGAGCGGGACAGACACCAGAAGAGATTCGTGATGGGGACGGGGTTTGGGTGGATGGGGACGGGGTTGTTAGAAACGCCCTGGGGGACTCGGAGCACGCCAGCTGGGCGCTTTTACGTCCGGACGGAATTCTGATGGCGAGGGGGGAGGTTTGCGAAACCGGGCTTTTAGCCGAATTTCTGAATCGGCTTTTCGGAGGTTCGGGGGAAGGATCGGTTTCGTCGGGTCCATAGCTCAACGGTTAGAGCAGGGGACTCATAATCCCTTGGTTCCTGGTTCAAATCCAGGTGGACCCAATTTTGGGTGGAAGGTGGAAGGGGGCGGGTGGACAGAAGTGATTCACGGGTTGTGGGCAGGGGATGGAAACAGCCGCATTTTTTGGTGGGGAATCGGCGGGCAGGGGCGGGGATGATCGCAGCGGTGAAAGCTATTTTTTTAGCGCTGGGAATTGGGCTGACCTCGGTTCTGTCGGGTTTAGGGGAAGAAAACAGTGCGCAGCGGCTGGAGAGGGCCCAAGTCGGCATGGCGGGGCCGAGTTGGCCGAAAAAGCCCGATGACCGCTTAAGCCCCTTATCGGGGAAGATGAAGGACACGGTGGAGATCTCGCCACGATTTTATGGAAAGGAAAAGGAGTTTCGCGCCCAGGCGGCGGCGGGTTGGCAGAAGGAAGCGGCTCTCGGTAAGAAAAATTCCTGGGAAGGGGTGGCGGGACGGGGATGGGAGGAGGCGCGCTGGAATCAAATTCGGGAATGGTCGGGGGACGCTGCAAACAGCGGAAAGTTTCGCCCTTCGCGGGAGCTGGCCTCGGAGCAGACGTTGGCCCACCGTGAACTGGAACCGCGGACCGCACCCGACTGGTCGTCGCGGCCGGCTGGGTTGGGAATGGGGCGGGAAGGATCCTTGCACACGTACACGGGCCGATTGACGCGGGTTCGGCAGCAGGTTTGGCAGGAGGAGGAAAAAACCCCCGACCTCGGGCCCGGGAGGCAGGAGAAGTTCAAACCTTCCGAGGTGGAAAAAATGCTTTCCCGGCCGGTGGGGGAATTTCGCGGGGCGGCTAGGGAACAATCTGCAACGGCAGTTCCGCTCGCAGCTGCGGATAATTAACCAGGCTGGCCGTGAGGGAAGCTTGGCCAGTGGGCAAGCGGTTGAGAAGGGCCTGGAAAGGGATGGTGAGCTGATAGTTTAGGCGCTCCCCCGGATTGAGGTAACTGTAACCCGCCTCCGGGGCGAACTCGAAATCCTCGGACCAAGTGTAGACCACCTTGCCCTCCGCGTCCCGGACCACGGCCTCGCATCGTTGGGCCGTGGGGAAATAGAGGAAGGTGCCGTTTTCGGCCCCATTCGTGACGGTAAACTTCAGGCTGATCTGATCTTCCGGCTGAGGATTGCGAATTTTTTTGAGGCTGAGCTCCCCCGGGGTGACCTCGAGATTTGTTTTGAAGGCCTCGAGGTTGAGTTCGTTGGCCCCTTCGAAGCGCTTTTTGGAGCCCTCGATGAGGAAGCCGCCTTTGATGAGGCCGGGGGCGCCTTGGAATTTTTTGGGCATGGTGTCGCGGGAGGCGTCGATTTCCGCCAGGGCGGCCCCCGCGGTGCCTAGGCTAATCAAGAGGGGTAAAAACCTCATCAGTCCAATTTGCCCGAAGATGTCGAATCTGACAAATCGGGGAGGGGGGAGGCGGAGGGGTCTTTTCGGAGATGGGAGATGGAAGATCGGAGATGGGGCGTTTCGTGAAGGTGAAGGTGAAGGAATGGCCCCAGAGGCCTGGGGCCCTACAGAGGTCCGCGTCGGGAATCGGGAATCGTCCGCGATAAAATCAAGCGTATGCTAAAGGCATGATCCGGATTGTTCCATTTTTGGTTGGACTGGTGCTTTGGATCGGGGCGGCGGAGAAGCCGCCGGTCCTGTTGCGGGTGCATTTGCAGGCGCCTGAAGGGGCCAAGGGCATGGTGACGGTTCCGGTGACCCTGCTGAATCCGCCCGAAACTATCGCCATTCGCAACCTTCCCGAGGTTTCCGAAAAGGATATTCAGAAGGTTCGGACCATGGCGGACGGCACTGTGGTGGTGGAGTTTGACGATTTTGGCAAAACCAAACTGGAGGTGGCGACCAATACCGGGAGGGGTTTTATCCTGGTGGTGATCGTAAACGGGCGGGTGGTCTACGCCCCGCGGATTGACACCAACCTTACCCGGGGGACGTTGGCCTTGCCGGCCGGGGCGGTGCTGCCGGAGGAGATCCAGTCCTTAAACGATGCCCGAAACAAGGAACGGGCTCAAAAACTCAAGGAGCTTTAAGGGCCACGCGTCCAGGTTATTCAAAAAAAATTCGGCAAGGGCGGAGAATTGTTTCGACGGGGTCGAGCGGGCAGGGCAAGCCGTTGGCCATGAAGCTGGGCCTGTCGTTATCTTTTTTCCTCATAGTCGGTGGGGGAGTCCTTGGGTCGTCCCTTCAGGCGGCGGCCGATCCTGCCGGGCAGGAGGCGGCCGGGATCGTTGCGGGAATCCAGAAGGAGAGCGGAGCCCGGCTGCTTTATAATGACAAAACATTTCGACTGGAGGTGCGGGACGACCTTGGGAATCTGCTGGAAGAAATTTCGGCCGGCTCGGTCAGCCGGACGGTGGATGCCGCAGGGCAGGAGTATCGGTTAAGTTTCGGAAAGGACGAGCAGGGGCGGCCCAGCGTTTTGGTTCGGCCGGGGCCGGCCATGCGAAAGCCGCTTTTGGTGGAGGTATTCGGCAGGAAGGCGGTGTTGTCGCCAAATTCCTCCCTCATGGCCACCTTGGCTGATGATCGGCAGGTCTTTTACGAGCCCTCCATTTGCGGCGAGGTGTACTACATCGACGAGTTTGACGGTTCGGGCAGCAAGGTCAGCCGTCTGGCAACCGGCAAGAGGGAAGTCGCGGTTTTGGCCAAGCCATCCAACTCCACCGGGGCTGGGCCGGGGGTCCTGCAAAATTCGCAGGAGGACAGTAAGGAAATGGAAAAGGCTGGGGATGCCCTGAAGTCGGCCGTCTTCACCGTGTTCGGCCTTCCGGACAAACAACCTTCCGGAAAGGCGAAGGTGTATCGCTTACGGAGCGCCAGCGGACCGGAGGAGGAATCGGGTGTGGCAGCCCCGGTTTCAGCAGAAGCGGGTAGACCCTAGACAACCAAACGAAGCTTCCGCTCGCTCTCCAAGGACTCAGCAGGCGGAGCCTGGAAAGGCAGGGAGCTGATTTCAGCGTAGTGAATCTGACGCAAGGTTTCCTTGTCGAGGGGATGGGCAAGAAGCTGTTTCCACCGGGACGGCCTAGGATGCGGCCAAGGGGCCAAGGGAACATCACGGCCCAAATGGGCACTACCCCATGGCCAAACCGAAGCCTCGGAAACCAAACCCGCGGCCAGGGCGTTTCTCTCAATATATGCGGCGGTTTTCAAGAAAGCCAAAGGGCCTTCCACGGGATGGGAGCGGAAGCGGTTTTGGTAAACCGCTCCCCGACCGACGGCTTCGCGGAATTTGCGCCATCGGGCAGCGTGAGTGGTTCCAAACCAGTGCATGAATCGGCTAATGGCGTTCGTCCTTTGGGCGCGCACCAGTAGATGCCAATGGTTGGGCATGATGCAGTATGCGTACAGGGAGACGGGAAACTTATTCAAGGCCTCCCGCAAGACTTCTAGGACCTGATGATATTCAAAGGGGTTCTGAAACAGGGCAATTTGCCTAGCCGCCCGGTTACATAAGTGAAAGACGAGCCCCGCAGGACATGATCTGAGTTTTCTTGGCATATATAATAGAACTTCGGTTTTCAAAAAAGGATGCGCTCCCAGCCAACATTTTTTAGGGTCTGACCCCGGGTCTGACCCCAAGTCTGTCCCGGGGTCTGGCCCCAAAGGAGGGGCAGATTTCGGCGTGGGTTAAGGGGTGGGGGGCGGGTTGAGGCGGAGGCGGTAGTCCTCGTACCGGCCGAGACGGACGTCGGGTAGGGTCTGACCCCGGCTAAGTGGGCAGGGGTTGTTGGGTAGTTTTTGGGGGGCGGGGTGTGAATTAAGGGCTTAAAGGG
>Ga0194133_10008228_pt1 | contig 12231 bp, 8 predicted proteins | sample TA2KigOf40mmetaG_FD_155448 | JGI IMG/M metagenome (GOLD analysis project Ga0194133, IMG submission 155448) | Freshwater microbial communities from Lake Tanganyika, Tanzania - TA2015055 Kigoma Offshore 40m | ecosystem: Environmental > Aquatic > Freshwater > Lake | place: Tanzania: Lake Tanganyika...
CAATCAGATGTATAGGATAAATATTGATTAGTATTTTTACTCATTATATAATAAAGATAAAGAAAATTAAAATAATTATTTTATATTTATTTTAATCTTTATAAAAAAAGTTTTTAATCAATTTTTTATTTTTCACCATATTTTTCTTTTAATAATTTAATTCCATTTATAAATTCTAGTTCTTTATCAATATTAAATAATTTCATAGTTATATAATAATTATACACAATAATAATAATTTTTAAAAAGTAAAATAATAACAACTTTAATGTTGTTCGGACATATGCATCATTTCACCTTCTGCACCCATTCTGCCTTTGGTATAATTACTTCTAAATCTGGGATCCATTTCTACGGGAGCAGAGTTGTAGTTATTTAAAAAGAATGGTTTAACTTTTTCCATAGAACCATTGTATAAGGGTTGTTGGTTGCAGTTGTTTAAGAATAAGTAAACATCTTCATTTTGTTTGGAACCAGTTAAAGTGTTCATGTTATTTCTGTCATAAGCTTGATAAGTGTTGACTGAATCAGCTTCAGTCCAGTTACCACCAGTTCTAGCACCACAAACATTGGGATTAGGTACATTGTAACCTGGAGAATCTTGTTTAGCAATATTTTGATAAACAATAGGACATAAAGAAGGAGATAAAATTCTTGGAATATTAGGGTCAAAAGTACTAGTGCACATAGGACTAGTTTTGCAGTTAGGATTATATTTGTATTGGTCGCATTTAGAAAGAGGTCTGTTGATATTCCATAAATCGGATTCAATATCTACAATTTCTCTGTCTTGTCTGAACCAAGCTTTTTTATCGATACATTTTGAGCAGTTTTCTTGTGCTCCAAAATATAATTGATATTGAATAGGATCAACAGATTGTTGTAATGATTGGGCATATGCACAGCAGTCATAAATTTGTCTATTTGACGCTCCTTGTGTTGGATAACTCATTATTATATATTATAATATACATAAAAAAAATATCGATTTAATTTTTTATACTAATAATAAAAAAATAATATTTAATATTTTTATATTAATTCTTTATATAATGAATAAAAAATATACGATTGTTAATAGTGGATTAGATGGTTCAAATTTATGTATAGATAATTTCTTCTATATAGTTATATTTATTTTAGCTATATATTTAGTAATACAATTAGTTTCAACGAACTATAAAGATAATTTTTCAAACTATAAGGAAAATTTTGAAAATGATATATCTATTGGTGATGGTATACAACTTGGTGGTGCTTTAAGTCTAACTGCACAAGCACCACCCGCCACAAGCACATCTCCTCAAAATATTGCCAATGTTACACCAAAAGTGAGAACTACAACTCCTTCTGAAAATCAAAAATTAACACTAGAACAAGAATTACAAGAAGCAAAAACTTTAGCAAATGCTCTAAAAGTTACTAAAGAAACTTTAGAAGAAAATATGCAAAAACAAGCAAGGTCATTATTTTTAGCAAATAATTTTTATAAAGTTGATGATGGTTCATTTAATAATGAATTGACTTTTATAAATGATGATTTTGTTGATATTAGATTACCAGAAAGTGATTTTAAAGGTAAAGTTTTAATCTCAACTCCTGCGCAATGGAAAGATTTATTAGCAAAAGCCAATAGTTATAAAAATTTATATAAACCAGGCGATGTTGTTATTAAACCTTCTAATTATAATATTTCTAAAGATACCATTTGTTATAAAGATTATGAAACACATTTAGCAAACGATCCTAATTTTAAGAAAAAATATCCTGAATGTATGGTTTGTAGTGTAAATCCTGACGAAGACTACAAAAGTACTAAAAGTTGGAAAAATACACAAACAAATATACATAAAGTATGTTTATTTAATCCAAATGCTCCAAATGATTCAACTATATTAAATTATAATGGTTGCAAAAATTTGTGTAGTATTAAATAAATAAAATTTATTATCTTTCCATTCTAGCTCTATTATCCATTCTACTTCCTTGACCAATTAATCTAGGGTCTTGAACTCTGTTATAATTACAATCCAAATATTGAAATTGATTTTCAAATGGTTGTTTATTTTTTATTGCTGGTTTTCTAGTTTGAGCACCAGGATTTAATATATCCTGATCTTGCCAAAATCTGGTTGATACAGGATCTTGATTTTTTAATCCCATATAATTTTCTCCTTCTAATTGTTTATTTGCAATTGACATATCAAAATTATTTGTATATGTTGATTTATTTGTTAAAACAACAGGAACTGCACGACCATTTTGAAAATCTGTTGTTATCAAATTATTTTTATCTAAAATATTAGAAACTTCATCAATTCTATTAATAATACTAGTTTTACTCATATTATATAAAGGACTTTTTGCAAATTCTTGAACATCGTATTCAATTTGTGGTCTTGCTGAATATGATTGTTCTATATAATATGGATTATTTACATCCTGAACTGAACCACTTAAAGCTAAATCTTGTTGATATCTATAATCATTCATTTGTGGATTTTGTGGGACACTTGATAAATCTAATTCTCTTTGATATCTATAATCTTTATTACCATTTTTCCAAGCTAATTTTTTTTCTTTTGCTTTTTTCATTTTTGAATAATAGTCATCCATAGCTGATGAAACTTGAGATAATAATTCAAATCTATTAGCATCTTTATCAGTTATTTCTTGTGTTTCATCAAATTCTGAATACATATTAGTATTAGAAGTATCTAGCATTGAATTTGACAAAATATTACCTTGAATATTTGTTCTATTAACTCTATTTATTTTTTTCCCTCTTTTTACTCTATTGAGAATTTTTTGTAAATTGATTAAATCTTCATTTGTCATATTAAATCTTTTGTTAAAAAAGAAATCTTCTTGCATTCCATTTTGTCTATAATATTTTTTGGTTTTTAAATATTCTACCCAAATAGGTATTTTAGCATTAGGTGCAATTCCTTCTAATAAATTTTGTTCGTAACATTTTAAAAAACCATCTATATCTTCGTCTGAAAAATTATTTGAATTATTCATTTAATATATATTTTATAACTATATATTTTTTTTTATTATATTACCTCATTTTTATCCCCAAAAAATAATATTTTTGTATTATATAAATGAAAATATCTGATCTTTGCGAGTTTAAATACAATTATGATTTTAATGTAAATAATAAACACAATATCATTTGTATAGTTTTATTTAGATTAAAGCATTTGTATAGGTCTTTTGATAAATATATGTATGGTTTAGATGAAATTGTTAAATATACATCACAATATGACAAAATAAAAAATGATATCAAATTTAGAATTTTATACAATACAAGTATTTTTCAAACAAATAATCAAAATGAATTAGACAATATATTGGCATCGATGGAAAGAGCAAGTAAAAATAAGCATATTCAATTAGTGGAATTTAATTGTCCTAATTATAAATTAGACGAAATATACGATAAAGGAATTTTTCCCGTATTTTTAAGATATTTATATTTTTTTAATTTTGAAGATAATGATACTAATTATATATATGCAAGTGATATAGATTTTACTCCTAATAAAATTGAACAAAACTTTATCGGATTTTTAATTAATACTTTTGATAATTTAATTGTCAATGACATCAATTTTTCGTTTCATACGTCTAAATGCTATGTACCTTTTTGGAAAAAAAAAATATCAAAAAAAGATAGTATTAGTATTTTAGGAGGTGTTGTAGGGGGTAATATTAAACTTAATTATAAAATATTAATAAATTTTTTAAATGATTGTAAGGATAGTGTAAATAGTAAAAATAAATTAATTTCTAATTTTTACAAAAATTATGTAGAATATATTAATAATAAAAATATTCCCAAAGAATACAAGAAGAAAAAAATTAAAAGTTATGAAAGTGATAAAATTTTTGTTTATGGTTTAGATGAATTTTTCTTAACTTATTTTGTTTTACCGCAAATTTTAAATGATTTCAAAATTAAAAATATTTATCAAAATGTTAGAAATGTTGCCAGTGGTGGTCTCTCTGTATTACTTGAAAAATTATTTAAAAATGTTATCAATAGACAAAATACTGATGAAACAACAATTATATACAATGAACTTTTAAAAAATACCATTGGTACAAATATAAAAAAAGAATATACTTTTAAAAAATTATTAGAATTTATTAAAATGTTTGAAATTCATGATTATAAAGAAGAAACTAATAAGCCTACTCTATATGAAAAATTTTATAAAAATTTAGTTACTTTAATTAATTCTAATAAAAAAAAATATTTAAATTTAAACAATGATTATTTATTTTGTTTTTTATTGAATGATGTTTATTACACTGATAAGAATAATTTTAATAAAATAAGTGACGAAAAAAGAAAATATTATTATAAATCATTAACAAGCATATAAATTAATTTTTATATTTTATTATCTTGTAAATTTTACTGGTTCTAAATTAATTATTTTTTCAGATATTATTTTTTTGTTATATACTTTATATACATTTTCAAAAACATCAATTATATTTTTATATTTTATTATTTCAAGAGCAATATCGATTATATTATAATTTTCAAAAAAATCTTTATAATTGAATAAATTTTTTTTTATACATTCTGTAATTATTTTTCTTAATTTTAAAGTTAAATCTATATTATTACTTTTTAATGTTTCTTCATCTACTATTTCATAAAATTTTTCTATTGTATCATAACCTTTTAATATTAGTTGTTTAGAAAATAACGAAATTATTCCTGTCATAAAATCATGAAAATCATAATTTATATTAGTGTGAACTTCCAAACATCTTCCATAATCACTTATTAAAAATAAATTACCCATTGATGGTATATAATATTTTTTGTCATTTATTGTATAAACAAAAACTTTATTTTCATCAATTGATTTTTTTAAAATATTATTTGGCAATAAATCATGATGAAGTAAATTATTATATTCATATTCACATTGAATACCGTATAGTATTTGAAAAAAAAAAGAATAAATAAAATCATTTGACAATGTTATAGAAAAATTTTTATATAATTTTTTTAAATTACCATCAGTATATTCTAAAAAAATTATACCTTCTTTTTTATTATATTCATACATATAAATATAATGAGGACATATATTTTTCATTATTAAATTTTTTATTTTTATTAATCCATTTAATTCTCTTTCCATTTCATTATTAGTTTTTTTTATTTTTTCAGAATAAAATTTTTTTATAATGATACTTCCACATTTTTTTGTTTTTAATAAAAAAATATCTGCTTGAAAACCATTATCAATTTTTTTTATATTATTCATATAATTACTATTTTGATATTCAAATTTACAAGTATTAAAATTTATAACATTAAAATTATTTTTATCTTCTCTTATTTTTAAAAAATTATTTCCACCAAATTGATTTATTGAAACTATTTTATATTTTTTCATATAAATATAAATACAAAAAATTTATTGATAATTATTATTAAAACCATATTTTTTCAACTTTGTTTGTTGCATTCCATTTTATTTTTTTATAATCATCTTTATTTATAGTTTCATTAAAAAAATAATCGTTTGGATAAAGTTTTTGTGATTCTTGTAATTTTAAATCTACTATTATATGATAATTATTGTCATTCATATTTATTTTATATTCATTTTCATATAAAATATCATAATTTAAATTACTTAATCCATTTTCTTTAAAATTTTTATAATTTGCATTCTTTTCATAAACATTTCCCTCTCTTAACTTGTTTATATTTAATTCTTCTATTTTTTCATTTAATGTTTTCTTCTTATATTCAACTTCTTCTAAATCTATTACTCTACCTTTTTTATTTGCATAAAGAGGTTTTGATAATTCGGATAATCTTAATAATATATTAACATCTTCATCACCCCAACCCCAAAAATTATTTGGATAACCATTCATTTCTTTAAAAAAATTAGGTGTTGCTGATACTAATGCTCCTGTAAATTTTGCATTTTTATCTCTAGACTCATATCTAGTGCCAAAATTTGCAAGTGAATTTAATGAATCTGTCTCCATAAAATAATATTCTAGCAAGTCACTATCGGGAATAATATCTATATCAGTAAAAATCATATTATCATATTTTCCATTTTTTTTATTTACTAAAAAATCAAAACCAACATTTTTTAATTTACCAATATTAAATAAATCTCCTTCATTTTGTTCAACTATTATAATATCATAATTACAATTGTTAGATAATAATTTATTAATCCAATACATAAATAATCTTTTTTGATGCAATCTTGTATTTTTTTTATCATTTCTATAAATAGTTACAATTCCAATAGTTTTTTTGTATTTAGGAAAATTTAAATTTTGTGGAGTTATTTGATATAATAATTGCTGTATATAGTCAAATATACCATCTTTATTTAAATATCTATTATAAAATTCTAATCCATTTTTTGCAATTTTTTGACATTCTTTATCATTATTTTTACACCATTTTATTTGTTCTATTAAATCACTCAAATCTTCTTTAACTGGTACATAATGTTCAAATGGTTTTAATAAATAACTAAACCATAAACAATATTTCGATTTTGGTATTAAAATTACTGAACCTAAAGAAAATTCATGTCCTAATCTAAATGCAGCTACATGTCCGTCTAAATTTAATATATATTTATGTTTTGCTTTTTCATTTAATGTCATAAAATTTGCCTTTTGTAATCCCGATACTTCTATTATTTGTAAAGGTTTGTTTAAATTTTTCTTTAACTTTCTATTGAAAGATATTATACCTGCATCTAAATATTCTGGATATTCTTTTGAGAGTATGGTCGCCTTTATTCTTGGATTTTTTTCACCCATTTCACAACCTGTAGCACTTCCTCTAAAAACTGCTTTTGATATCTTATCTTCCCATTTGTATTGTTCTATTTCTTGGATATAGCCATTAGCACAATCATCTGGATAAATTTTTTTACTAGTTCTTAACCAATCATCTTGAGTTATAAATGGTATATCTGCATTTTCATAACTTGGACCAACTGAAACTATTGGACACCACTCTTTAAACTTATATTTTTCATCTAAATCTCTATCCACAATGCTGGTGTAACTATCTTTTAAATCTTTATTTAATACTGGATGATCTCTTAAATTCATTATAAATACACAATCAGGTAATTCTCTATTTTCACATAAATTTACTAAAAAATCTTCAAAAACAGATTCCGCTTTGTCACCTTCATAATTTTCATATTTAAAGAAACAATCATTTGCTGTCCATCTTTCTCTATCTAATAATATATTTTTATTTGGTAATCTATATTTTGATAAATAATAATTTAATTTATTTTGTAATTTTCTTTTTAAAAATTCATTAGGTCTACTATCATATTCTTTTAACATTCTTTTATCATCTTCATCAAAATATAATTCTGTATAAAAGTCATTCTTATAATCAAATTTAGAAAATGGTAGAAATACTAATAATTTATTATTTTTAATACTTACTAAGATACCTTTTTTCATTTTATCCATCATATAAAACATTGTATTTTTTATGCTTTCAAAAGTTGTATTGTATTTTTTCCATAATTCAATTGGAGTATTATTATAAACATTTTTAATTATTTCTTCTTTTGTTAATTCTTTTATTTTATTTAGTTCTGTTCTAAAATATAAATAACCATATCTTTCTAAATCTTCATAATCTCCTGCATGATAAAATAATTGGTTAAAAGTTGAAAATTTATAATTGGTCTGTTCCCATTTTATAGTTTCTTTACAAACTTCTTTGGATTCAAAAATAAACTTTCTTTTTGTAAATTTACTAGTTTCATATATTCTTATTTGATTATTATTAAAATTTTCATTTAACCATTCTAAGAACCCATTTAAATCTTCATTTTTTAAATATATTGGCAATTCTTCCTTTGGAAGTTTTTTAATATTTTCCCAAAAATAATTTGTTTTTTTTAATTCATAATCATAAACTGATACATAGAATACTACTTTTACAATATTTTTTTTTAATTTACTTTGAATGTCATTTAAAATAGTTTTATTTATACATTTTATATTATTATTATTTATTTCTACTTTTATAAAGTCATTATTATTATCAAAATCCCATATAATTGCTTTATTATAGATGTACATTTATAATAAAGTTCTAGAAAAAAATATATAATGAATTTATATTATTATGTCTTCTGAAAATACAACTTTTTTTATAACACGCCATTTTGATAAAATTACTACTATTAAAAATGGTCAACATTCTAAATGTTTTACAAATATTGAAATAGATTTATTTAATAATAAATTTATTAAAGATAAAAATATTTATTTAAATCCATTTATTTGTGATAATACTTATGATAGAGTGGAACAAATTTATGAAACATTAGATGGTTATAAAATTGATATGATTTTTTGTTCTCCCTTTTTAAGATGTATTCAAACAGCTTTAGATATAGTTAATTTTACAAAAAATAATAAATATATCAATATAATTGATAAGACTATTTATATAGATTTTGGTTTATCAGCTATTTTTAAAGAATTTAAATTACCTAGTACTATGACTCAACCAAAAAATATATTTATTAATGATATTTATAATTTTTCTACACATTTCATTGATAATTATGATAATAAAAGAAAAAAATATTTATTTACAAAAATTGAATTATTTGATGACACGTTCAAAAAATTGAATTTTTCTGAGAATTTTTCTGAAAGATTTTATAACACTTTTGTTAGACTACAAAATATTTTTAAAAATAAACACATTTTAATTATCACACATGGAGCATCATTAACACATTGGTTTGGTGGTAAAATTGAAACTCTCTATAAAAACATTGAATTTAAATATTCATACATTTACAAAATAAATAATTTATTATCTAAACCTTTTCTTTTAAACAATATTGATAATAATGATTCTTTCAATATAAAATATTTTAAAAATAATTCAAAACATAACATGAAAATAGCTTTATTACTTTTAACTATTGAAAATCCATATTTTACAGATAATTTAAAAAATTTTATTAATGATAATGTTAAATTATATATTCATGCTAAATTTCCTGATAAAATTGATCCTTTTTTTAAAAAATATTTAATAAAAAATCAGATTGATACTAAATGGGGGGATATGAGTTTAGTCAATGCAAGTATAAATTTATTGGAAGAAAGTTTTTATGATTGTGATTATTTTTATTTATTTTCAGGAGATACATATATTATTAATCAACCAGAAATATTTGATTTATCATGTTTTGATTTAATGAAAGAATACAATGGAATTTACAAAACTTCTCAATGGTGGGGTTTAAATAAAAAAGATGCTAAAACTATTATTGATACAAGAAATAAATATAAAAATTACTTTACCGATATTAAATTAAATGGTGCTTATGATGAAAATTATTTTTTAACAGTTTTAAATAAAGAAATTAATGATTATAAATATAATCTAAAAAGAGTAATGTATGTAAAATGGTTAGATAATGTCATAACAAAACATCCTATAATATTTAATAAACCAACAGAATGCGATATTTATTTATCGAGAAACTCTTTTTTTATTAGAAAATGTCTTAAAACTTTTGAAAATAAAAAAGTATCGACTAAAGAAAAATTACATATATTTTATATAGGTTCAGAAACCAATCAAAAAGAAATTTTAAAAATGAATTTAATTAATATCGATTATGCTTTTATTACTTCTATTGAAATTGATAATATTGAAAAAACTATTTTAAATAATACTTTTTATATATTTCCGATAATTTGGAAATTTTATGAAGATACTAAAAAATCATTACAAAAAGATATAATTTTAAGTTCTTGGGATAAAGTTATTTTTTATCCTGAAAAATTTAAAAAAATATAAAAATAATAATAATATAATAATAATGACAACATTTGAAATAGAAAATTTAGGTACTTTTACATATAATTATGTAATTAATTCAAAAAAATATAACGTCATATCGTCTTGTTTATTTAAAGCATCAGACGTATCAAATTTCAACAGATATACAGTAAATTTATTAAAATTTAAAGATTTAGAAATAGTTAAAAATAAAGAATTTGTATTCAGATTATATTATGATGAATCTATATTACAAGACGAATATATAAAAAAAATTTGGAATAAATTAAATAAATATTATCAATTGGTTAAATATGATTGTCCAAAATTTAAAAATAATGATGGAAGACATAATGGAACATTTGGAACGTTAATGCGTTTATTACCCTTTCATGATTTTCCTCAAAATGATGTTAATATGGTTTATATAATTGATGTTGATGGTAATCTGAAAAATAAAGAAAAAAAATTAAATTTATTTGTTAATTTTATGAATAAATATGATTTAAACTTAATCTATACTTATTGGTATTGTCATTCACCACATCATAATATTAATATAGAAAATTTTGTTTTAGGACAACTATTTTTAGTCAAAATAAAAATACCAATTGACTTTTTAACTAACTTTATAAATAATGTAGTGGAAAATATTTTTGAAATTTACAAAAAATTAAAAAATAAAATTACTAAACAAACTGATAAAAAATATCATCATAAATTTTTTTATGGAGTTGATGAAATATATAATGAATTATATTTAAAATTATACGTTGATAAAAATAAAATTAAATATGGTAGATATGTTGCTGCTCATTACACTGGTCTCTACAAAATTCTTCAAGAAATGTTTGTATCAATAAAAAACGAGAATACTAAAATTAAAATACAAAAAATAATACAAAAACTTAATAAAAAATTTAAAACAAATTACAATGATGTATTTGAGTTTATTGATATATTTAAAGATTATGACTATAAAAGAAAAACAAATATGTATCAACAATACGAATATTTTTATAAAAAAATAATAAAATTTTATTCAAAAAATATGGATTTAGAAAAACCAAATAAATTTAAATGTTTTGGAAGAATACCAAAGTTTATAGATGACACTAATAATCTAGAAATTTATAATTGAAGAAAATAATATAATATAATATTATATTATAAAATGAAAAAATATTTGGCAATAGTATGTTCTGGTAATAAAACTTATCATAATTTTTCTAATAAAGATGAGCGAAATTTTGATGTATGTATAATTTATTTTAATGAAGGTAAAGAAGATTTTTTTAAATCACAATCAGAATATTTTTTTCAACGTAAATCTCCTAAATACAAATTAATAAAAGAAATTTTACCTCTAATTCCTTGGCAAAAATATAAATATATTCTTTTTCCTGATGATGATTTAACTATTTCTATAAATTCTCTTAATCATTTATTTGACACAGCCGATAAACTTAAATTAGAATTATGTCAACCTAGTATTTTACTTCCAAATATTGACTGGAAAATCCTACAAGATGTTTTAAGTCTTCTTCCAAATAAAGAAATGGAATATAGCAATACTCCATTATTTGATATTAGAAAAAAATATCCAGAAAAACAAAATGAAACCAACAGAATTATTTATGGTTGTTCTTACCCAGTTTTATTAAAAAAGTATGAAGATAAAGAAAAAGTCATAAGACCTGTAGAATTAATTGAAGTTCAATGTCCTCTTTTAAGTAGAGAACTACTTGAGAAAATATATGATATTTTACAAGATCCTCTTGTTGTTACAGGATTTGGTTTGGATCAAGTTTGGAGTCAAACAGGTTTTGTTGAAAATAAATATGTTATTGATTATATTTCTGCTATTCATATGAATGAAACACATTTTAGACAATATGAAGAAATGTTAAAAGGTAAACGTGAAGAAAAAGATGTTGCTGAACAATATCAAAAATTAACAATGAATCCAATGGTAGAAGCAAAACATTTGATGGAAAAATATAATATAAATAATATAATTTTAAAAAATGAAGCTTTTGAATTATATTTAGATAATGATAACTGTTGTATAGTACAAGATTTTGGTAGTTTTGAAACGAGAAATTCCTCAATGGAAAAATTAATTAAACAAAGTTGGGAAAAATATATAAAAGACCAAATACCTCACAAATGTTTTAAAGGTATTGTTTATACAGGAGATAGATACAAAAAGGATATTAGATATAAAAATTCTTTAGCAATGGCTGGTAAATCTGAAAACTATGAAAATTTAATTCCTAGTTTTGTGTTTGAATCTTGGCAACAAGTTGGCATTAATAGTTATGAAGAAAAAATTAAATCTATAGTTAAAGCAAGTAAAGAAA
>Ga0194133_10008230_pt1 | contig 12229 bp, 17 predicted proteins | sample TA2KigOf40mmetaG_FD_155448 | JGI IMG/M metagenome (GOLD analysis project Ga0194133, IMG submission 155448) | Freshwater microbial communities from Lake Tanganyika, Tanzania - TA2015055 Kigoma Offshore 40m | ecosystem: Environmental > Aquatic > Freshwater > Lake | place: Tanzania: Lake...
ATTCAAATTGAGGTTCTCAAAAATGTCAACCAATTCCTGCTAACCTCTCAATTACTGGTAATATAAACAGGGAAAAAAAGAGAATTGGATTGAAATGATAAAGATTGACACTTTCAGGGATCTGTACCGTCCATCTTCTTTGCACTTATAGCAGGATCTTTGTCAGATGATTTCGGAAGGAAACCCCTTATCCTGTGGCCTTTGATAGGTTTGATTTATTTTTGGTCTTTTAATCATAAATCTCAAATCATTTTCTCATCTGCAGGTTATTTCATATCGAGTATTTTATCCATTATTAACTATGCCAATATTGAGACCTTGCCGATTGAGTTTTTCTACTTTGACCAGGTGAAACCACAAAATGTCTCATAGTTTCAAGTGTGTGTAGTTGACTGAAACATGTTTACAGCTATGGTTCTTTTTTGGTGGCATGATGGTCTATTACATGGGTATGTACGGGTATGGAACGGACATCACAACGCCAGAGGAACGCGCTTACCGCCTGGCTCGTCTTGACGGATCCGAATATCTGGCAATGACAATTGCTCCCTTAATAGGACCCTTGTTGTTTCAGGTTCAAAACACCAACATGACCAATTAAAGGAAACCTGTGCTAAAAGTCTGTCTTTAGATCATAGGATATTACGGTTGTTTTGCAATCCAGTCGGCCACGACCCTGATGGCGATAGTCTACTTGTGCACGTTTATCAAAGAACCTCCGAAAAAGAAATTTGAGCTTTTGAGACCTGAAGACAGACTCGAAAAGCTAACCCCTCTGAGCTACATATCAGCCTTCTTCAAAACCTTTGTCTGGACCCCACTCGTCAACATGGTTAATACAATGACCAAGAGGAGAAGTGGTATTTTTAAAATGCATCAGGAAACTGATAGTGCGAAAAACTTGACACTTTTTGAAGGAAATCTACGATTTCTCTTGCTTCTCCAAATCATTGTGTATTTTCTCTACTGGTTCAGTGAAGGAGACGGTGAAATCAATTACCTTTTTATGATAAAGGTATTCAAAAGCACTGCCAAGGATTATTCAATATTCCTCACTGTGCTTAACTGTTTGGGAGTGATAGCTTTATTCTTAGGTAAATGTACATTTTCATTTAAATAATAATAAAGAAAGAATTTTTATTTCACTTTTTTTTATTCCAGTGATGCCTCTTCTGACAGGTACACTCCGGCTGCACGAAACAAGTGTCAATGTATTCATCACGACAACTGTTGGAATTGGACTTTTCATGGCTGTATTCTCAAAATCTTTAGTACCTGACTTTTATTTTGCATACGGACTAACTTTCATGAGGATCTGTCAATACTCAGCTGGGAGGTCGGTTTTTACGAAAACTGTAGACCCTGATGAAGTTGGAAAAGTATTTTCAGCAGTTGCAGTCGTTGCTGCTGTTTCTCCATTTTTGTCTAACCTGATATTTAGATTGGTTGGTGAATCCAAATTTTCTTTCTTTTTTATTTATTGATGGTGAACTTCATTTCAGATATACAATCAAACTATTGAATCTTTTCCATCATCCTATCTTTTGGTGAGGAAGATCATATGCTTATTCAAAAGTGAATAATAAAATAAAGCTTTTTTTCATTCTCTAGTTGGGATCTGGTGTCTTCTTAGCGGCCACTATTATTAACTTGGTACTTTGGTTGCATCGGTCAGAACTTAACAACGGTGATGCGGGTCTTGCAATCTCAAAGTCGCCTGAGGATGGTGACGAGCTGTCAATGCCACTTATAGGATCAGATTGAAAATTCAAGGAAATGATGATCCTTTCAATAACCGTTGCTTGAATCAGCATTTATTATAACTGTAAATATATATTCATGCAGAATTCAAACGCAGTATTTTAATTTTATTGGTGAGTAGTCGGTGGTTTTACAAGTTGCCTCAATCGTCCTCCATCAGTACGTGAAACTTACTCGTTTGAACTTTGATTGGTTCTGGGTCACTTTCACCGTCAGAGTCACCTTGTTGATTGTCTTTTGTCAAAACATGCTCATCCTCTGAGAGATCATCGTCGTCGTCGTCGTCATCATCATCATCTGTTGGCCAATTTATGATGTATTGATTTATAATTTCTGACAAAAAAAAGTCTATTTTCACAACTTACCTTGCTCTCCCTCTGCATGCTGATCACCCAAGCCTAGCAATTCACGGATTTGAACAAGGTGAGGGTGATTTTCCCACACATTTTGATCGTAATTTGGAGGGAGAAAAGACAAGGTTATCTTCCCTTCCAAAGTCATCCTAAGGATATGATTGGCAGCCCTGTAGACATCTAAGGAAATTTTTGTTACATTTTTTGATGGGATAGCAAAGCTTAAGTTTATACTCACCAGGTCTATTCGTTCTAGCGGTCGAGTATCCACGTTTTATGGCCCAGGCTTCACAAATATCGAATGCCGTCCACCTTGCACTCTTCCCCTCTTCAAAAAAAGTGAAAAATTATGATAGGAAAACAAAAGATTATGCTTTTTAACCAAACGGATGATTTTTCAATACCTGGATGAATAAGTGACAAAATATCAGGAAGGTCGACCCTCTCAGCTAAAAATTGAACAATTGACATTGGCTCTCGAACTTGAGATATAGGGTAACTTCCTTGCAAAATTTGCAAAGGCTTTGGCATTAATGATGGAAATACGAGACCTAAAGTTGATGATTTGAGATTCTTTTCGTAGGAATTTTTAAATCTTTTTTTTCATATTTTAACTTTTCTTTTACCTGGACAGTCGCATAACTTTACAGACTTGCTTAAGAAAATGGTTTGAAAATGTTTAGTGTGTCCAGGAGTTCTTGACACACTCACCTAGAAAGAAATGCAATCGACTGAAATAATTAGAAAAAAATAAAATTCATCCCTTAACTATATACCACTTTCTTTCCCATAAGAGAGTTTATCAAACTAGACTTGCCAACGTTCGGTTGACCAATTGTTCCAATTGTTAAAACTTGGGTTTCCTCATCTCCCCCTGGATGATTTGGCAAGTCTACAGCGTCAATTCGGAAACTTCCAGTAGCATTTTCAATTTTTTTCAGCCAAGAATCTAGTTCGATTGCTTTCAGACTGTCAGATGACTCAATAAAGTTGACACATTCATCGAAGATTGATCTGGATTTTGAGAGCAGGAAAGCTGAGGTCTTTTTTCATTATCTTTTAAAATTGAATAGACAAAGAAGTACCTGGCACCTTCTGCTACCATTGAAATTCTTCCCCTGAGTCTTCGAAATTTAAGCCCTGATCTACTTGTAGTAAGTCCAGAGCTGAGATTGTAACTTGGACAAGATGAAAAAAATACAATGCTCAGGTTGGGAAACTTTGTTTCAAAGTAATCCTTCCAAGCCAGGGCTAAGCCCGCTGGTATCAAGTCGACTTTGTTTATCACAAGAATGAGCTTTTTGCAACCTGTTCAATCATTGCATCTAGAGTAAAGTGATCTTGATCTTGATATAAGTTACTTCAATTACCCGATTTGTTCACGTAGTCATATAAGGACGGTGGAAAAGCAGGACATCTAAAGTCGAAAGTTAATTTATCTTGCAATTAAAAGATAACTTTTTCAAAAAATATACCTGACATCAACAATGACTAAAAGAATGTCAGCCATTTCGATTACTCGCCACAGTTGCCTCCACGTCTCAAGATTGAGCTCAAAGTAACTCAGGGTATTTTTAGAATTTTCATTCATGAGTTCCGACACGTAGTTGCGAAAATATCTTCATATTAAAACCTTTGATGTCAAAAAACATTTAAATGATCATCTAGTGATTTCTTACCGGGCTTCACTGATTTCCAACTCTGCTTTGGACATCATGTCGTTCCAAGGTGGTCTGTTGGGGTAGTCTGTGGTTGGGGGGTATAAGACATCCTTTAAAAATTGGTCGTGAAAAATAACTGCTCAATCTGTTATTATTTATAATGTTTTTTTTTTGTACCAAATTAACCTCCATTTCGCTCTTGTTTGTCACTTTCTTTAGAGGCTGACGTGCTTTTTCTCTACTTTGGACCAGCTCCTGCTTTGTCTCTTGCTTAAACATCTAGAAATAAATTATCTAAATTAAAAATCTCTATATCTTGATATGATGAAACGGTCTTCACCAAATCATATTTGTTAGATCCACCACGACCCTTCATTTGCACGTCCATTAGAACTGACCCTAAGTCAGCACCACTGCCTTCTTGCAACACAACTTGTTTTGTGGATACTTTAAGATGTCTTATAATTAATAAAGAAAAAAGTTAACAAGAGTTTAGGTAGCTTACCGGATGTCTTTTCACGATCCTCAAAACCATGGGGCTCATCCTCTTCTTTTCTTTCACGCTTCATTTGCATTTGAACCTTCTTAGCTTTTCCACTGAATGGAATTTTCCGTCTACCTTGAGGCATCTTGAAAGAACCACTAAAATCAAATTTGTTTTATCGAGAGTAATAATAAGGTTTTATTTCTAGTTGCAGTACATGATCAAAAAATTAAAATAGTCTGTACGTCATTAAAAATATGGAAAACTAAAGGTCTTATTAAACTTTTTCACCATATAAAAAATGCCATTACCTTGAAATAATCGTTGGCCACTAAGTAAGATGAATTTCTGGTTAAAAAAAATACAGCCAATAACTGAAATTTATCACTGACAGTCCTTAGTTTGCCATAGAATAAGTAAGGCAAGGACCATTGAGTGAGGTAACTCCAAATGTCAAGCAATTTTCAAGAGAATCTGAATTTCTGCATGCCTTTTGACGCAATTTGTTTACATTTTTCGTATTTGTTTGTTTGTTTGTTCATTGTGTAGCGTGCTGAGAGGTTTTGTTTGTTTGTTTTTAATTCGCTGCCGCCGTCCCCTCTCCATATTTGGGGGCAGCGGGATGGTCACCAGCATCTGCTGGTTTGGCCATCCGACCAGGGACTTGGCTATTGTCAAGGTAAGCCCCGAAAATTTTTAGCATAAGACACCTGACAGGAAGATTGTCTTTGCAGGTGCGGCCTGGATCAGGTTTCAGGTCCCAGACAAGGGATCTGTCTGATCCACAGTTTTTTCCCCGCTTTCGTGCTAACAGAATTGAGAAGTTGGGCGAGTCCATTGGGACCAGCGTCCTGGACCCAGTTTGGGTGAGCAGGGTCATGGGCATGGAGGTTCAGAGTCCTCTAAATGAAGAGAGTTCTCAGCCAGTCAGATGATTTAGCTCTATTTCAATTTTTAGGATATTGTGAGGCAAATCATTTGAGACGTAGGATAAGTGGATGGAGATCAATTGATTACTAAAGTAACCCAGGACTATCCATTCAAACAAACTAACATCTATCTGAAATTATGTACCCACAAAACTGAAATAAACTTAACAAAATTATCAACTTCTGACTTGGCAAAAAAGAGTTTACATAGAAGGAATTCTGGGTCACATTATTATAACTAGAATTCCATCACATTAAAGTGCAAGTCCAGCCTGTAAATGTTAACCTGTTATTCCTATCAACTATTATAGAAATTTTCCTCTAAAAGAACAATTATTAAACAATTTGTATTAGCGGAACACGTCTGAAGATAGTGCTTGGGAGACTATCGTTAAAGAACAAAGTTCTTTTCCCACGAGACTCCATATTTATCATCTTTTTTGAATTTGTGCCATTTAACATAAGTTCGTCTGTCTGTAAAATCCCTCGTCCCCTCAAGTCTTCCTCGAGGGGGTGCCTTTTCGTAATCAAAGTCGCTCTTGGAGATACCATAAAGCTTGTTGATTTCTGCAATCTAAAGCATAAAAGTTTTGAAATTCATTTATGAAAAGTTACAAACCATTTATTAAAAAAATCTCAGTCTGCTCAAAACATACCTGATCTCTATATCGGTCAATAACAACAGGTTTATTCGTTAATGGATCTTTGACATCCCCAAGCTTGTAAATCACGTCTAGAACCTTGTGAGTCAATCCTAATTTTGTTTTTTGCTCAGGAACTGAAAAGAAAAAAGTTGGCACAATTATCAAAGAGAGGGAAGATTCTATTTTTAAACAATGAACAATGTTGTAAAACACAAAAGTAAAAACTAATGGTAAAACGATTAGATCAAATTTGAAATTAGTGATAACGGTATTGATCACTTGGACCATAATCACTAGAGGATCGGAGTTGGCATTTGAAGTTACAAAAAAACCAATTAAACTCACGAGGTATCCAAAATTTTTTGACTTCTTCCTCTCTCAGAGAAAGTGACTCTGAAGTTTCTCTTGCTTCGGGAATCCTTTCAATCAATACTGTATCACCAGACTTGCAAATGTTATCTTTATCTGTAGCCAAGAAATCCCATTCATGCTAAAAGAAAGAAGAGCACATAATAAACCTTAAATTTTGATTTAGCACACAATCTTGCCATCCTAAAAAAAACTCGCTCTCACCTGAAAGAATGCATTGAGATAATCGTCGTAGACAAAATAGGGTACTCGTACCTCAACTTGAGGATCAGATTTTGACAGTCTAAATTGTGATGTACAAAAAAGAGGTAACTTTCAAACTGTCGATTGAATTAGTGAGAAAGTAAAATCAAGGCCTACTTTACCTGCTAGGGTTGAATCCCAAAGCAAGTTCGTATGGACTTCGACCTGGTAAAACTCTTCCAACTAGGAGAGTTTGATTAAGAGCCGGGGTTCGACGTTTGTTCAACTTCAGCTTTGCTTGATGTTCCATCAGCCTGAGAAACTTCAAATAATTTACAGACATCATGGTGATATAGGAACTTAATACAATATTTGTTGTATTTTTTCTCTACAAATCAATTGTTAGCAAATATTGTTGTTTAAAATCAAATTGTTGTCTCAAAACATTTCGATTTTGTTAACTTCGTAAATCCAACCTAGGCTTTTCGCTACGAAAAAGTAAACAAAAACAAACTTTGAATGGAAATTTCACCATAGACTTCTACGATACGGAAGAAAAATAACCTTGACATATACTTCGCTTTGAAACCAGGCTAAGCAAAATAATGTTGTTTTGTCTGCTGTCCATTTCCATGTGTTATTTTACACAGTAATACTAATTTGGAAATAAAGCTTCTTGTGTTAATCTTTCACCAATCAATTTACTTATGTTATTAGAATTCTAGTTTTTAACTTACCAAGTCCCTACTCATTTCATCCATCCATCCAACCAACAAATACACTATTTAAAAAATGCCACCCAAGAAACCGGCGGCGGACAAGGGTCCGAGTAAAAAGACCGAAATGAAGAAAAAAGAAAAAGTTATTGAGGTAAGCAATAATTACTGGTGTTTTATTAGTATGTGGATCTTTTTCACATACAAATACTTAACTGATGTTTTCACAACTCATTTCCTAAACTTTATTTTCAGGACAAAACATTCGGTTTAAAGAACAAAAAGGGTGCGAAGACTCAAAAGTTTATAGCTCAGGTTGAAAAGCAAGTCAAGTCTGGAGGCGATCCCAAGGCTCGAAAGATAGAGGAAGAAAGACTTGCAGAAAAAAAACGTAAAGAGGATGCTAAGAAAGAGGAGGAGGAAAAAAAGCTGCTGTTTAAGCCTGTTCAAAAAGTGGAGGCAGGTTAGATAAACTTAAATTTAACTAATTTATCAATTGAAAAAGCAGAACATACTTTTGAATCAAACATTTATTATTTGAAATAGGTGCCGACCCAAAGTCAATATTTTGTGCCTTCTTCAAGCAAGGCTTGTGTAAAAAAGGTGATAAGTGTAAGTTTTCTCATGACCCTGATGTTGAAAAAAGGTCTGCGAAGCGAAACATCTATGCTGATAATAAAGACATCCACGAAAATGATAACATGGATGACTGGGATGATGAGAAGTTGAAGGAAGTTGTATCCAAAAAGCACGGTGCAGAAGTGTCGAACCAAACTGAAATTGTGAGTAAGAGTTTCAGATTCCACCCTTTCTTTGATTATGTTGGCAAATCTTGGCATCAGTATTTTTTCCACCCACTTTGGATGGAATGGCACGATAGCAGTGTGATGAAACAAATGTTTCAGTATTTTAAAAATTCCTTTAAAGCTTCAAGTCGTGAAGACTTATTTTTGGTGTGATCTATAGACCCCGATTCATGAGAACATAAAATCTAACACCACTTCATGATTATTTTTTTTCATTCCAGATTTGCAAATTCTTCCTTGAGGCACTTGAAAATAGTAAATATGGCTGGTTCTGGACATGTCCAAATGGAGGCACTTCCTGTATGTATAGGCATGTTTTACCGCCAGGATTTGTACTGAAAAAGGTGATGGAAGAAAGTGATAGTGCTTTTTATGAAATTCAAACAATATCTCGCTTCCCATTGCCGTTTGCAGGATAAGAAAAATGAGACAAAGGTAGACACAATATCCATTGAAGAGTTAATAGAGCAAAAAAGGGCAGAACTAAGTGCAAGTTCGAACCTGACTCCTGTCACACTTCAAAGTTTTATTGCATGGAAAAAGAGGAAACTCAGGGAAAAGGCAGAGCAAGCTAAGTATGTGAACAACTTAGTCTAAAATTCAATTTTCTTTGTACAGCAGAGAATGAATGAGAAAAAACTTCTACAATTTTTGTCATTATTTTATTTGAAACTCTTTTAGGAAGGATGCTGAGAAGAAAAAAGATAAATTCAAGGCAGGAGTCACCATAGGCCTCTCTGGCAGAGAAATGTTTTCCTTTAATCCAACAATGATAGGGGATGAGGTAAGAAGACTCAGTTATTCATACGTGTAAAACTCACTTTCTTTAAAATCTCGTCAAGAATTAGTAAGCATGTAAGAGACTTACTTTCCCATAAAACAAAACAGATTATTCTTTTTAAGAATTTGATGCAAAGTTGGAAACTTTTTATTTAAGTACAAAGCTGAAACAGTTGTTTTCCATTAATAATGCTTAAATGTCTTTTCAAACAAAAAGGACGACGAGGATGGAGGCGAGGCTTACGATATAGCAAACATGGAGCGAGAAAATGATGATGATTCAGACATAAAGGTTCATGAAATTAAATTCGACGAATATGGAATCATGGACGACGGATTGGACGAAACCACAGAGGAACAATTAAAAAAGCTCCAAGGAACCGAGTCAGGTAAGCTTTTGAATATTATCCTAACTTCTAAAAATGGCCAGCAGTTTAAATAATACATCTTTCTTTAGTTAAATATCCCATTGCAGCTGGCGGAACTGAGGAAACAGACTCTTGTCCGATAGACGAGGATCTTTTCGATGATGAAGACCTTGATGAGCTGGATGAGAATTTGGAAAACTTACAAATATAGTTTTATCACACAAATTCGTTCAGATTTGTCCCATATAACTTTATTTGCCTATCAAATACAGTTTTTGAATAAAATTTTCTTGCTTAGGCGAAAGAGTGACGAAATGTTCAATCAATTGAATGTAAGTTTAGTGACACTCAACTAATAGAAAGAAAATTTTGGTTGCGTCTCCAAGAAAGCACCCTTAAAGCTCATCCTTTAATTAAGGGTCGTCCTTGTCCTCTTGCTCATCATCATAATCCTCCGCATGATGGTTCTCCTGGAAAAAGAAAAATATTGAACGTTGAGAATGAATAAATTGAGTAAGATTATTGCAGCAACTTGGTAGTCTGTTATGATGACAAGGTCGTCATCTGTGAATGGAATATTCTTTGGATCACCAAACGGGCTTTGAACTGCATCTTCTGGAGTAAACTTTAACATCACAGGCCTTTGGGAACGGATACTTTTTATAGAAACTGAATTCTTCCATGTTAAGTACATTTATAACTTACAGAGAGTCCTCTACTTTTCCAGTTTTAAGGTCAAAAAAGTCGGTTGTCATATCAATGAGGCCCGTCTCATCATCAGCGTAAGGAAGAATATCACAAACAAGAGGGCTTTCCACAACAAGGGTGTACCTTGGAAAGAAAATGTTTCAATTCCAGCACTTATCAGAAAAAGAGAGATTTGTAGGCTCACTCGCAAGTTTTTGGCTCTAAGAGGTAAAGAGAAACTGCTGAAGAAGACTCTGAAGGCTTGCATTTCAGCTTTACCTCTATGTGGCGTTGCTTTTCTAATTAGTAAAAATATATGTCTGATTACTTCTAGGACTAAGACTGCAGTATTTTAATTACCCGTGTCTGGACAAGTATCCCCGTTGCTGTAGAAGTGAGAAACCTGTTTACGGGATGACTTTGGCTTTGGCTTTTTTTCTTTGAAGTTCTTTTTCATCCATTCGAGATGAGCCTTTTCATTAAAACGGCCCTAATGAAAGACAGAAATTTATTGATTGTCCACAATGCAAGTTATTGATAACGTCAACTTTTTACCAAATTAATGACAGTTTCACGCTGACCAGGCTTCTCCTCGTGGTACTGATTTACAGCTTTTCCTAATAGGAGAGAATGATGCAGTCAGATGACTAAGATCAATTGATCCATCTAATTTCTCACCGAAGCAAAATTCAAATTTCCACCATCCTGACCCACCTCCATGTAAACAGTGTTCACCTTTCAAGAACTGTTTTACAATTTTCGGATCATTCAGCTGTTTGAAAGGCTCTCTTCTTGACTTTGAATTCCAATTTTCATCTCGATTCTTTTTCGACGATTTTTCTTCCTCTTCGTCAAATTCATCGGTTTCCTGAAAGGAACCAGCTGGCCTAATTTCAATTTTGACGCTGCCTAAATTTTCGAATTTAAAAGAATAGATTTTATTCAATTTTAATTCGTATCTTTAAGTCTCACCAGGTCCTTTTTGTCCTGGCATCAAATGAGCTTCAAACATTTTTCCCTGCCTCGTTAAAAGTGCATCGTTTTCGATTTCGAGCAAATCTTTGGGTTTCTTTGTAGCTTTTTCGTTGGACGGTTTACAAGTAATAGCATTCTCGATGGTCTCTTCTGGACGATCTGATGAATTAAAACTGTCTTAAAGTTGCTTAATTAGCTTTTTGGGTAAATGGTGTCTTACAATCAGGATGTTGACAAATTAAGCTCGAGAGTACAATGACCTCGTATTCGCATGTTGAAGACTCTCTGAACGAATAAATTTCGTGGTTTCCTCTCAAAAAGCAAACATACTTCAAAATATCAATGAAAATATTTTAAAAGATTAAATTCAAAATTTTTAAGGTCAGTTTACAACTTACCAAAACTCGAGTGATGCGAGGTTGTCCAGTCTAATAAAACAACTCAAATTACATATGATGAAATGTTTCATTACTTTTTGATAAATTAAAAATAAAAATATTCACCAAATCACAAATTGTGCCATCTTTCATAACAATTTCATGGTAGGGTAGATTCATGTTTTCAATTTTTTTTATACGAGGTTTCAAGTTTTTCTTTTGTTCAATTGAAGCTGTGAGCTCTGCTTCCTCTGCATCAAACTGACCTTTGGTGTAACGTCCCAAAAAGTACTCACTAACCTATATGAGTTATTAGAAAGTCTAAAACAGAAACTGATGAGAATACAAGAGTTTTGGTTTTGATACCTTGACTTCACTTCCATCTCTTTCTTCGTGAAATTGCCGTAGATATTTTCCATGGCAAAGCTCATAAGTCCAATAGTGCTCAATTCTAAATGCACATGATTGTGAAACAAAAACTTTTTGTAGGATCGATAAAACGTTGGCGCCGGTATAAGGACCCTTATTCTAAATAAAAAGGCTACATCAAAATTCATTTTCTCTTCACGAAAAAAATCAAATTTACCTTTAATGAGTCAGGTCTCAATTTTGGAATTGAGCAATCAAAAACTTCGAGATTTCGTGTTTTTATGGAAACGACCTCCTGGACTTCCTGAGTTTTTTCCTCTTCAAATTTTAAGCTGGGGTGATCTGTTTCAGTTCGTTCATCTTTTACACTCAATTTCTTTTCTATCACTGAAATGTCAGGACTTTGTCCTGATAACTTTGATCCAAGAATAGATTCTGGCGCTTCAGGCTGCAGTAACTCCGATCCAGGGAAATCAATTCTAAAAACAACCAAAGAGATTACTTTTCTCTTGGTTGAACAATTCCATTTTTAATATTACCTGAACAAAATACTGTCATCAATATCAAATTTGCTTTGCGTTGTGACAACAATACAAAGCAAAATCAAAATCTTGTCTTTGAAATGCATGTCTAGCTCAATTATTATTTGCACAAATAATCAACTAGCTTTCAGTCAAGCTTTTTCGTTCATTTTTCACACCCAAAAAAACTCGATTTATCGAGTGATTGATGAGAAACTTTTGACAACAAATCTAAATTAACTGGCA
>Ga0194133_10008231_pt1 | contig 12228 bp, 12 predicted proteins | sample TA2KigOf40mmetaG_FD_155448 | JGI IMG/M metagenome (GOLD analysis project Ga0194133, IMG submission 155448) | Freshwater microbial communities from Lake Tanganyika, Tanzania - TA2015055 Kigoma Offshore 40m | ecosystem: Environmental > Aquatic > Freshwater > Lake | place: Tanzania: Lake...
TGCTAAAATCTCTAAAAGTCCAAGGATATATTGTTGACAATAGTTAACCAAGTAGGTAGACAGGGACCACAAAATTTGCCATTTTCTGGCCCTGAGCTACCCAAGCCTGGGTTTGAGGGGGGGGGGGAATTAAACAGGAATCTTGGGGAATCCAGGCAAGACAGTCACTGAACCTCTTCCCTCTTTAAGCTAGTTTTTTTTAATCTTTTAAAGTGCGCCTTGCAAATTTTTATTCATTAAAAGCACATTGTTTTTGGGCTGGGAATCACTTGTTATTTTTTGGCAACCCGGGGTCAAAGGTTGCCTGGAGCCACCGGGATTCAAACCCCGGACCCTCAGATTCCCAGCCTGATGCCACTCGGCTTTCAGTTTGGTCAAGAATGAGGAAAACATTATGTCAAATTTATTTTCAACTTCTAACATGAAAGTTCAAACAATTCGTTAATATCAAAGTAAAGCAGCCATAATTTTTGAGCGATTTTGGTCAAAATTATAAGTAAAGAAAAGAAAGACACAAATCAAAAGTTTGATGAAATTTCAACATGGGCGAAGAAGTACCTTAAAAACTATACGATTATTTGTCTCTGAGAGCTAAAAGTTGATTTGAAAGCTGGATTGGAGTTTGACAAAGCTCTCGAGAGACAGTTTCTGAAAGCATTCATTGTTTAATTTTTTGTTTGAGCGAAGAAGCTCAAACATGAAAAGCCTTTTGTTGACCTCTGAGTATTCAACTCAAAATGTGAAAAAAACACTTTGTACTTCAAAATAAGTGTAAAAAATGGCAAGCATGTGGTCATCAAATATTTGTCATTTTTAAGACAAGTGGAAGTTTAAAACTAACGAGAGAACAGCAAATTGCATTTGTTAGAGAGAAAGCTATCTTTGCAGAGCTACTCACACCATACCAAATCTTGAGAGATTCTTCAATGACTTTTTCATCCTGTCAGAAAATTTTCACATGTAGCTTTCAATTTAAACAGTGAATTTCAAAACTGTATTCTCACCTGTATTTCAGCTGCTGACAATGGCTTTTTTGATGAACTTTCAGATTCATCAAGTGGCTTCTTGATCATCTCTTTGAAGCGCCTGATAAACACAAAAATACTTTCAAGTTCAAATCTTTTAATTGAACGGTGATGTTTACCTAGTTTCGTTCTCTTGCTCATGCTGCTGGTGATATTGCAAGAACTGAAGAAGGGCCCTTGTCTTTTCCTCTTCTGATAAGTCTTCAAAAGTTCCTTGAACAGTATTCTTGTTCGATTCAAAACTCGTATCAGGAGGGCTTTTGTGTTGGGAGCTGTAAAAAAATAAATTCATATTATTTACCACGTACGTATCCCCCAATTAACACAATCATAATATAATTTTTCTAACCCTAATTATAATTCGTAAAACTGAAGTAACCTCTAAAGAGGTTTGATGAGTCAAAATATGCTTTTAAGCCAATTCTAAAAGTGATTTATTTGTCAATTACTTGAGGGGCAAATCATCCGTCAAAATATGTTTGATCTTAAATCCTGAAGCTTCTAGTTTATCAAGTACAGAGTTCTGAAAAAAGTAAATAAATATAACATATCTTTCTTTGATTTTTTAAAGTAAAATTTTACCTTGCCAATGAAATGGCCCGCACCAAAAGCAAAAAAAAAAGATGTTTCTGGATTACTCTCTAAAAGATGTTTCACTCTGAATGCCATTTGTTCGTTTCGTCGATATAAAAAATATTCCTGTGAAATTTTTGAGCTTTTAAAGTATGATCAATAATTATATGGATAGACAATATTCCAATTCATATTGAGCTTGCATGAGATTGAGTTTCCGATTGTAAATTTTTGGAAAAAAAAAATGTATCAACTTACCTGAAACACTTTCTCAAACTCTTTTGCCATTCTATAGTCCTCTTCTGACCTTAAATCTTCTTCTACAAATTAGAAAAGTCAAATTATGAATTTGGATTGTAAATGGGATTTGGAAGAACATTTGACAGTCATTCTTTGTTATGATACTTTTCAAGTTTGATTTGATAGACAAAATATACCATTCGACGATTTCAAGTTAGTAGACTTCATGTTAAAAGTTGGAAATAACATTGTGTCAGTGCTGAAGACAGAATCGAGGTTTCCATTCCTGTATTGGTCTATTAAGTTGTCAACCGTAAACTGGGCTTTGGAAACTCCTAAAAAGTGCCTTTTAGTGTTTCTTAAAAATTCAAGTTGCCCAAAAGAATTTTAACACACCTAACCGCAAGTCCTCCTGCTTCTTGAGTGTCTCATTCAGTGCAAAAAGAACCTTCAAAAATTCAATTGTGGTCAAAAGAAAGCTGCTGAAGTCGTTTTTACAGTTAATTTTTTGCAACTTACAAGTGTCGAATTGATTTGGTTTAATGGCTGACATTGTTCCTCGACACGTTCGATAGCTCCAACCTTGATTTGATTTTCCATGGCCAGCTGAGCGAGATATAAATCAAGCACAGGCATTCCCCTTGAGGCAATGTCGCTCCGACTAAGTGATGCAATCATTAGCATTACCCAAACTGGAAGCTTACGCTCCCAGTTAGAGGTCATGGCTGAGAATAAATAATCACCAGATATTCCTCGGTCAAGCTGAAAACCATAAAAATTTCTTGACTAACTTTACTTTTGATCCTTCATATTTGGATCAGTTTTTAAAAGCCAGAAGGAAGTTATCTACTTGGTCTTTAGTGATCCAGTCCGCCATAGATTCTTTCACATATTCCAGGTGTAGCTTTATTCTAAGGAACAACTCTGATGGAAGCACTTGCGACAAATGCATACCCCTGGGCAACAGCTGGCATGCTGAGATTGAGGAGAGAGTATTGTGGTCGTTCAGATTGAGCTCAAAATACACGTGATGAGCACTGAGGAAAGCCTTCTTTGCGTACACTGGGACGGCATCCCAAACTCTGGCAGTAATGCTCTTTTTAAAATAAGTTTCAAATGTATCAGATAAATTACAGAAAATTTTACCTCGTGTAAGGTACATGGATGGTCCCAAAAAAGTAGGAGGGTGGAACTGTGTCTATTTGCCAAAGAAAGGAGCCAGACTTTCTATTGTTATTTTTTGTTTTATTATGTCCAGAGTGATTATGATGAGTAATTTGAAGTTGGCTTGGAAGAGCAAGGTTGTACTCGATATATATCTAAATGTTTATCAACGTTTTACATGGAAAGACAAAAAACAGCTATTTTTCAGCAAAAAAAGATGAAATGCTTTACCGGAAGAATAACAAATATGACAAAGGAGAGATTCGATCTAAACGTTGAGGTCGTCATTTTAAGTCATCATACCAAATCAGTATTTTTGGGGGGCAGCTAGTGTTGTGTCCTAATTTGATGGAAAGTAATCAGACGATTATGTTTGTTGAGAATACATCCAGATTGCGTCCATTTAGATGTTTCACGATCTTGAATTGTGAAACTCAGCTTTTTAGTAAATATTGAAATGTCAATTAATAAACAAATCTTATTTGAGTACAAAGAACTCTTTTGATTGTAACAGAAAATGTGTTAACTTAATTTTAGTACCTGTGCAAAAGATTAAAAACGTTTGCCATCTTCCTTATAATTTTCAAACACTAAAAAACCAAAATAAAAGAGATTTGTTGAGTGAAGAAAACCTTCTGTTTTTCAGCCGCTGCAAAATTAATAAACATTTTGACAGAAAAATTGTTTGATTTCTGCAAAACAACAAAGAAGCTTTGAAATGACGACGCCGCCGCACAAACCACCCTTTGCCATTAGAGAAATACAAACTAAAATCCTCTCTTACTTTAAAGGTTTCGGTCACGTGGTCAAAAATGACAAAATCTCAATTTCAAAACTGTTTATTGATCCACAAGAATTTGCAAATTTTGGCTTAGGGTAAAATGTAAAAAGGAAAATACATTATTCAAGGACCAGACGTGTTCATTGGTCAATTAGATCTGTGACGCTTTCCACCTCTTCCACCTTGGAATCCACCCCTACGTTTGTGTCCTTTGGATTTATGGGATTTAAGATCAGTACGGCATTGGTCAAGATACTTTGTCTCCTATTTTCAAACAAAAGTGTTCCATGAAAACATCATCACAGAGCAAAACAAAAAAGGTCTCCTTTACCTCGTCACCTTCAAGGACGCTAGAAACAACTTCTGCACCATCAATTTCAAATTTACCAGCTGCTTTAATTTTTTCGTTAACTTCAACTGCTGCATTATCTTTACGAAACCTAATTAATTTGGAAACTTGGTTTTGAGAAGTAAAAAACCTATCTTTTGATTGCTATTTTACCTGACGATGGCTGATGGTTCACCTTTTTGGTACCCAACAAAAGCAATGTCCTCAAGTGAAGTGAATTCTTTTGACAGTTCTTCTTTAATAATTTCCCTGAAAAATAGTCAGATTGGTTGAATGGAAATTCCTCGCAAATAGATCTGCTTTAAGTTTACCTTGTAGTTGTCTCTGTTAACTTTTCAAGCTTCAAGCAGGCTCCCAAAGGAAGCACTATATCGGGAACCTGGGCGACAGCTTCTTTGACTTTTTTTGCTTTTGCCTTATGATCTTTAATTTTTTGGGCCCTAATCGAAATCAAGATTAAAATTCAACGAAGTCAAATTTAAAATTTCCTTTATCTCACTTTTCTTCATATTCTAGACGCTTTTCTTCATTATAGTCCGACTGCCATTTACGAATGAGAACTTCCTCACTTCCTGGAGCTTTAACTGACTCCAACTTGAGGAAACTTTCTGCTGCATCTCGAGTCTTGAAGGTCACAAATACTGATCCTTTAAAATGTCTACCTAAAATAGGCGTCAAGAAAATTACACTTCTGTTGTGGTGACCAATAAATAGCGCAGGTTTACCTTTTGTAACTCGATCGACATAAGTCCTCCTCATAACATTCACCGCGTCGTAAGGAGAAAAAAAGGCAATAAGGTCATCCAGAGTTGTTGCTAACTTTTCAAACCCTTTACAATAAACAGTACGTTGCATCACCTAAAAAGGAACCTTTAAGTATTTTTCTTACGGAATTCCAGTGCAATAAAAAACTCACCGGGTTGCTGGCATCATCTCCTTCAGGTAGGGGATTCTCAGGGTTACGCCTGATCTGAGAGTTTTCTTCGTCGACTTCCAAAAGTCCACTTTCCGACTTCTTAAGGCTAGACAATATCTAGAAAGTAGCATTAACTTAATCAATATTTATAGATATAGAAAAATCTAAAAATTATACCTCAGCAGGATCTTTTGAAATGTTGGCAAGCCTCTGAAACTTGAGCATCGTCTCCATGCTCACCCAGCCATTTTCATTTTCCTACATATAAACAATGATGATAATGAACTCTACTGGAAGCTTGGAAAAACTCTTACCTTGATAGTTTTTTTCAAAAATTCATCTCTGGCCAGATTAAAGTCGCCGAAGTAGTATTCAACTTGGCGGATGATGCCCCGCTCGACGTCGCTCAGCTTTGTCTGACCATTTTGATGCTGGTTCTCCAATTCTGTCATTTTGAATATCAGATTCTTAAACTCGAAATATGTTTTTCTCACTGTCAGTGAAATAACTGATTGGTTATTAAAAGCCGCGTGTGATCAAAACGTTGTTTGTAAATAATGGGCGCAAGCCAAACACGTGCGCGCAGTGCACGCGCACCGAATACCTCCTTTTTTGGTGTAACAACCCGAGGCCCAAGACAAACAAGCTTAGAAAAATTGTGAATAAAATCACATCCAAATGCAAGTCGAATTATATCAATCCAATCCTTATTTACAACATTTAATTGTCTAATTACATAGAATTTCGATATAAAAGTCCAAGTATCGATTTTTAAAGCAAAGTTTAAATTCATCTGGCCGAATAAATGTAAAACGGTTCAACTTTGAGGAGCTCTCATTCATACCTTTGCTTTGAAATATATTTCTCACTGATACCTATGAATTGTTTATTGATCGGTTTTTAAATCATCTGATTCTCAAATGAAAACAGAAAACTTCTGATCTCTGAGTTCTTTATAAATCTTCGAGTATATCTTAAAAAAGGTAAACCAGTGTCAGACATAAAAAATTTCTGATAAAATGACTGTTCGGCAACGAGGGGCTTCAAAACCTGAGACTAAAAGCTCTGAAAGTACAAACAGCCAAAAAGGTGGTCCATTCAGTGGAAGATTTAATCCCAGGTTGAATCAAATCTTTTTTGACATCCTTGATGTTCACTTATCTAAATAGTGATTTTCTATTAAATGTAATAAAGGTTTCAATCTCCTCGCAAAAGCTCAAACGAAAAAGACTCATTTTTCTCTCTTAAAGCTTGGACGAAAGTCGTTTTGGCAATCGGATTGTTCCTTGTCGTTTACTTTACCAATGCAAATAAGTACTTTTGATTGATTCGGTCTAGTCCAGATAGAATAGAATGCTAACTATTTTCTTGAAATTCAGAGAGAAAATCACCACCATGGCCAGGAGAGATGAGTTGCTCGATAAAAAAAGGCAGCAATCTTTTCTTTGTGCTCCTTCTTACAAAAGAGAGATTGAAGAAATGGGCAGCAAAGGTTACAAAAAAAAATTTTTGGGTCAAATTTCAGCAATCTTTTTACTATAAAAAGTTGAATCTTTGAACAATATTTCCATTTTAAGAATGCATCCCTTCCAAGTGTGGCCGAGCAGTTGTCGACCAATTGTTCAGTGTTGAAGAAAGCCACAGTCTGCTGAGCATTGCAAAAAAAGCCTTTGTTAGGTCTGGGTCCAACGGAGGAGCTTCTATTTTGGATCTACATTCAGGAGCTCTTTCGAAGGTATTCTTTTTTCTAAAAGTTTACTTTGACAGCGAATTTATAAATAAAATGATATAGGGTGATGAATTTATCAATGTGTATAAGTCATATCCTGACCTTTTCACCGAAAAGGATTTCTTGGCTTACCAGTAAGAAAAGTTTTTGTATTAATTTTCATAATCTTTGGCTTAAAATGAGGAAATATTCATGTTTAGTGAGGCAAAAGAAAAAGTTCGAGAATTCGTACGCGAAAATTTTGGTGTTACCGGACTTTATCTTACCCACCCAACGTTTTTTTCGAAACTGGACTCCAGAGCCCCTAGAACCATTCATGATGAATACTGGCATATTCATACAGATAAAGTAATTTTATTTGTAAAACATTCTTAATTGTTGATATTAAAACAATTTTCTATTTTTCAGGAAACATATCCCAATTTTCATTACACCTCGTTACTTTACCTTACAGACTTCGGGGTAGACTTTCAGGGAGGACAGTTTGTTTTTGTAGATTCTCACGACAAGCTGAACAGGTAGATAATTTTTAGACTAAATACAAAGTATCACTTTACAAATTATTAAACGCCTGTCCGTGACGTGCTCAAAGAGTGTAATTTTTACTGAAATTTACTATTTCAGAACAATTGAGCCACGCGAAGGGAGGGTGTCTGTGTTTACATCTGGAGTTGAAAACAAGCACTTTGTCACGCCAGTTACTTCTGGGACAAGATATGCCCTAACCATGGGATTTACGTGCGATCCAAAGTACTCTCATAAAGTTTACTCTTTTAAGAAAATATCAAATTCAAAATAATTTTATTGTAACAGAAAGTCAATTGCTGACCCTGGGAGCCCAGAGCACTTGAGGCTTCACAGGAATGATCTCTAGGCAACGCAATCATCGTTATAGCTGCTTTCTAGTTATTTGAGACTAGACTTTTTAATGCATTTCTTTTAAAAGTGATACAAAACACAAACATGTTACAATTTTGCACATATTTGTAAAATCTTAGGATGAGCTTTTCGATCATGGTACAGTCAATCCAGTATCAAGAATAAACTTTGAGAAAATATTTTTTTAAACAATCAATTTTCAACAATTAATGAAAAACAATCAAACAGATATTTATAGAAAAAACAGAGACAGATCACGTCCAACTTATCACAGACCTTAATAAACAACAACACACGTCACAAAAATATTACTTAAAATAAGTAAAGAACAACTACAATTCTTCATGTCTTGTAGACGATAGCGGAGCTCTCAATGACAATAGCTCTTGATCATGTGAGCTGAACCATTTCTTGTAAACCTCAAACGGATCATTATTCCAGAACTTGTGAAAACTATGAAAAAATATTTTCGTAATTGGTCTAGATCTGGAATTTCACTGAGACGTCGTACCTAACTGGGTCCTGGTGGTGAAGCAAGGAGAGATTGTAGTCATTTGGTCTTCCCTAATTCATCAAAGAAAAATAGTTTTGAAGTTGAAAAAAAGATTAGCACTTCATTCCAACCTGATGTAGTCTTTCAGAATGAATCATCGTCAGGCCTAAATTGGCAAAGCAAGCGCCAAGGTGCATATCGTCGGGTTGATCAGGAGTAACACACCGGCAATGTGTCTCACTCATTTCAATCAGTTTCTTTACAAGTTCATAATTAAAAATCATTCCAGATCCGCCAGTTGGGTAATCATATCCATGCGTTCCTCTTAACAGAATTTCAGATAAGATATTCAAAAATTTTTTTTTCGCAAAGATTGTGTTCCTAGATTTACCTGGCTACTCGGAATCCGTACCTCTGGCCAATAGCAATCGGCTGACGGTGATCCTGATTGTAGCACTCCAACAGTTCAAGTAACTTTTGTACGCTCATAATGGTATCGTCGTCGACTATGACCAGCCATTTCCTATAATAAGGTGAAAGGAAAATTTAATTTTGAATACAGCTGTGGTTCACCCTTGGAGATTATTTTGAATTTGCATTATAGATCATACCATTTTTTATTGTCAGCATTCTTGAAAAAATACTTGATTATAGCTTCAGTTTTCTGGCAGTGTCCTCGTTCGGTATTTTCGGGTGCATCTGGTAAAACAACCGTACCGAACTCGGGATCATTTGATTCACTGACAAGAATCAAGTTTTCTGCTGCGGGAGCCCTAGTAATAATAATATGTGAATGAATAACCAGAAAAAACTGCTTTATCAATAAAAAGTGTGAGTTCACCATGTCTTGGAAATTATACTTAGGCGGTCCGAATGAAATTTCTTGCACGTTTTAACTGCAATCAGGGTACTCTTAAGGATATCAAGACGTGATTCTGTGGAATTTCCACAAGGGACAATTTCTCTTGGATGAATTGCGCATTTCGAATCATAAGAGGTACAAAAAAGAGCCTCATCATCTGGTAGAAGTTGATCAAAAGTCAATGAAGCAAAAAAAATTGAAAAGTTTCCTTGTTAATACCCAACAATGGTCCGTTGGAATGCAAACCTCTGATAACTTTTGCAAGCTCATAGGAGGCATCGATTGAGAAATCCGAAGGAAAACCATCAATATAATTCGAGTCAGAGTCTAGCAACTTTGTTAACGTCTTCACCAAAGATTGTGAAAGGATAAAGCCTAAAGTTTGACACACTATATTAGTTTCATTTGCAGTTTTATTCGACAGTTGAATTCATCTCACCTGCTTTGAAATCAGGATACTTCAGCCCCACCGGACTAAAGTGGTGAATTATGGTTGTTTCTGGATCAGTTAGAGCCTTCCCAACGAAAAATTCGTAATTCTGGTTATACTTTGAGAGGACCTTTTTAAGGTTTTCCACGTTGACCTCTGATGACTCGTCCAGAAATACAAACCACTTTGTCCCTTTCCTGGCGAACTGGTCGAGACTTGCCAATAAGGGAAATATAGTCCAACCCCCGTGGTGAGGAAGATCTAGGTGCTGAACAAAAACTTGTGGCGACACAACCGAATCTTTCAAGAGCTTTTCAACCAGACTTTCTTTTGTCCTTCTGGCATTGTCGGCATGACGTTCGTGTGGCTGGGACAAAATTGTAAAGGCAACGTCCCCCAGATTTATTACACTGGTTTCGCTTCTGACAATTGTGAATAAAGTAAGAAAACTCACAAGAAATGATGAAAACAGCCACATTTTTACAAATTTAGAAACTCTTTGTTGCACGTGTAAGAACAATGATTGATTGCATTTTCACATTTCATGCACTTGTTTTTAATTTGATATTTTGATTTTGACTGTCAAAAGGTACGGATTAGAGCGACAAAATAGTATTGCGGAGAACGGACCTAAGCACGCATTTCCATTCGTGTGCACGTGTTAAACATACGTACCGCCGCGTTCTGTCACATGTGTGTAGAAGAGTTGACAGGTTGATCCCAACGGCTGTCCAACTAACGACGCATGTACCGCACAAGCGTACATAGGGCTTGCTTGATCGCCGGATTTTCTATTCCAGGTACCAATTTTTAAAAAACTTTCACGTGAACAAAACCCATAAAACCCATCAGGTTAATAAAGGGAACCCGGAAAACCATGAGGCAAGTCCAATATCTATTTTTCCTCTCAACTGTCGTTGGCTTTTTCTCCAGTGTTTCATCCAACGTGCTTTTGGAGGCCTTGAATGAAGCTGAGATTGCCAAAGATCTCGGGATTAGCTTCAGCCCCGATGTCCAACTAATTCAAGTGAAATTCAACGGTGAAGCTTTCGTCCCTGGAGAAAAATTCTCCAAGGATCAAGTAAATTTACATTTTATCTAGGTACAAAGTTGGGTCGATTTAATGTAACGTAAAATCCATTTTAAGGTTGCCAGTGAACCCGACGTTCTTCTCCCCGAGTCTCTTTCTGCAGATTCGCTCTATTCGTTTTTTATGGTCGACCCTGATGCTCCAAGTCGAGCTACTCCAGTGAGGAGGTCAGTATTTTTAGGGTTTTCACGACTTCTCGAGTCAAGAATCTCAATTTCATTCAAGATCGTGGCTACACTGGCATGTTATCAACATCAAAGGATCTGATTTTTCATCAGGCGAAGTTAAGTGCTCTTTCAATCCGTCTACACCGCCACAAGGATCGGGTAACTTTTAATGAGGGACTGATTTGAGACAAGAAAGCAAGTCTAAATTCTCAAAGGGTTTCACCGCTACGTCTTTACTGTACTTAAGCAAGCCGAGAGCATTTCCCTCGACGAATGCAGCTCCAGGTCAGGTTTTAATGTATTTCAGGCAGCGCTAACTTTCTCCCTCGGCGATGTCCTTGCATCAAACTTCTATCAGGCTAAAAGTGAACCTTAGGACTTTGTCAAACAGTAAATTGTGTATGAAATATTTTCTTTTCATATATTTCAAAAAAAATTTCAATCTTAAAATAGATCAAATCGATAATTTTGCTTATCCTCTGTTCCATCGTTTGTGAAATTCTTTGTGAAAAAGTCGCAGATTAGAGGAGATACAAGCTCTGAAAAAATCATGTTTAAAAGCATGGCTTAAATTGAGGAAGTTTTGATCAACCTGGGTTATTAAGATGAACGTGATGTCCTCCAGGGACGACATAATACTCAAAATTCGGATTGGAGTTCGTGTATGATTTCAGCAATCTCGTGGCAGAATCTTCAGACATGTAAAGGGGACTGTCTGTGGCTTTGATGATCATCAAAGGGCTTTTCATGTTCATCACGAATTGCTCACTCTAATAACAAAAAAGTTAAGAAGAAGTTCAATTTTTGTTTGAAAAAAAAGTACCTGCTCTAAGACGAGATTGAAAGGCGACGGAATTCTTAATCTCAAGTCAGCGTTGTATCGGTACTTATCCTCACTATCTGATACCTTGAGTAAAACAAAATAATTCATTAAGTATTTCTTGAGGTTGATATTCCAAATACCTTCGTCATTCCTCTCTTCATCATGACTTCAACAGACGAGCGAAGAATTGAATTTTTTCCATGCATTTTTGAATTTGCAATATAGGCCCTGTGTTAATTTTTTAAAATATGTAGAAAATATCTTAAAATGAGTATTTGTGATATACAATGTACCTATCAACAGCCTCTTTGTAAGTGTACTCGGGTGGACCTAATCGACTAGAATAAAGTTTACTGAAAACCTCCAGAGTTTCCTAGGAGAAAATAACAAATAAATATACTAACGAACAGGAACGGCAATCCTCATTAGACTTACTTCTAAAGACTGCCTCGTTTTCCTGACGTTCTTTGTGACTGGGGCAGGACCAACGCCAATGAGATCCAGCATAACTAATCTCTCAACCATCTCTGGAAAGATGGCTGTAAAGAGGGAAGATAAGCCAGCCCCTAAAAAGCGGTTCAAATCTATTTTTTATCAAGATAGGTAAAGCTGGTTTCTCTTGCTATATAATAAAATGAGCAAGGACGTCTACAACCTTTTTTGTCAGGCAAAAGGTTGGTTGACAATATTAAGTTGCCTGACAAAAA
>Ga0194133_10008235_pt1 | contig 12219 bp, 20 predicted proteins | sample TA2KigOf40mmetaG_FD_155448 | JGI IMG/M metagenome (GOLD analysis project Ga0194133, IMG submission 155448) | Freshwater microbial communities from Lake Tanganyika, Tanzania - TA2015055 Kigoma Offshore 40m | ecosystem: Environmental > Aquatic > Freshwater > Lake | place: Tanzania: Lake...
CCTTGTTGATAATAATTGTCATATTTGGGATGGAGATTGTTTTGCTAACTACATAAAAAATAACCCAAACGCAGATGAACAAATGATTAGCGATGCTGGTCAGATGGTAAATATAAAAGAATGGTTTATTGACAAAATCAAAACAGATGATGAGTTTGCTAAGAAGTGGGGTGAACTTGGTCCCGTGTATGGTAAACAATGGAGAAAGTGGAATGGTGAAATAGACCAAATCCAAAACCTAATAAACGACCTTAAAACAAATCCTGATTCAAGACGACTAATGGTTTCAGTTTGGAATGTAGGTGAATTAGACCAAATGGTTCTTCCACCTTGTCATTATGGATTTCAAGTTTATACAAGAGAGTTGAGTGCTAGTGAAAGAATTACATATAAAAATTGTAAGAAAATCCAACTATTTGATTCACACGAACTTTTTGATTTTATGAAAAACAATGAAAATGTTACCATTGATTTAGAGGAAGTTGTACATAAAGAATGTGATGAGTCAAAAATACCTCGTAGAGCAATCTCTTTAATGTATAACGCCAGAAGTCAAGATGTTCCACTAGGAACACCATTTAATTTGGCTTCTTATGGGTTACTTTTGATGATATTGGCAAAAGAGGTTAATATGGTTCCAAATGAGTTGATTGCAAATATGGGTGATTGTCATATCTATCTGAATCAAATTGATGGTGTGAAAGAACAATTAACAAGAGAACCATTTGAGTTACCAACTCTTAATCAGTTCCCCACATATGAAGGTTCAAGACCATCAATAGAATCTTATACTATTGGCGATTTCACACTTAAAAATTACAAATCACACCCAAGTATAAAAATGCCACTTTCTAACTAATTTTTTATTATTTGAGGATATTTATATTAAAGGATAAACCTTAAAGTAAATCAATATGAAGAAATTTTTAGTTTATGAAATAAAAAACAACATTAATGGTAAATCTTATGTCGGACAATATAGTGGATTATCATTTGAAAAATATTTTGGGAGTGGAAAGTTGATTAAGTTAGCTATAAAAAAATATGGGTTAGAAAATTTCTCTAAAACTATTTTAGAAGAGTGTTCTGATAAAGATAAGTTGAATGAAAAAGAAATTTTTTGGATTGATAAACTTAAAACAATTGCAAACGGGTATAATTTAACTGAAGGAGGTACTGGTGGAGACCTATCCGAATTTATTAAGTATGATGAGAATTGGGTTGAAAACCAAAGACTCTCAACAAAAAAGTATTGGGACAATATCAGTGATGATGAAAGAAAAAAAAGAAGTGAAAGTGTATCTGGTGAAAAAAATGGAATGTATGGTAAAGAAGGATTTTGGAAAGGTAAGAAAATACCTAAAGAAATTGTAAAAAAATCATTAGATAATAGAAGAAGTTATGATAAAGAACAAAATCCTAATTGGAGGGGAGGTTTAACTTATGTCTATTGTGAATGTGGGAAAAAAATAGGTTATGGTCACACTTATTGTAATAAATGTAGACCGAGAAGTAATGAAAACAATCCATTTTTTGGTAAACAACATTCGGAAGAAACTAAAAATAAGTTAAGTGAAATCAGAAAAGGGACTTATAATGGTGAACAAAATATACCAATAATAATTGATGATGTTGAATATCGTTCTGCTGGTGAAGCATCAAATAGTCTTAACATACCAATGGTTACTATAAGATGGAGAGTTTTAAGTAAAAACAAAAAATTTGACAATTACAAATACAAAGATTAAAATTAAAAAATTATGACTAATCAAAACAATTGGGATTATTCACAATTATCAGATGTAGACTCCTTACAACAAAACAAAACAAAATTCCAAATAGGAGACAAGGCAGTAAAACTAAAAGGGTATAAGTTTCCATGTACGATTGTGTCCGTATTTCAAACTGTAGAAGGAAATGTCCGTGTGGTAGGTGAAATGGATGAGTATGGGTTACTACATATTTTTAATGAAGACCAATTAGAAAAGGTATGAAATTTATAAAATACCTCCTACTATGGATTTCTAGTAATCTTTCTATACCATTTTGGATGGTCGGTCATATTCATCTAACAATGAACGTATATGAAGACTTATATGAGATATTGGCATCTTTAGGTATGAATATAATTGTAGGTATTGGATTTTGGATTAGTTGGGTGGATTACAAAAAAGAAATTAATAAATAAAATATAAGTTATGGAAAATTTACAAATCAAAATTACAATCACCGATGGTGAAAAGGAAGCAAAAGCTACAATTAGTGTAAACGAATACCAATCAATAAAAGAAATGCATGGCATCAGTATGCTGGATGAGCAGGTGGGTATTTTATTAGAAGAGATTGAAAAATCAATCACACGAAACTATTAAGGCACCCTTATTAAATTAAACAACTATGAAATCATTTAAAATAGCAATAGGATTAGGATTATTTAATTTTACACATGGAATGTTCCATATAATTCAATTTATACAAAGTGTGTTATTAATTAGTAAGACACATGAGACACATTCTATTTGGTTTTCAATTCTATGGGCTTTAGTTGGTTTATTGTCATTAATTATAGGTATTAAAGATTATCGACACCACAAAAAGTGTGAAGTTAAAAAATAATTATTACTTATAAAAACATTATCTTAAATTAAATTTGAATATAAAAAAAATATTATTTATATTGGAGTATAGACAATACCAAGAATAATTAAAAAAATATAAGTTATGGAAAATTTACAAATTAAAATCACAATCACCGATGGTAAAAAGGAAGCAAACGCAACAATTGGTCTTAATGAATATCAATCAATAAAAGAAATGCATGGTATTAGTATGCTGGATGAGCAGGTGAGTATTTTATTAGAAGAGATTAAAAAATCAATCACACCTAACCATTAAATCGCTTTTATCTAATTAAAAAAATATAAATCATGAAAAACAAACTAATTGAATTTTGGGGACTTTATTACCCCGTCGTACTTGCCTTTATTTCTTTTCTCTACTCAGTAACACTTTGGTTCAGTGGACAAAAATTAGAAGGAATATTCGTTGGAATTTGGGTTCCTTCAATACTAGCTTTTGCTATAGCCATTAGACAACGTAGAAATGATTTTTTTAAAAACAAAAAGAAAAATTAATAAATGGAGAATAAAGGAATGTTTATTATTGGTACAATTATTTTTGTACTATATATGGTTGGATATCTAACTATGATAACCAAGATGAACAAATCACAATCTAAAGAAAATAAAGTAAAAAAAAATAATTAAAGCACCTTTATCAAATAAAAAAAAACTTATCTATAAAGATTGTGGATGGTTTACATATTCTTGGTGAAAACCCGCTTCATTACCCTTATTAATAGAAAAAGGTTACAATGCTGATGAAACATGTACCTATGTAAAGAAAATAGTTTAATAAAAAAAATTATAAAATGGAATATATTAAAAATCTTAATGAAATATCTTTAAAAGATATAAATCTTGTAGGTGGTAAAAATGCTTCGTTAGGAGAAATGATACAAAATGTGGAATCTTTAAACATAAGAATACCTAATGGTTTTGCTATTACAACTAAGGCTTATTATGAGTTTATAAATTACAATAATTTGAATAAAAAAATATCTGATTTGATATTTGATTTGAATCCAAATGATTTGAACAATTTGAAGTCAGTCGGTTCTGAAATTAGACAATTGATTCGAAACGGGTCTTTTCCTGAAGATTTGAAAAAAGAAATTTTCTTATCTTATGAAAATTTATGTAAATTTTATTGTGTAGAAATGATTGATGTCGCGGTAAGGTCATCTGCAACCGCTGAAGATTTACCTGACGCAAGTTTTGCCGGTCAACAAGAAACTTTTTTGAATGTCAGGGGATTTCAATCAATTTTAGAAGCGATAAGAAATTGTTTCGCGTCCCTTTTTACTGATAGAGCAATCTCATACAGAAACACCTTTAAATATAATCACTTGGACATTGGTCTTTCAGTTTGTATCCAAAAAATGGTTCGGTCGGATTTGGCATCTTCTGGTGTCGCTTTTTCATTGGATACGGAAAGTGGTTTTAAAGATGTAGTACTTATAAACTCATCTTATGGGTTAGGAGAAATGATTGTTCAGGGTGCAATATCTCCAGACGAATTTATCGTATTTAAACCGTTATTAAAAAACAATTTTTCATCCATCATAGAAAAAAAATTGGGTAATAAAGACAAAAAAATGATTTACGGTGAAGATCATGGTAAACTTACAAAAATTGTTACCGTTTCCGAAAAACAAAAAGAACAATTTTCAGTTACTGATTCACAAGTTTTGGAAATTGCAAAATGGGTAACATCTATCGAAGAATATTATTCAAAAATTAAAAAAAAATGGTGTCCAGTCGATGTTGAATGGGCTATAGACGGGTTAACTAATGATTTATACATTGTCCAAGCTAGACCAGAAACAATACATTCAAGAAAAAATCAAAGTAATTTAGTAGAATATCAAGTCAAATCTGATGGGTACACGCCCATTGTCAAAGGTATTGCAGTTGGTGATGGAGTATCTACAGGTTGCGTTACTGTTATGAATTCCTTAGATGATGTAGTATTTCAAGAAGGAAATATTTTGGTTACAGATATGACTGACCCAGATTGGGAACCAATAATGAAGAAAGCTTCCGCTATAATCACAAATAAAGGTGGAAGAACTTGTCATGCTGCAATTGTTGCAAGGGAAATGGGGTTAACCGCTATAGTTGGATGTAACAATGTAACTGAAATTCTTAAAGATGATGATTTAGTAACTGTTTCGTGTGCTGAAGGCGAAACAGGACTTGTTTATGAAGGTATTATCGATTTCGAAAAAACTGAAACTAATATAAATGATTTACCAAAAATTGATACTCCAATTATGTTTAACATTGCAAGTCCAGAAATTGCATTCAAATTTTCACATTTACCAAATGCTGGTGTTGGTTTAGCAAGAGAAGAATTTATTATCAATAATTATATAAAAATTCACCCTTTAGCACTATTGCGCCACAATAAAATTGCCGACAAAAATTTATCAAATAAAATAAAGAATATTATTTCTGGATATAAAGATGAAGAAACTTTTTTTGTCAAGAGGTTGAGTTATGGAATCGCAAGAATAGCGTCTGCATTTTATCCAAATAGAGTCATTGTCAGATTGTCGGATTTTAAATCTAATGAGTATTACAATTTGCTTGGTGGAAATTATTTTGAGCCCAAAGAAGAAAACCCTATGATTGGATGGAGAGGAGCCTCTAGATATTATTCTGAAGAATATGAAGAGGCTTTTGGAATGGAAATAAAAGCGATTAAAAGAGTTCGTGAGAAAATGGGTTTAGAAAACGTTGTAGTTATGATTCCTTTTTGTAGAACAGTTGATGAATTAGTTAAAGTTTATCAGACGATGGAAAAATACGGATTAAAGCGAGGGGAAAAGGGGCTTGAAATTTATTTGATGGCTGAACTACCATCAAACATTTTTTTAGCTGATGAATTTTCAAAACATATCGATGGATTTTCAATTGGGTCTAATGACCTAACACAACTGACTTTAGGATTAGATAGAGACTCCTCATTAGTTGCACATATCTATGATGAAAGAAACGCTGCAGTCAAAAGGGCAATTTCACATCTTATAAAGGTCGCTAAACAAAATAATGTTAAAGTTGGAATATGTGGTCAAGGTCCGAGTGATTTTCCCGATTTTGCCAAATTTTTAGTAGATTTAGGAATCGATAGTATTTCCGTAACACCTGACTCATTGTTGAAAACTTTAAAAGCACTTGAGAAATAAAATAAATTTAAGAATAAAAAATGTTACACAAAATTAAAACCTTAACTAATAAAATTTTTTATAAACTTAAAGTTGTTGAAGAAACTGAAGTAAAAAATGATGACATTTATGATATGTTTCTTAGAGCGAATGAAGTTTATCAAAATGTAATAAAAAATCCAAAACAAGCAGGATATTACAGAATAGGAAAAAACTTTGATATTTTCTTCGAAAAAAAACCATCCGTTCTTCATAGATTTTTTACAAAAGTCTTATTAGGTTGGACTTGGTTTGAATCAAAATAACTTTATTGTAATATTTATAATCAAAAAATTATGAAAGTATTAAAGTTAGGTTCTGAAGGAAAAGAAGTTGAAGACTTACAAAAGTATCTCAAAATTGAAGTTGACGGTAGTTTTGGTCCTAAAACTGAAGATTCTGTAAAAAAATTCCAATCAGCAAATAAATTAACTGCCGATGGTGTGGTTGGTGAAAAAACATGGAATGCTATGGGTTTTGGTATTAGTTCGGATTTATCTGAAAATGTTGTAAGTTCAGATAAACTTGTAATTGACCAAAAATACATGGACAAAGATGAATATTTAAAAGGACCAACAAAAAAAGAATATTTGTTCTTACATCACACTGCCGGTGGGCACAACCCATATCAAGTTGTCACAATGTGGAACAATGATACTAGAGGTAGAATTGGGACTGAGTTCGTATTAGGTGGGCAATCAGTTTTCAACGGAAATGAAACATATGATGGAACAATTGTTCAAGCGTTTCCTGAAGGATGTTATGGTTGGCATTTAGGGGACAACGGTTCGCAATATATGCATTCACATTCAGTTGGTATTGAAACATGTAATTTTGGACAAATTAAAAATGGTTTAACTTATACAGGTCAAAAAGCTGACCAAAAACAGATTGTTGAACTTAAACAAGCATTTAGAGGTTATAAGTTTTGGCATAGATATTCTGACAAACAAATCATTACATTAAAACAACTTATATTATATATAGCAAATAGAGATAGTATTGATATTCGTAAAGGTTTGATTTCGGAAATAAAAATAAAAGGTGTCGAGGCTTTTGAATTTAATAGTGATGCTTACTATGGTAAAATAAAAGGAATGTGGACACACACCAACACAAGAAAAGACAAAGTTGATATGTTTCCACAACAAGAACTTATCGATATGTTATTATCTTTATAGAATGTAAAAAACTTTTTAATAGCCCCATCTCTAAAGGTGGGGTTTTTTATTTGATTTGATTCATAAATTATATTATATTTTAGTTGTAAATAAAATTAAACATAAAATGAAAAAAGATACAATAGGTGTAGAAATGTTATTTGTGATGATTTTGGGTATAACAATTGGCATGTTATTAATATCTATATTTTAAATAAAAACTATGACAGAACAAGAAATATTAAAATTTGGTGAAATTCAATACCTCAAAGGAAGATTGGATGAACTGTACAAAGCGTTACCTACTATTACTAATTTAGAAAGAAGTAGAAAGTTGGACCAAAGAATTGAAAAATATATAAGTAAGTTAAAACGTGTTGATGAGGTTGCTTATAAATTATACGAAGTTGAGTTGATGGCAACAAAAAGAGTAAAAAATAAAGGTAAAGAAGAAATTAAAGACTTGTTACAACAAATTCTTATTAACGAAAATATTATGAACGAAGACATTTTAGAAAAAATAAAAACTAAAATTGAAAACTTATAGTGCAAAAGAAACCTGATAATGTTTCTGATAATCCCGGTATTCTACCATACGGAAGTAATGTTGGTGCGCCTTCGATTGTTGTTAAAGATATACAACATTGGAAAAAACCAAGAATAATATCAGTGAACCAACAATTTGAAGACAAGTTTTTAGAATTAAAAAAAGAATATGAAAAGTTGATTGAAGAATATAAATGGAATGAACTTGTTTATAAAGCTAAATTTAGTTTCGAGCCAGTAATTGGAAAAGTGTATCATTTATATTATAATAAAAATGGTAATATTTTTCTTTCACTTGTTTCACCAACAGAGTGGAAATACGAACATATAGGTACTTTTAAATACAATCACGATAATAAATGGATAAAATTATAATGGAACTAATCTCAACTCACCCAATAAAAAAATCAGACTTAGGTTTTCACGGAAACCTTTTTGGAGGAGCTTTACTCAAATGGATTGATGCATCAGCGGCTGGATATGCTATGCAAATTTGCGACACACCAAGAATGGTTACCGTATCAATAGACCAATGTAATTTCGAAAGACCGGCAAAAGAAAGTCAATTATTAAAAATTTATGGATGTCCTTGTAAATTAGGAAATACTTCCATAACTTTGTACATGGAAGCAAGGGCCCACAGTGTTTATACAGGAAAACAAGATTTGGTTTTAAAAACAAATATTACATTTGTACAAATTGATGAAGGCGGTAACCCAATTCCACTAGGAGAAAGGGCAAAAAAAAGAATTACTAATTTAATTGAACTAAATGAAAGCAAATAAAGATTTTGAATTTGTACTAAAAGTACTAAATTCAAGTGAAAACCAAGACCACATTAAAACATCTAGCAAGTTGTTTGAAAACTTCAAAAATAAATGGACAAACAAGATTGATTGTAATCAGATGGTTGAGTACATGTTTGGGTTTCACAGCAATTATATTAAGAAAATAAATAAACTATGTTGATTACAACAATATCAGATACTCACAACCACCACAAAAGAGTTACAGATGATTTACCAGGAGGTGACTTATTAATTCATGCAGGAGACATTAGTTCAATGGGTTATCAACATGAAATAGAAAATTTTGCAAAATGGTTTGACAGTTTAGACAATTATACAAGTAAGGTTTTTATTTCAGGTAATCACGATTGGGGGTTTCAAAACAACTCAAAAAAAATAAAAGGGTTGTTGACGGGTTATAAAAATATTGACTATCTCCAAGATGATTTTTTTGGGGTAATAGAAGGTGGTGGACCTGAAGTTAAAATTTGGGGTAGTCCTTGGCAACCTGAGTTTTATAATTGGGCATTCAACTTACCACGAAATGGTGATGAATTAAAAGCAAAATGGGATATGATACCAAACGACATTGATATTTTAATTACTCACGGACCTGCTTGGGGTATTTTAGATGATGTTGAAGGTAACAGAAACGTTCATCTTGGATGTGAATTGTTGGCTGAAAAAATTAAAGAAATAAAACCAAAAATTCATATCTGTGGTCACATTCATACAGGTTATGGTCACTACTATAATGGACACACCCACTTTTTTAATGCTTCTGTTTTGAATGAAAGATATGCTTACGCTCACCTTCCATGGAACATTGATTGGAATCCAATAACAAACGAAATCGTTTTTTTATAAAATAAACCACTCGAAAGGGTGGTTTATTAATATAAAGTTAAATCAAACCAATCTATTTGACTATCAAAAAATCTCACATTAGAAGAAAAAATAGTCATCACATCTTGAAAAAAATCCTCATAAAGAAAATCTAAGTAATCGTCATACACCATGTTGTTATTATACACAATGGAAAAAAACTCATCTTTTGAGATGACATCGAATGTTTCTTCATTCTTTGTAAATTTTGTTATTTTTATAAAATCATAATTCACATCTATATCTGTGTGTTCACCCGTTGGATATACCACAAATTTTTTATATCTACAATCGATATCAAACGTAACGTAAACAGATTTGAAATTAATTTTTGTTTTTGAAGATAATATTTTTTCAATTTCTTGTTTGTCTTTTTTTCCTATATAGCAGTTATATCTTGGTTTATGCCAAAATTTAACAATAAAATCACGGTATAACATTAAATCAATATTCATAATACCGGCAAAACTTTCAAATTCATCCATTATAAATCTATGCAAAATATTATAATTAAAAGAATAATCATTAGGGTTTGCAACATCCCAAATAATTTCATTTTCTTTTTTATTATAAGTTGGTTCTAGAAACAGACCATGAAATTCAATGGGTCGTCTATTCAAAAACTTATCATAAAAAATCCAAATGTAGTCGATATTCTCGGTCTCTTCTTTTAATACTTGTTTAATCAAAAGTTTCATGTTATATTATAAATAGTTATTAGAATATTTATTAATATGAAAATCATAATCACTAAAAATCAACTCAAGTTAATTACTGAAGCCTTAGGGGTTCCTGATAACATATTAGAAGCCGCTGATATGTTATATGATGTTGTTGAAAGAAATATTAAATCCATTGATACAAAACAAGATGAGTATACTTTTGATGGTAATATTCAATTTGAATTAGGAGACAAGAAAAAAGTTAAAATTAATTCATATAAACTCACTGTAAATCTCGAAAAAATTGATGGAGAGGAAGGAGTTTTAGATATAGTTCAAATGACCATGGGAGGATTTTTTGGGTTCGATAGAGACAAATTTATGAAACAAAATATACCTTCGAGTATTTTGGAATTAATAATTACTTTTGCGGTAGGAGACAATTGGAGACCCAAAGAACTTATACAAAAAATGGAAGAAGAGAGGGATGAACATGTCTCTAGTCTAGCTCACGAAATTAAACACAAGTATGATAAACAATCCAAATTATATGACTTGATTGGTCCTGACGCAGAATATCAAGCTATTCAAAAACGAGGAACTTTTGGAATACCAGTTTTAGATACAGTTTTTTTTAGATATATGTATTATATCTCGGGAATCGAAAACCTTGTTAGACCAACAGAGGTTGCTTATTCCATGAAAAGAAAAAATATCACAAAGTCTCAATTTAGAGAGTTTTTGGAAAATAACAGAGTTTATAAAGAATTATTAGAAATAAAAAACTTCAAATATGATGATTTGATTAACCAATTAAAAGGAAGTGAAGATAGACTTGATGCACTTCTAGAACACATTGGTGAGGAACCTTCCGAAATGAATATTGATGAAAAAATTAATAAAGTTTTAGAAGTGGCTTACATTGATTTGGTTAACAATAAAATGGAACTATTCATAAATATGACAGAGCACAAAAGTGACATATTTTTAGAATTTGCGGAATCACTTGGTATTTTAACTTCTGATGTTAAAGAAAGAATAAAAGAATTACAAAAAACAAATGAGATTAGACAAAAATTTTTAAAATATGTAACCAAGTATCAGGACAATCCTAAAAAATTTTTCGAAGTGGAAATTGAAAAATTTAACTATGTTTCAACTAAAATGTTAAAAAAGATTGGAAAACTATACGCAATGGCAAAAGATGATGAGAGTCAAGTTAATGAATCAATTTTAAATTGGGAACTTCATCAAAAAATTATGGAAAAAAAATATGGTAAAAGGAAAATATCCACAACATATAAATATTAAAAATAATAATACAAACATTTGTTTTTTCTAAAGTCATAATTCTCAATACAAACTATAACTTTATTTTTTTGGTATTTATTAGTGAACTCGAATGGTCCATATTAGATGTGGGTTTTCGAATAGGATTGTTTAGGTGAGTGTTAAATTTTATTAAAAAATATTTTAACGTGATGAAAAATTTATTATTATCAATTTTTTTCAAAATTCAAGTTTTGCGGATTTTCAAGTTATATTGAATAACAAAGAATTAATTGGTAATCGAATTTTTATTGTCAAAGATTTTAAGAGGTCTGTGGTTTACCCAAAAGAAATTAAAATAATACAAGGTATCAATTTGTTATATGTGTTAGATATAAAACTTACATCAGGTATTTATTATCTATAAATAATCACAGATAATAATTCAACTAAAACCCTAAAACTAATTAGATGATAACACTATTTTTTTTATTAGTATTATTCATTTTGGGATTTTTTTTTATTGACCTTTATGAAACACTTGATTTTATGTGGGTAGAAAACAAAAATCTGACTATTTTTATTCTCTTAATTTCATTCGTGTTAATCTATTATTTTCTTTATGATTATGTTTTATTTATAATTTATTTTTTTTTTGACACAAACTTGTATAATTAAAATAATTTTTATAGCTTTGTTTAATGAAAAATCTAACAACAGAATATAAAACATTAGGTCAAGCTCTTCAAGCTAAATCTTACGGTGTTTTCAAAAACGACAAAGATGAGTATTGTAATGTGCGCTACTATTATGTTGCTAATAAAAAAAAGTTCCAAATCATATTTTCAAAAGGATTTGGACCCAATGATATTGTAACAAGATTTGCAATCAATACTACATCCGAAAAAAAAGTTTTAAAAGTTTTAAATTCCGAAAATTTTATATTAGTTGATTGATGAAAAAACCCTGTAAAGAATGTCCCCATCTTATTCGTAATCGTCATAATGATATGATTGTGGAGTTCGGAAAAAGAACTGGAAAGAAACACAACTGTCATATGACAGAAGGAAAAAAAGATTTGT
>Ga0194133_10008237_pt1 | contig 12218 bp, 13 predicted proteins | sample TA2KigOf40mmetaG_FD_155448 | JGI IMG/M metagenome (GOLD analysis project Ga0194133, IMG submission 155448) | Freshwater microbial communities from Lake Tanganyika, Tanzania - TA2015055 Kigoma Offshore 40m | ecosystem: Environmental > Aquatic > Freshwater > Lake | place: Tanzania: Lake...
ATCGCCGCCTCCACGTCCCGGATCTGTGAGACGAGCAGGCGGAGCTCGTTCGGCTCCAGCGACGCCTTGTGATCAGGCCCTGGCCGACTCCGATCACTAGTGAAGTGTTTTTCGATGACCGTCGCGCCGCGGGCGACAGCGGCCAAAGCGATATGGATTCCCACTGTGTGGTCGGAGAATCCGACAGGCAGTTGAAAGACCGACGCCAGGGTGTCCATCGCGCGCAGATTCACGTCTGGGACCGGCGCCGGATACTCCGTCGTGCAGTGGAGCAGCGTCACCTTGTCGCGCAATGCCGCCTGCCCTGCCTCGGATGCAAATGCGGCAGCGAATGCCTCGCGGGAGGGCCGCGCGGCTCCGGGTGCCACAAAACCGAAGGCCAGGACGCCGAGCGCCTCTTCAACCTCCGCGAGAGTGCTCATGCCGGTGGACAGAATCACCTGGGTGGCCGCACGCGCCGTTTCCAACAACAGCGGCGCATTGCTGACTTCCCCGGACGCAATCTTCAGCCACCGCATTCCGAGTGGCCCGACGAGAAACTGCAAGCTGGCCAGGTCGAACGGCGTTGACAAGAACATGATGTCCGCCGTCTTTGCATGCGCCTGCAATGTGTGGTGCGCGTCCGCAGAAAGCTCAAGACGTTGCAGCATTTCCAGTTGACGCTCCGCGGGGTCCGTGGCCGCAGCTTGGTAGGCGGCCTTGGTACCGTGGCGTGTGACGAGCGACGCCGCCCGAAAGGTCTGGAACTTGACCGCGTCAGCACCAGCGGACACCGCGATGTCGATCAGGCGGCGCGCCAGATCGACGTCGCCGTCATGGTTGACGCCCGCTTCGGCAATGACGAACACCCTCCTGGTCATGACCGACTCGCCGCGCCGTGGAGGTCATGGAACCGTTTGTTCAGAACACCCTCAAGCGGGACGTCCCGCAGGATGCCATGAATCCGCGCCGCTGCGTCCCCGCTCCCGTAGAGGGTCACCCCATTCGCCACAACGCGAGCAAACTCGTCCGACAGCGCGTGCTCAATGGTTCGCACGATCTCATCGGCCATGGGCCCACAGTCGAGGATCGACGCCGCTTTCAGACGGCCATTCTGACGCGCACCGATGTTCACGGTCGGAACACGCGCCGTCGGCGCTTCGATGATGCCGCTTGAGGAATTACCCACACACACATCGGCTTCGAGCAGCAAACTCAGATACCGAGTCAGGCCGAGACTGGTGAACGCGGCGCATCGGTCCGTGCGCTCCGCGACGTATGCGTCGATGGCCGCGTTGAACGCGCGCCCGCCCGCATCCGCATTGCTCTTTGTGAATACCACGCGCCAAGAAGGTCTCCGATCGAAGGCCTCAAACAGCGGTGCGAACCCGTTCGTCCCGTCGGCGTCGAGTGTCGCCGGGTGATAGGTACAGAGCAACAACGGCCCTGGTGTCAGCGCAAACCCCAGGGCCGCCTCCAACTGCGGCCGCGTCAGTGGTTCGAGGGTCCGGAGGTTGTCCAGCCCGATGGCACCGGTGTTGTAGACCCGGGAGGGGGCCTCACCCAGTTGCACCACGCGCGCCCGGTAGGGCTCCGCAGCGGTGAAGTGCCAGTGCGCCATCTTCGTGATGGCGTGGCGAATCGCTTCGTCGATGGCCCCTTCGGACGACTCCCCTCCGTGCAGGTGCGCGATCGGAATCCGCAGCATCATGGCCGCTTGCGCAGCCGCGAGGATTTCGAACCGGTCACCAAGCAACACCACGATGTCCGGACGCAGCGTACCCAGCGCGTCCGCAAAGCCGACGGTCCCAAGACCAAGCGATTTCGCGACGCCGACGTCTGTGTCCGACGACAGCAACATCTCCACCTTTGCGTCAAGGCGGAATCCATCCGCTTCGATGGAGGTGTACGTGAGGCCGAATTCCTGGGACAAATGCATCCCGGTGACCAGCGTCAGCAGTTCAATGTCGGAATCAGCCTGAAATGCCTGCATGAGCCCCCGGAGCAGGCCGTACTCGGCCCGGCTCCCGGTCACAACGGCGATGCGCCTTCGACTCATGGCTCCACCAGCGAGGGACTGCTCGGCAGATTGATGAGGGTCGCCTCAAGGCGGTTCGCCACCGGCAGATCTGCCCTGGGACACTGTGCGAACATCGGCAGGGTGTGCAGCAGCCGCCACACCGGCCGGCATTGATACCCCGCATCGTTGGTGGCCTGCAGGACCAGTTCCCGCTCTCCGGCCTCAGCCGTCTGCAACATGACGGTGTTGAGCCAGTAGTTGCTGCAAGTGTCTTCCGGCTCCCGCATGAACGTCACGCCGTCACAACCATCCAACGCGTCCTGATATCGCCGTGCCAATTCGCGTTTTCTGGCGACAAGCGCTGGAAGCCGCTCCATCTGGGCGCAGCCCAGGGCGGCGTTCAGGTTCGGCAACCTGAAATTCCACGCGATCGCGTCGTGCTCGAACGCCCATCGATGCGGCCGCTTGGCGGTGGTCGTGAGGTACTTCGCACGTTGTGCCAGGGTTGGGTCGCTGGTCAGAATGGCGCCTCCGCCCCCGGTCGTCACAATCTTGTTCCCGTTGAAACTAAGGGTCGCGAGCTGACCGAACGTGCCGGCATGTTGTCCACGGTGGGTGCTGCCCAGCGACTCGGCGGCATCCTCGACCACCACAAGCCGGAATTGCGCCGCCACCTCCACCAACCTCACCATCTCCACCGGATGACCAAACGTGTGCATCGGTACCACTGCGGCGATGCGACGCCCGGTGAGCCGATTGCGAGCCCCGTCCGGCGTCAGTTGAACGACTCCTGACAAATACCGTTCAAGCGCCTCCGGATCCATCCCAAGCGTCTGCACGCTGCTGTCCACGAAGTGCGGCACGGCACCACAGTGGGCGACTGCGTTCGCGGTGGCCACAAACGACAGCGCTGGAATCAATACCTCATCATCCCGCTGCACGCCGGCGAGAGTCAGCGCCACCTGGAGCGCCGCCGTGCCATTGACTACGGCGATCGCATGGGCGCTGCCGGTGTAGGCTGCAAGCGCGGCCTCGAACCGATCCACGTATTGTCCAACCGACGAGACAAACGTTGACGCCAGACAGTCCTGCACGAGTTCGGCATCCCGCGCCGTGAACGTGGGCGCATGCAGGGGGACGACCGTTTCCCCTGGGGCGCCGACGACGGTTCGAAGGACATCGAGAATCGTCGACGAAACAGATGCGGGCTGAGGGCTCATGTCGGAATGTCAGATCGAGTAGCGGTCGGTCTTGTAGACGGCAAGGTTCTTCGGCTCCAGAAACCACCGAGCGGTCTCAGTAATTCCCCGACGAAGGCCGTCCCGGCCGGCATACCCGGGGGTCCAGCCCAATATTTCGCGTGCCTTGGTGTTGTCCGCCCAGAGTCTCTGCACCTCCGAGAGTTCCGGCCGCAGGCGCTCTTCGTCGCTCACAATTTCGATCTCCGCCCCCATGACCTCAGCGATGAGTGCTGCAGTCTCCCCGACAGACACTTCAAAATTGCTGCCAATGTTGATGACGCCTCCAACAACCTCCGAGTCAAGTGCGGCCAAAAAACCACCGACGGTATCAGCGACGTAGTTGAAGTCACGCGTCGGTGAGACGGCGCCGAGTTTGATCCGGCGCTGGCCTGCAGCAATCTGGGTGATGATCGTGGGGATCACTGCCCGCGCGGACTGCCTGGGACCGTACGTATTGAAGGGACGCACGATCATGACGGGCAGACCAAAGGACGCGTAAAACGACAGGGCCAACTGGTCTGCGGCAATTTTCGTCGCGGAGTATGGCGACTGGCCCTGCAGCGGATGGTCCTCAGTAATTGGCACAAACCGTGCTGTGCCGTACACCTCACTGGTCGAGGTCTGAATGACACGGGCGGTACAGAGATCGCGCGCAGCCTGCAATACGTTGAGTGTGCCCTTGATATTGGTATCCACGTACGTATCGGGCGAGTGGTAGGAATACGGAATTGCAATCAGCGAAGCGAGGTGCAACACCGCGTCACAGTCCCGGAGGGCCTGTTTCACACCATGGGGATCGCGGATGTCACCCGCGAACACATCCAGACTGGCGCGGACATCGGAGGGTGCGTGATCGAGCCATCCCCACGAGCCAAAGGAGTTGTACAGCACGAACGCACGCACCGAGTGGCCGGCGCGGACCAGCGCCTCGGTCAAATGTGATCCGATGAACCCGTCTGCTCCGGTGACGCAGATGCGTTTCCGCGTGCCACTCTCCATCACAGCGCCCCCAACCGTGCAGCCATACCGTCCAGTTGCTGGGTGCACAATTGCTCGACGTGCGCCCGCACAGTCCCCATGGCGCGGCCGAGCACGCCCCGGACCTTGGAGTTCGACAAACTCATGTCGAGCGGCCGTGCCACTAGCGTGGGTACGTCGCGGATGAGACCGGGCTGGATCAATCCAGCATCGAGCTCGAAGACGCTCGCGAGAATTCGTCCAAAATCCAGCTTCGAGACCCGGTCGTCGCTGGTCACGTGAAAAATGCCGCTCGCGCCGGCCGCCAGCAGTCCCTCGATGGCGCCGACCAGAGGGGCAATAAGTGTGGGAGTGTAGAACACATCTTGGAAAAGTGTGACTGACCGACCGGAACGCAGGCTGGTGAGAATTTCGTCACTGAATGACCGCCGGTATGACGTGCCCCATCCGTAAAAATTGGTCCGCACCACAAGCGCCTCTGGATGTGCGGCCAGCACCATGACTTCGGCTTCAGCCTTGGTCCGACCGTAGACATTGACCGGATCAACCGGTACCGACTCGTCGTTCAACGCCTCGTCCCCTCTGAACAGATGATCGCTTGAGATGTGCACGTGCGGAACGTTTCGAACCGCGCACGCCTGCGCCACGTGGGCGGCAAGCCGGACATTGATCCAGGTGGCCAGGTCCGGGGCGGCTTCACACGACTCGACATTCGTGAGGGCCGCGGTGTGCACGACAAACGCAGGCTCGACGGCATCGATCGCACGCAGGACGCCGTCGGTGCTTTCGATATCAATCGCCCGCGTGGCCACGCCCGTCAACCCGGGAACCCTGTGGTGCAGACCGAGCACCACGGAGCCAGACCGCCCTGGTTCCGCGGCCCAGTTCACGGCGAACAGGCCGGAACCGCCCGTCAGGAGGATGGGGTTCGCACCGGACGTCACAGGCCGCCCAATTTCGATCGATTCGCAGCGATCCACGTTTGGAGGGTTTCAATCGACATCCACTGGGTGTTGTGATCCGAGGCGTACGTAAAGACGGGCGGCACACCAGCCCCGTGCCCGATTCTCGACGGGTCAGCCGACCAGTCATGGATCGCCGGCAGGATCTTGTAGTGATCCGCGTATTCGAAGGTATGTGGCGCATCCTCTGACCCGATCATCTGCTCGTGGATCTTTTCGCCGGGCCGAATACCGGTGACGCGGTGGGCCGCCGCCGGGGCCACGGCCCTCGCGATGTCGAGAATACTCATCGACGGAATCTTGCGAACGTAGATCTCCCCGCCCTTCATGTCATCAAAGGCATGCCATACCAGTTCGACGGCCTGCTCGAGCGTAATCATGAACCGTGTCATGCGGGGGTCGGTTATCGGCAACTCACCGGTTGCCGCCAGCGACGAGAAGAACGGGATGACCGATCCCCGAGACCCCATGACATTTCCATATCGAACAACGCTGAACGACGTCGCGTTCGTGTCTGCCACCGAATTCGCGGCCACAAACAGCTTGTCCGACGCAAGTTTCGTCGCGCCGTACAAATTAATGGGGTTGCTCGCCTTGTCAGTGGAGAGCGCAACGACGCGTTTGACGCCGCGATCGATGCTGGCGTCGATGATGTTCATGGCGCCATTGATATTCGTCTTGACGCACTCGAACGGGTTGTACTCGGCAGTCGGCACGATCTTGGTGGCGGCGGCGTGGACGACGTAGTCAATGCCATCCAGAGCTCTGGTCAACCGATCCTTGTCTCGCACGTCGCCGATGATGAACCGGACGCGGGGGTCGCTGCGGAAGCGCATGGCCATCTCCCACTGCTTCATTTCATCACGGGAGTACACCACGACGCGCGTGGGGTTGCAGCGGGCCAGCGTCATTGGGATGAACGTGTTGCCGAACGAACCCGTGCCTCCCGTAACAAGAATCGACGAGTGTTCGAGCATCACGACTGATGAACCTCCAGCGGGGCGGGGCGGTGCACCAGGCGGCCGCCATCGAGTGTCACAACACGATCGCATGACTCCAGGGTCGTCAGACGATGGGCCACGATCAGCAGGGTCTTTGTGCCATGCAGCGCGTTGACTGCGAGCATGACCTCACGTTCGGTTGCTGCGTCCAGGGCGCTTGTGGCCTCATCGAGCACCAGGAGAGGCGGATCGTAATACAGAGCCCGAGCGATTCCGATTCGTTGCCGCTGGCCGCCGGACAGGCGCACGCCGCGTTCACCAACAACCGAGTCGAGTTTGTCGGGCAGGGCCGTCACAAGATCTTCGAGCTGGGCCGCCTTAATCGCCCGCCATACCGCACGGTCGTCGATCGCTTCGTCGGCGACGCCGAACGCCACGTTCCGTCGAAGCGTGTCGTCGGTCAGATAGATCGACTGCGGCACGTAGCCAATCCGATCCTGCCAGTCTCGCAGGCGAGCCTGCACGTCGTGCCCGTCCACCTCAAGTCGGCCGCTCTCCAGACTGAGCAGCCCGAGCAGGACGTCGACCAGCGTGCTCTTGCCGGAGCCGCTCGCCCCCACGAAGCCGATCGATTCCCCCTTCCGGATCACCAACGATATGTGGTCGAGTGCGGGACGCGTGCCGGTGGGATACGTGAAGGTCGCGTCAACCAATCGAATTTCGCGGTCAAACGGCAGTACTTCGGCGCTTCGCCCCGCCAGTCCGTGATCGACAAGGGCGAGCTCCCGATCAATACGTTTCAGTGCCGGCCGGCCGAAGCGCATTGTCTGGATCGAGCTGAGCAGTCGATTGGCCGACGGCATCAAGCGGAAGGCGGCCGCAGCAAAAACGCCCAGCGTTGGGAGCACCGCAGCAATCTCGCGGCCCTGCGCGGCCATAAAGATCACCAGCGCCGCCAATCCCACAACGGCCAACAGCTCCAGCCACAGTCGGGGCAGCTGCTGGAGCGTCAGTTGAAACTGGGCGATGCTGGCGGCCGATCGATTGTGCGCGTCGAACCGCTCAAGAAATTCTGGCTGCCTCCCCATGAGAATGACATCCTTGACGCCAGATAGTCCCTGCTGGAGGTGTTGCAGGCGCAACGATTCATGCCGCTGGCGCGCGGCGGCGTTGCGGTCGACGGTCGAGCGGACGAATCGGTGGAACGACCAGCCTGCGGCACCAAGCAGCGTGGCCAGGCCAAGAGCGCCGACCGGTTCGATGGAGACGAGCAGCAAGGCGAATCCGATGAGCACCAGGCCTTCGGTCACCATCACCGTGATCGGGAGGAGCACATCAAAGGTGAAGCGCCCGACCTCCATGAGTGTGTTCTGAATCAGCTCAGCCGAGTTTCTCTGCAGGTGGAAGACGTACGGCTGGCGCAAATAGGTGCGGAACAACCGGTGGGACATGTCGAGCTGCTGCGCGAAGGCGAAGCGGACCTGCTCCCTGACCAGTAACGCGAGGAAGGAGAGACGAATCACATGCACGAGCAGCAGCGTTGACATCGCGCCAATCGCGATCTGTGCTGGAGCCGGATTGCCCAAAAAATCGATGACGGCTTGGGCAGGAGGATATCGTGCGGCGAGGGCTGGGTCCACAATGATTGCCATTACTGGCACGATCAGCCCAAGCCCGGCCATTTCCATGACGGTGCCAATGATCGTCAGACAAAGCAGGACCACGGCGCGCCGACGCTGCTCGGGGCTGAGAATCCGGTAGACAGCTGCCCACACGGACGAGTTCAAATCGTGAATACCCTGTTGGAAGGCACGCCGGAGGCCGCAATCTCCGGCGCTCGCGTCCCGGATTCTCCGAATGACGTCACCACTAACCAATCAAATGGTTCGCCGGCCAGGTAGAGACCAGTAAGCGCAACCGGGCGGTGCACCGGCGTATTAAAGAAGGGATTCTGGCGTTTCGATTCAACCACGCCGATGAGTTGCAGGTCGGTCTCCGCCAGACATACGTAAGCTATTTCAGCTACTTCCCCGGCGCCCCAAAAAACGATGCGGGTGGGCTCCACTGCAACCCGAACCCGAGCATCCTGGTCGGCCAGTGTTGAAAATCGCTCCTGGATCCGGGTGCGCGTCTGTCTATAAAACGACAAGGTATAGTCGAAGTAGGCGCGCGACATCCTCGCTTTCTCGGCAATTCCGGCTGGGGTGATGAGATAGCGCACCCGGTTCGGTTTGACGTTAATCGCGCGCAGAAGCCCTTTGCGCACCAGCCGTCTCACGAGCAAATTCGTAAGCCCCAAGGCGATGCCTAACTGGCTCGCCAAGGTGCGCTGCGATATGTGATCGTTGGCCTCGACCGCATCAAGGATCCGACGCGCGTGGTGTTCGTGGGCTGGGGCGGAATTCAAGGGGTGGGTCAGGGGGGAGGACGACACACTTCGTGCCCGTCACCTACACTTGGCGGCACTCGAACAATAGCTGTTCATTATATGAACACGAGGACTGTAAAAAGATTGCCAGCTGGTGTCAAGTCACACGACCTTGAGCCGACATGTTTTATTGATCCGCCGATCCTGGTGCGTGCAGTGGTAGCGACGTCCTCCCGTCTTCAGTAGCGGATCTGTTTAGAGTCCGGCGGTGACTAGACTCCGTTCGGCTGCCAGCTTTCTGGCGTAGGGAGCGGGTGTGAGCCCGCTAGGCTTTTCTTGGGGAGCTCCTCGTTGTATGCCCGTCGCTGGGTCTCGATCACGACTTGGGCGTGACCGAGACTCATAAACCAGTGCTCGTTCAAGCACTCGTCGCGGAAGCGACCATTGAACGATTCGATAGACGCGTGCTGATTCGGCTTGCCTGGCTCGATCACACGTAAGGTGACGCCGCGGTCGTGCGCCCACGTGAGCGTCGCACGACCGCAGAACTCGGGGCCGTTGTCTGTCCGCAAGGCTTTTGGCAGCCCCCGCTCGCGGGCAAGCTGATCCAGGACGCGTGAGCGGCAGACCGCCGAGTGCGCGCGCCGCCACGATCGCCACCGCTTCGGTCGTCGCGTCAGCGACGATCGTGAGGCATTTCACGATCCGGCCGTCCGCGGTGCGATCGAAGACGACGTCCGCCGACCACACCTCGTTGCCGATCTGGGGCCGAGCGAGTGGCCGGCGGTCGGCGGGCGGCACTTTCTTGCGTCGTCGGCGGCGCACCTGAAGCCGCGCCTCGGCGTACACGCGCGTGTGATTCACCAGGACGCCGGCCTGGCGCCACTTCAGAGCGATCATCCCGGCGCCGTACCGCCGATGACGGTGCGCCAAGGCCACGATGCGATCGCGGAACGCCGCATTGCGGTCCGGCGCGGGCTCATAACGCAGCGACGACGCGCTCTTGCCCATCACCGTCAACGCGTGGCGCTCGCTCAACCCGCGCGTGACCATCGCCCGTACGATCTCGCGCCGGACTGGTGCGGTCACCACTTTTTCGGAGGACCTCGCGGTTCACTTCATTCTCGAGCAGGGAATCCGCGAGCAGCTTCTTCAGCCGGGTGTTTTCGATCTCGAGCTCCTTCAGCCGCTTGGCGTCCGAGACATTCATGCCGCCGAACGTGCTGCGCCAGAGGTCGTAGCTGGCTTCAGAGAACCCGTGCTTCCGACAGAGATCCTTTCACCGGCTCGCCGGCATCGACCTCGCGTAGGAAGCCGACAATCTGTGCGTCCGTGAACCGTTTCTTCATGCGTCCGACCCTTCTGAATGAGGCCGGACTCCACATCGAAACGCTACTCAATTCGGGGGGACGTCGCAGGTAGTCGAAGGTCGCTTCGCGATTATCCGCCACGGGATCGAACTTGTCGGCCTGGGCCGCGACAGCCGCAGGTTTCCCCTTGTCGGTCTTTGTAGGGTGGGCAGTTCGCGACATGGCCTAGCTATCGTAACCGGTTGGGGTTCACAGCAGGTGACGCAGGGACACGACGGCCACGTCGCCGATGCGGGTCTGGCGCTGGGTCTCTGGCACGAAGACGGCGCGCACGATCGTTTGGTGGCGATATCTTGCCGGCAGGTCGGGCAACGCCCGGGCCGCCACCCCTGCGACAGCACCTTTCAGCCGGGCGGCGTACTTCAATTGGAACTCGAAGTATGCCGGGGCGACGGTCACAGATCTCCGGCGCATGAAAGATCTCGAGCCCGAGAACTCGAAGCTCAAACGGATGTATGCGGACCTCGCGCTCGAGAACGCAGCCATCAAGGATGTGCTCGGCCGAAACTGTAGCGCCCACCGCGCGTCGTCAGGTGATCGAAGTCCTGACGACTGAGCATCGGTTCTCGATCCGTCGCGTGTGCCGCGTCGTCGGGCTGGCGCGCGCGGCGTATTGCCACCCGCTGGTCAATCCAGCGGTGCGGGACGCGGCCGTGATTGATGTCTTGCAGGACTTGATGGCGGCGCATCAGCGCCGGGGCTTCTGGACGTACTACGACCGGATGCGCCTGGATGGCCATCCATGGAATCACAAGCGTGTGTATCGGGTTTACTGCGCGCTGGGCTGGAATTTCCCTCGCCGGACGAACTGACATGTGCCGCCGCGGTTTCAGCAGGTCCTGTGGGCCCCCACGCACCTCAACGAGATCTGGGCGATCGATTTCATGCACGACGCGCTGTAAGGGGGGCGGCGATTTCGGATCTTGAACGTGCTGGATGAAGTAAACCGGGAGGGCCTGGCCATTGAAGTCGGCACGTCGCTGCCCGCGTCGCGCGTCATCCGCGTGCTGGGCCAACTGGTGGCGCTCTACGGGCGTCCCGATCGGCTGCGGCTCGATAACGGACCGGAACTGACCTCGCAGGTGCTCAAGGAGTGGTGCGCCCAGCGCGGTATCGGGTCGCAGTACATCCAGTCTGGAAAGCCCGTGCAGAACGCCTTCATGGAACGCTTCAACCGCACGTATCGCGAGGAGGTCTTGAGCGCCTATCTCTTTCACTCCACGCACGGGGCGCAGCAGTTCTCCGATGCGTGGCTAATCTACTACAACGAACGCCGGCCCCACGACGCGCTGGGCCGCGTGCCCCCGCTCACGTATTTGCCCCGTGTCTTAACCCCGTCGGGGTCCAGTAATTCGTGGTCCGCTTGACGGGGGAGCGTACCGGACGATTCCTCGAATCAGTTAGCAGAGTAAAACTCAGTGTCAGACCATTGCTTATAGTGCGACTGTGTCGATTGTTGACACATCAAGATGTCACAGAATTCATTGGGCGGCGAGAAACTGAGCCTTAAAGTCCGGTATCCCTCAGAGACGAACTTCCTGTTGGCAGATTGGCATAGGCCATGAGGTAACGATTCACACTGGACAATCAGTATGAACTCGCGACGCGTCACAGCCGCCAGAACACGTGACCGGCGCGTTCAATGGCGGCCCGGTCGACCGCCGACTTGATGTCGACAAACACCCCAGGTACACCTCCGAACGGCGCCAGCAGCGCGTCGACCGGCATTTCCCGATAGGAACGGTGTGCCACGGCCATGACCACGGCCTTGGCATTGTTCGGCAACTGCTCCCAGGGCGTCAGGCTCAGGCCATATTCGTGGGTCGCTTCCACCGGGTCGGCCATCGGATCATGCACAACCACATTGAGGCCGAAGCCCTTGAGCTGCGCAATCAGGTCGGCCACCTTCGAATTCCGCAGGTCGGGGCAGTCTTCCTTGAACGTGAGCCCCAGCACCACCACCGTGTCGCCCGGGTTGCAGCCCCCGCGGCGAATCAAGTGCTGCACGGTGGTCGTCGCAACAAATCCGGCCATGCCATCGTTGATGCGGCGACCTGCCAGAATCACCTGCGGGTGGTAGCCCAGCATCTCGGCCTTGTGCGTTAGGTAGTACGGGTCGACACCAATGCAATGTCCGCCGACCAGGCCGGGACGGAAGGGGAGGAAATTCCACTTCGTGCCTGCGGCCTCGAGCACCTCGAGCGTATCGATGCCGATGCGGTCAAACACCAGCGCCAGCTCGTTCATAAGCGCGATGTTCAGGTCGCGCTGGGTGTTTTCAATGACCTTGGCCGCCTCGGCGACCTTGATCGAGCTGGCGACGTGAATGCCCGCATCAACGACCCGACCATAGAGCTCG
>Ga0194133_10008238_pt1 | contig 12215 bp, 11 predicted proteins | sample TA2KigOf40mmetaG_FD_155448 | JGI IMG/M metagenome (GOLD analysis project Ga0194133, IMG submission 155448) | Freshwater microbial communities from Lake Tanganyika, Tanzania - TA2015055 Kigoma Offshore 40m | ecosystem: Environmental > Aquatic > Freshwater > Lake | place: Tanzania: Lake...
GAAAACTTTACTTGAATTTTAATTTTTCTAGCTGGATAGGCTGAAACCAATAAGGTATACTATTTTCTTCTTCATTCGCAAAACTTGGAAATATGTACCATAAATCCATTTTCAGTCATTTTGTTGCCCTAAATATGCTTAGTATTTTTATAACAAAATTATTTTTTATGACAGGTAAAAGTTCTTTTTAATGTTTTGAGACATAAAAAACCAAATTAAAGAGAAGAGCTTGGCATAAACCATTGAGGATTTTACATTTTGAAAAATGATTTTTTTTGAAGACTAAAGTTTCAAAGAACTAATTCTAAAATTAAAAACTATTTCAGGAGCTTAATAAGGTTGAAAGTTTTGTATATGGCACACAATTTTGTTAGAGAATGGAGAGAATTCGAGCACTTATGTGAATTACCTAATTTGGAAGATCTTGTAAGTTACTTCATTGAAAACATTCAATTTGTTTCAATTATTCATCCTCCACGAGCAAGCGAAGCGAGTGAGTGGGGAAGTTATAATTTTTACCATGGTAGTTTTTCGGGCTTGACGTCTGTCCGTCTGTCACCTCAAACTCCTCCCTCAGTCTTAAAGCTAGAGATCCCTACTGGAAATAAGACACACTGTGTGCCAACTTTCAGGTGCATCCAACCGCTTTCAGGCGTTTACTTGAGGCACACTGGAATACTTGTGTTAATGGTGCAAATTTTGTTGTAAACGGCCATGAAACATATGTAAACACGTTAAAATCATAGTACTCCATACAAACATTCTTACACAGCCTTATTTTTGGTAGGGGAACTGAAATTTTGCATATAGAGTCCTCATATTAATGCAAAAAAAGATACTTATAAGGGCTTATATATGAGGGTTTTCTATGCCAGGCTAGGTTAGTTCATAATATGGCCCCTGTCTGGGATGTTGTTGTCATCCCGCTCGTTGCTCGTGGAGGGTTCTGCATTTTTAAGCAAAAAATGCACATTTACTTAATTTTTGTAAGGTTTTTATTGGGAATCCCCTCGAAGAAGAAACTTCTTTGGCAGGCAAATACAATGCAGAAGTGTCTAAGCGTTTAGTTTACTTGAAAAAACTTGATGGGTTTCCTGTGATAAGGATGAACGTTGATGACGACACCGAAGAGGTCACATCAACTTTAGACCTTAAAGAGATTCAGGTTGAGAAGAAAGATTTTTGAAATAGATTATCCTCTAATGATTGCTTTATTTTCAGAGAATGGCTGGTGATCTCAGTGATGAAGAAGGTGGGGATGGCAAGGAAGAAAAGGGTGGAGGTAACGAAGAAGACGAGGATGAAGATGATGAAGACGATGAAGAAAATGAAAATGAAAATGAAAATGAGAATGAAGAAGAAGAGGACAACCAATCTGGATCGCATCCAGACGAAGAGCAAGTATATGATGACCCAGACCTCGATGTTGATATTGATGACTACGTAACTTAAATATTAATTATGAATTAAACCTCGGTTCATTCTCTAATCTATTTTATTGCAGACAAAAGTAATGATAGTAGAATACATTTTGTTTAATTGTAAATATCAGCATCTTAATAATCACATTAAACTTTTTGGGTTTCAGCTATCCCCTTTTTAAAAATTTCAAAAAACCAATCAAACTCACCATAATGAGGTTGCTTATAGCTGGGAGTACTACTTTTTCCATCAGAATCAGGAATGAAAATAAGCACAATTTCTAGCTTTCCCTAAAGTTAAAATGTACAACTCAATAATGTTTATACCTACTTGTAATGTCCAAGTTAGATGATGGTTATATTATCTGTATGTGTCATTCAATGGAATATGTAATCTGTAAAATACTTTAATCCTCGTGCACATATTTTGGGTGCTTATTGTCATCAATATACATCCTCTTATTTGTTCATACTAGCCTTACTCTGCATTCTAACCATTCATTTCAACTGTGTATTTTTATTCTTTTGTGTGTTTTGATTAAAAAAATAGTTAGCCAAAAAATGACATTAAAATTTATTACACGTAGACTATATGAAAAAGACCATAAGGTCTTAAACTAGGAATAGGACTGGTTCAAAAATTTTTGACCTTGGTCGGGTCAGTTTTTTGTTGCTTGGGTCGGGTCAGCCATTTTTGATTTGGGTTTGGATTTGGAAAATTTTCCCTAAAAGTCACAAATTATTCAAAAAAATCTCTTTGGGTTGCGTCAAAAAGCACCAGGGTCAAAGACGGGTTGCCCACTTATTTACTGCAGGTCAAAAGTACCCTTGGGTCGGGTATGGGACCATCTCTACTGCAGATTACTATTACCCTGGCTGAGCCTTGGTCAGGTCAATTTTTTGTTGCTCGGGTTGGGTCAGCCATCTTTGGCTTAAGTTTGGGTTAAGAAAATTTCCCCTTAAAATCCCAAATTTTTCAAATTTTTCCCTTCGGGTCAAAAAGTTCCCAGGTCAAAGACGGGTATGCCTCTTATTTGTGGATCAAAAGTATGCTCGTGTTGGGTCAGGGCCCATCTCTATCTTATAAACAGAACATTTTTCATCCTGAACTGGAAAAAAATTACCCTCGATCCTCAGTGGATCTGTTGAAAGTATTTTCATTTTATGTGGTTTGTTGTCTGAATCCCAATCACCAGATATTATCATTTAAAGCATATTTATAGACCTCAAATCTTTACCTCTCAAACACCTAATAAAATACCAATTAATATCATCCACAAATCACATACACCCTTCAAACCCCTTGTCAACATTTTTTGATGATGATGATGATGATCTTATATAAGTTGGGGACTAGATAATTGATTATCTGAGGATGAGGTGGAATCTCGACCTCTTTAGATCTAAAGATTCTCAGCCATTCATTTTGATAATCAAAGTTATTTTGCTCAAATTTTAAATAAATATGATAAAAACTAGGGACATTTTTATGCATTGGATCCAGACACCAAAGCATAATTTTCTAGTTTTAAAATAATAAATCTTTTTAAGGCTAAAATTAAATAATTTTTTTCTTTAAAGTGTTATATTTTGGGCCCAGAATTTTTCTCTGTTGGTGTGAAACCAACAGAGCTTAAAGAAAAAGTGACACGCCTTCCTCCCCTAGATTTGTTCTTCAACACAATGGGCGTACCACAGCTTCTTTTTAAATGTGTCTTTGCTTGGCAAGATTAGTGAACAACTTGAAGAGGTTAAGTGTTGGAAGAAATCGCATCAGTTTGTTTTCTGTCACCGGACACTGAAGTTTGAAATCACATCTGTGATTTAGATTCTTTAAAAAATTGTTCGGTAATAAAATGACCATTTCAACGTTCATTTTTGTTTCTTTCACTTTTGCCCTTCTGGAATCCTGTGGTGGACAACTATGCACACAAGAGGGTTTCTTCCGGAATCCAGAAGACTGCTCCAAGTTCTATCGTTGTGTCGATCTCTGGCAGAATAGTCGCCATCTTACCGTTTACAACTTTGATTGTCCAGCTGGTACAGTCTTTGATGAGACTGTGAGCGTTTGCAATTGGCCTCACCTTGCACCCCCATGTGATGGGGGGATTGCAACAGCAGCCCCGGAGGTCTCGACCACAGGGTCAGAATCTGGAACAGTAGTAGATAATGGAGAATCCATTATCTTAACACCTTCATTTAGCTTTCAATGCAGTGGGGAAGGCATATTTGAACATAAAAGTGATTGCTCCAAGTTCTGGATTTGTGAAGCTGATGGGGGAAACAATCTTGAAAGTCAACTTTACATTTGTCCTGATAACTATTGGGTAAGTTAAGAGTAAAAATCTGTTTGGAGCTCATGATTCAATAGGAGATTTCAACGCATAATTTATCTTTAAAAAAGATGAAATGGTTGTGACTTTATTGAAAAAGTTCAAAATTCTTAAAAATGATTACATTGAAGCAAATCCTTTTTTATACCATGGTATATTTTTGTATTGTTTAAAAAAAATTCATTTACTGATAAAAACTTGAAGAAATGGAAATCTTATAATCTTTGGAAAAATTTGTTTATTGAAGAGAAATTTGATTAAAAAAGAATATTTGGCGAATTTTGGACAGAATTTATCAAAGCATTTGAACAATTTTTTTCAGTTTGATAACCAGAGACTTCGTTGTGTGAGAAAGGAAACTGTCAGTTGCAGTAAAAAGCCAGACTTGACCAAGATTCACTTGGAGCCTCAAGGTGTCAAGCTTCGACTATCTGATTTGGACTCATTCTTCTCTCGATTCAGTTTTTCCAGCATTATCAGCGCTTAAAAGATTTTCTATACAAAATCCAGAATCTAGATGGATCACACTATTTGGAAATTAGTAGTTACCACATAACAAATGGCATTTTGAAAAAAGTCGAAGAATTTCATATCAAATGTTTTTAACAAAAAGTGTCTGATTTAAGTTACCATTTAATAAACTTTTCTTAAGTGTCAATCAACCCACAAGTTTGTCAGGTACAAACTTATGGTCTAAGAAATGGGTCTGTGCTCTGTGGGGGGGGTAGCAAAGTTCTCTAATAAAGAAGAAAGTTGAAAGAAACAGCTCAGATACAGATAAATAGGGACCCTGACGTGACCCAAGCATTCTTTTGACCTGCAGTTTATAAGAAGCCGACCCATCTTTGACCCGGGTATTTTTTGACCCAACCAGATAAGATATTTTTTACCCGAGGGGAAAAAATTGAAAATTTTGGGATTTTTAGGGGAAATTTCCCAAAACTAGAGGTGGCTGACCTGACCAGATGAGATTTTTTTTTACCCAAAAGGCAAAAAATTGAAAAATTTGGGATTTTTAGGGGAAATTTCCCAAATCCAGAGGTGGTTGACCCGACCAGATGAGATTTTTTTACCCAAAGAGAAAAAATTGAAATATTTGGGATTTTTAGGGGAAATTTCCCAAACCCAGATGTAGCTGACACGACCCAACCCAAGCAACAAAAAGTGACCCAACCTGAGTCAAAAATTTTTTGACTCGGAACCATCACTAAGCTCATAGGATGAAAGAATAAGATATGCCTGCAAGGATCTTGCTGATGATAAATCTAGACTTAGTTTGCCCAAAACCATGAAAAAGAGTAAATAATGTATGAAGAACTTTGAGAATTAACATAATTTTTATGTATTGTAATAATAAAGCTAAGACTCGATCCGGATTGAAAAAAACAATTCAACCTCAGTCAGGGAAATATGGAGGTTTTTCTAGGCCAGGTGAGCAATGTTACATCAATGACATCTAAGGCTTTGGCTATTTAATGATTTACGTCAAAAGTTTTTCCTCTGCCTGGCCTCCTACCTCTGTTTTAAAGCTAGAGAGCTGAAATTTTGCATAAAGACTCCTTAATGTAATGCAAAACAAGCTGTTATGTGGATTTTTGAAATTTTGTCTGGGTGCTGAGATATGAGGGTTTTTCTAAGACAGGCTAGCAACAAACACGACAGCATCTAAGGCAGAGCAGCAGCCATATTATGAACTAACCTAGCCCAGCCTAGCCTAGAAAAAATGGCAAAAATCTACAGTAGTGATTTTCTAAGCTTCTCCACGGGCTTCGGAGGATAGTCTAGTGCAGTATATTAGACTCCTTGAATGAATTATCCAAGGTAATCATCATTTTAAGAGTCACGGGTCGGGTCAGCCATCTTTGGTTTGGGTGTGGATTTGGAAAATTTTTCCTAAAAGTCATAAATTTTTCAAAAAATCTCTTCAGCTTGGGTCAAAAAGCACCAGGGTCAAAGACGGGTCGGCCTCTTATTTACTGCAGATTACTATTACCCTGGCTGAGCCTGCCTTGTTGTTTTTTGACACCTTGGGTTGAATAACTGCCGAACCCACATCCTTAGACCTTGGTTCTCTGTCAGGCGCCTTTGACCCCTCGGCCACGGCGACCCCAGCCTAGATCCAAGTTATTCCAAAGGACGAACGTTTTCCTAAACTGAAACATAGAGGTGTCATATACTCTAATATTCAGTTCTGGATTCTTGACCGATGGTGGCTGGATGACAGAATCATTTTTTTTTTAAATTTAGGGTAGTTTCCGGGCACCCTCTACCCTAAGCAAATTGAAGGAACCACAGAGCTGAATTCCAAATGAAACCTTTCTTGAAAATCACATGCTGGAAAGAGGTATATATATTTAATGCTCTCATCTTGGAAACTACTCCGATTTTGGAGATCTATGGTTTGATTCTCCAGCCCCACTGCCATGAGGTACACAACTGGTCTAAAGATGGGGCTCTGGCGATAACCCTAAAAAGTATTTTCAGTTTTAAAAAAGGATTTCCTATGACTAAAAAATCCATTTTGTTACCAGTTTTTTTTCTCTTTTCACTACAATATTTTTAGCTTAATTATAAGGAAAAAAAAGCAGTTGATACTTTGAATCGATCGATCCCTATTTTGTTGAAACGAAGCGCGTTCTTTTTCTCAGTTGGCCCCGTCTGCCCCGCCTGCCCTGCCTGACTTTGGCTCGCTTCTGGCTCAGCTGATTTGTGTCAGCTGCTGTCACTGCTGTGAAAATTGAAAACACTAAATAAAACAGACATTTTTCACTTGTGGAAATTCTTTGGACGCAATTCTCTTTGAACTTACACTTGTAAAGTAAACAAGGCTGTGACTTTTTTTCAATCTCATAAAATCCCATTTTAAGCTGGGAAGACCAAAGTTATAACCTGATTTCTTTGCATCGAGCTTTATTGCTTTTTTTTACCAGACAAACCCAAACTGTCCTTGAATTCCAAAGTTTGAAGTCTTTTTCTTCAGTTTTGCAAACAGGTAAGTTTTGAAGTAGAAATGACAATTATGGTGCCATCTAGTGATGGGTCAGGGTCAAAATATTTTGACCCGGGTCGGGTCAATTTTTTGTGGCTCGGGTCGGATCAGCCATCTATGGTTTTTGTTTTAGTTTGGAAAATTTCCACTAAAAATCCCAAATTTTTCAATTATTTTCCCTTTGGGTCAAAAAAAATCTCATCGGGTTGGGTCAAAGGCGGGTCAGCCTCTTATTTACTGCGGGTCAAAAGTAAGCTCGGGTCAGGGCCCATCTCTAGTGCCATCCCTTTTTCACTTTGGGTATATAAGGGCATTTAAGGTAAATAAAAGCATTTTTTCGTACAAAGAACCTTCAAAATAATGAAATGATCTCAGTTCAGATTTTTGTCTTGCAAGTGTCAGACGTCTACATTCTTTAAAGGCGAGACGAGAGACGAACTGAATGTTTTTCTAAACATTTACTTTGTTTTAGTTAAAAATGTTCAGCAACTTGGCCAGTTTCATTTTTGGATCCTCTGCGGAAGAGCCTTGCCCCGTGGCGTCGGTGACCGAGTCCAATATCCACGAGCAATCCAAACCTGTTCAGGAAGAAGAGTGGGAAGTGATTGGCCAGGCGGCCGGGGTCCTCACCCTTGGATCTTTGAACGAGGTTGCACCGAGACCCTCTGCCGGGTGAGATGTTTAACATTAAATACGAGGTGACAAAAGTAAACGTCCCTTCTTGTCTGACAGGTCGACAGGTTCTTCTGTTCCTCTGTCCGACCCGTCTTCTGATTCTGAAGATGTGCCCGACCCGGTTTCCAACGGAGAGCCCGAGACGCGCCGAGGCCTCGGTTCGAGAAGGTGAGGGCTCCGGCTGTAAAAACACTTTTTTTATGTTGGACTTCACGGTTTAATGATTCCAGATCTGCTCGTCGCATTGCCGTACCTTTTGGTTCCATTGAGGGAACCCCCCCTGTTCCCGAGATCCGGGCCGCGCGTAGAGCCCAAGCTTTGAAGAATAAAGAAGCAAGCAAAAAGGTGAACGATTTTTACTGTGGCAAGAGTTTCGAATGAAACAGCAAGGTCGTTTCACTCTCTTTTATTTTCAGCTTTCCGGAAAGACTTTGAATCGTCTGAACAAGGCTGTGATGCATCGGTCGGCGAAGGCCACCGTTGGCTCGACGACGGCTCTCAGAGCTTCCGGACGTGTGCAAAACCTCAAACAGTGCTAAAATGTGCTCAACCTAGGCAACGTTAAAAATCTTTTTAGAGATGTGATACTATTTTCAAACTTTCCCGAATGCTTAGAATCGTTCATCAATAACTTTTTGTGTTATCTTTCTTTTCGTTTTCTTCTAGTCTGCACAGCACCTTTTACAAAAATTATTATTATACCAAATATTGTGTTCGATACTCACTTGATTGTTCCAAAGTTATCAATTTTTTTTCATAAATTCAAATTTTTTTCATGTGAATCAATAAAAATGATGTCAGTTCTTTTTTAATGTTTAATTGTTCTTAAAAAAATATTTCTGTTGGTCTACTCGATTCTTGATCGAGGTATCAAACAAATTTTGCTCAACTTAATTGAATTTCGTGAAAGTTGAGAAAGTTTAAGAAGGAAAAGACAAAAAATCAACAATTTAGTGGGTTTCAAACTTATTTTTGGAACTCTAGCAAAGGGTATGTCATTTTTATGTTTTACCTAGCAACTTTTACATTGAGGCAGGAAATTTTTGATCTTGATAGAGGCAACCCAGGGTCAAAGTTTGTCTGGAGCTGCAGGGTCCTAGATGCATGCAATACTAGTTTAAATTAATGTTAATTTTTTGAAGCTTAAATTGACAAACAAGTTAGCGAACCTGATGCTGTGGTCTGAAGAGATCATGTGTTTATTGATGAAAACCATGTGATGACCTTCCCAACCCTGAAAAGAATCAATACTGAACTATTTATCGATAGAGTGGCAGCCCCTTATATAGTAAATGGTCAGATCAAGAATGCAGTGAGGTTGGTTAACCATTGGTACTGATGCTGGTTGATCCGTGGATTGAGAATACCATATGTTTAAGATGATGGAACAAGAAACAAGCGGCAGCCTGTATTGAAATGACTTCAACGGAAATGTAAGAGAGATTGCCCATTGACATTAAATATCGCAAAGTTAAAATGAAAAAAATAACTTGAATCAACTGCATACTATACATCATGGAGATGGGCCCTGACCCAACCCGAGCTTACTTTTGACCCGCAGTTAATAAGAGGCCGACCCGCCTTCGACCCGGGTACTTTCTAACCAGGCCCGAAGGAAAAAAAATTAAAAATTTGACATTTTTAAAAGAAATTTTCCAAATTCAAACCCAAACCATAAATGGCTGACCCGACCCGGCCCGGGTCAAAAAATTTTTGACCCGGACCCATCACTACTATACGATACACGTCTTAACAGGAATATAAAAGAGATTGCACATTGACATCAAAATATTTGTAAAGTTAAAATGAGACAAAATAACTTGAATTGATCTCATACTGCAATAATAAGAGAATAATGACAGGAAGCTTGAGTAGCTTAAAATTATTCAATAGGATAGTGGAAGTATACTCGGGCTTAAGCTTCACTTTCTTGTTGAGGCCTAAGAAACATTTTTAATTTTCATACTTATTGAAAATTGATAAATGTATTGATTTATTGCTTTATTTTTCAAAATGATCTGTAAAAAAGATCATTTTCAATGCAGAATTAAATTTTTTAATATGAAGATTCAATTTCGACTGATTTTTTTGAAAAAAGGTCGATGCATTGCTATTTGTCCAAACTTTTTGTAGAAAAATTCAAGTGATTGACGTAAATCCAGATACCATCAGGTCTTAAGTGTAGCATTATGTTTACATAGAAATAAAATTTTTGATTCCATTTGGAAAACCAAGTCAATTTTAGACATTTATATTCTATTTTGTTCTCTAAAAATTGATTGATGATCAACTCATTTTGATGAAAGTTGCGATTAAAAAGTTTTTAAATATGGCTTTTAATCCATTTGTTAATCATCACTATATATTTCTGTGACATTTCATTGACCTGTTGTTGTTTACATCTCGAGCAAAAGGGTTGTTGCCTGGAAGAAGAAGTTCTTCTCTTTGTCCTGATCTTCACCTCAGTATGATTTCACCTGGGCTACAGATTTGATGAAAATGAAGCTTAAGGTACGTGCTGTGATTGAAAAAAATTAAGAAATTAAAAGTGAGTTTTTTGCTAATTTTTTTTACAGATTTTTTGTCTCATTTATGTGGCCTTTGTGGTTGCAGAGGCTGCTCTTGTGCCTCCTCTTGATAATCATGAGAGCAAGTTTGTGCATAGTAGACAGAAAAGAACTTTAGGTATATTAAAAAACAATGACTTAAAAAAGTTAAGATACTCAATAATAATTTTGAATGTAGGACTTGTTACTGCTGGAGCTCAAGCTGTTGCTGGAGGGGTTGCCGGGGCTGGACAATTGGCTGGAGCTGCTGTAAGCACAATTGCTGCAGCAAAGCCTCTTATTCTTCTTGGTCTTGGAAAATGTAAAAACATTAATTATTTTTACCAACATCATTTTCTTCTATTTTTTTAATTTTTATGTAGATGCCCTCCTGAGTTGGCTTTTGAGAAAAAGGAATGTTCCAGCTGCACCTGGTAAGGAAAAAGAAAAAACCTTTTCCAGGTCATGATTTTTCATTCCAAAAACTAATTTTTTAGCTTATGCTCCAATCACTACTTCTAATGTTGCCTACGTTTACCCAGCCAGCGAATGGGTTGTTGAGCCTGTAAACACAAACGAACCTGCATGGGTCGAATCTGCTCATCAGACAGTCTCTTACCCAGTAATGCTCAATTAGAAAATTCGAAAAATAATTTTGTTTTCATTTTAAAATTAAATTTCTAGATTGTTGAGCCTGTTGCACCACCACCAGCATGGAAGAGAAGATAAACAAGTGCCTTTGTAAAAACTTGGAATTATTTCAATAATTAATGAAAATCAATCATTTTTCAAAAAATGTTTTTCAAGTTGATAAGTTTTCTTTTTGATTGATGTTATTAAATAGTTAAGTACGATTTTACAATACAATTGCAACAGGCTTAATAAGATTTGTACTTTTTTCAAACCTGTAGTCAGCCAGGTCCACGCATTTTCTGGGACACAATGAGCCTCTGGGGTCATGGGAGGCTCAAACTTAGCTTTTGAAACACTTCCTAAGCATGTGGCAAGGCCTGTGCAAATTTTTTTGAGGTTTGGTCCAATTTGCAAGTCAGGTGCGTCAAGAGTAGGAGGAGTGAAGGCGGAAATGTGTGAACGATGACAGATGAGTGTGATAAGCTAAAATCTCAGAGATGACCTTCCCAATCAAGAAAAGAATCAATACTGAACTGTTTATTGATAGAAACATGGGGCTTTATATACTCTAGGTAGATAAAGAAATGGATCAATAAAAAATCTCTTGATAATAAAACGGATCAAAGAAATAAATGACCTCTTAGAAGAGGGTAAAAGTGGAATGGCGGCAAATGTAAATACAGGAATGAAAACATAGTAAAAATTGAGATTTTTGGGGAAATTTTCCAGACTTAGAGGTGGCTCACCTGACCCATACCATAAATATTATAAGAAATCTCTAAGTGTCAACAAGTGTCCCAAATAACAGACAGAGAGAGACTCAATTGTTTATTATAAGTTTCGCACTCCTTTTATACATTTTGTTTTATGCGCATCGAATAAATCAGACAATGAACTTTGATTGAATTCAATAACATAAACAATGATCAATGAGTGATAGAAACATGATATGTTGATGATCAACATGTTTTATCCTAAATACTTGATCTCGTATAATTTATAAGAATATAAAACTAGATAAAATTAATATGAAACTAATTATGACTAAACTACAAAATGACTATAATATCTTCGCAACCTGATGAGCATCTTTTGTTTTGAAAATACTTTTCAAAAAAGATTCCTTCAGGTTTTAGGATTACAAGCCTCACAGGCTTAGGGAGGGGGATGCAGGCAGTGGTCAAAACTTCAACAAAATCTTGCTTGGACAGATTAGATACAATGTTAGTTAACCTAGGAAATGCTAGTCCTTCATTTAGAGTTGTACAGTTTTCTTAATGACCGTCTTTTATTGACAGTAATCGAGCATCAAAGACACCGGCCCTCTTTGGTTGTCCCCCTTTTCTGTCAGGAATGTTTTGACACCTGCTAAACAGGTTGTCTCTTTTCTTGGGAAATATCAAATATTTACTGTTTGAGAATTTCCCTCCAATAATTCCCAATCTAGGTCCTTGACCTGATCCGACCGCCAATTATTGCTGACTGTCAATTTATCCTGATCCGTCTCTAGGGTATAAAACCCAGCAAGTTAAGTAAATATACAATTAGTATCTCATTGGTCTTGTTTCTTGAAGCATCTGCCCCGTCACGAGGATTTACCATAATGCTATTTTCTTAT
>Ga0194133_10008243_pt1 | contig 12208 bp, 9 predicted proteins | sample TA2KigOf40mmetaG_FD_155448 | JGI IMG/M metagenome (GOLD analysis project Ga0194133, IMG submission 155448) | Freshwater microbial communities from Lake Tanganyika, Tanzania - TA2015055 Kigoma Offshore 40m | ecosystem: Environmental > Aquatic > Freshwater > Lake | place: Tanzania: Lake Tanganyika...
GGGCCACCCCAACCCGATGGACATCCCGCTCATCCCGGCGCGCCTCACGCCCAACGGCGCGAACCCGTTCCCGATCACCCCGCAACGGTGGCACTTCGCCCAGTCGATCCAGTACTCCCTGAGCCTCAACTACGCGGTGCTGGACTACGCCGCGCGCAACCGGGACACCCTCCTGTTCGGGATGTGGCGGATGGGCCGCAACGCGATCGAGCGCGGCAGCCGCGACCACTGGACGCATTACCCGCGGCGGATCGAGGCAATCCGCGAGGCCCACGCACGCGACCAGCCGGGCGCGGCCAAGTCCGAGACCAACGAGGGCCCGCGGGCCCCGGCCGCTACGCGGCTCCCGGCCAAGTACTACGACGAGGTGGTGCGGCGCCCCGAGCTGCGCGATCCGCGGGGCTACATCCTGCCGGCCGACCAGCCGGCCTTCCCCACCGCGGTGAAGTTCGTGAACGCCCTGATCCAGGGCGGCGTGATCGTCCACCGCGCGACCGCTCCCTTCACCGTGGCGGGCAAGGCCTACCCCGCCGGCTCCTACGTGGTGAAGACCGCGCAGGCCTTCCGGCCGCACGTGCTCGATATGTTCGAGCCGCAGGACCACCCGAACGATTTCCGCTACGAGGGCGGCCCGCCGATCGCGCCCTACGACGCCGCCGGCTGGACCCTCGCCCTCCAGATGGGCATCGCCTTCGACCGGATCCTCGACGCCTTTGAGGGCCCCTTCGTCGCCCTGCCCGCGGGGGAACTGCAGCGGCCCCCCGCCCCCGCCCTGCCCTCCTCGGCCAACGGCTGGACCCTCAGCCGCCGGGTCAACGACAGCTTCACCGCGGTCAACCGGCTCCTGCGGGCCGGCGTGGCGGTCACGGCCACGCCGGGCGGCGATTTCCACGTGCCCGCCGGCGCGGCGGCCGCGCTCGCCCCCGTCGCGGCGGAACTCGGCGTGCCGGTGCAGCCCGCGGCGGCACCCGCCGGGGCGCGCCCGCTGCGCCCGCTGCGGATCGGCCTCTGGGACCGCTACGGCGGTTCGATGCCCTCGGGCTGGACCCGCTGGATCCTCGAGCAGCACCAGTTCCCCTTCGAACTCGTCTTCCCGCCGGAGATCGACGCCGGGAACCTCCGCGAGCGGTTCGACGTGATCGTCTTTCCCTCGGGCGCCGTGCCGCGGCCAGGCCCGGTCGCCAGCACGGGCGACGCGTACGGCGACAGCGCCAGCGGCGGCGGAGCCGCGCCCGCGGACGTTCCGGCTCCCTATCGGGACCGCATCGGACGCTTCTCCTCCGCCAAGTCGGTGGCCCCGCTCCGCGCCTTCCTCGAAGCGGGTGGGACCATCGTGACCGTGGGCACCAGCGGTCACCTGTCCTCGCACCTAGGCCTGCCCGTGCGCAACGCCCTGGTGGAGCGTGCGGCCGGGGCGAAGGGCGAGCGGGCCCTCCCGCGGGAGAAGTTCTACATTCCCGGCAGCATCCTGCGGATGAACCTCGACCCGGCCGCCCCCGCCAACGCGGGGATGGCCGCGGAGGCGGACGTGATGTTCGATGAAAACCAGGTTTTCCGGCTGACGCCCGAGGCCGAGGCGCAGGGCATCCGCCGCCTCGCGTGGTTCGCGACCGAGGCGCCGCTGCGCTCCGGCTGGGCCTGGGGCCAGCAGCACCTCAAGGACGGCGTGGTCGCGTTCGAGGCCCCCGTGGGCCAGGGGCGGCTGCTGGTCTTCACCCCGGAGATCACCTTCCGCGCGCAGGCGCAGGGCACCTTCCGGCTGCTCTTCAATGCCCTCCTCGGGGAAGCGCCCTAAAGCCCGCCAAACGCGAAAAGGGAGCCGCGCGCTGGAAATTCCCCGGCAGCCCGCTTAAATCCCGCCGATGCAAATCCCCCTCCGCCTGCTTTTCGCCCTGCTCCTGCTCGCCCTGCTCCCGGCCTGCGGCCGCAAGGACCCGGCCCCCACCCACTCCGGCGGCCACAGCCACGTGGCGCCCCACGGCGGCACCCTGATCGAGCTTGGCGCCCACGCCTACAACCTAGAACTCCTCCGCGACCGCCCCGCGGGCAAGCTCACCGCCTGGGTGCTGGACGGCCACGCGGAGAACTTTGTCCGCCTGCCCGTGCCGGCCCTCGAGGCGGTGGCCACCGTCGGGGGCGCGCCGCGGCCGCTGAGCCTCAAGGCCGTCGCCAACGCGGCCACCGGCGAGACGGTCGGCAACACCTCCCAGTTCGAGGTCCAGGCGGACTGGCTGAAGGGTCCCGAGGCCTTCACCGTGGTCGTCCCCTCCCTTGAGATCCGCGGCTCCAGCTTCAAGGACATCAAGGCCACCTTCCCCGCGGCGGCCAAGTGACGCCCGCCGCCGGTGGCGGCCCGGCCTCGCGCTCCTGCTGACGCTCGCGCTGGGCGCCGGGGCGACCGAACCCGCCCCTCCGCCCGCCGGGGATCCCTTGGCGGCGCTTGCGCGTGGCGTCCCGACCGTCTCCGGCTACAGCCACCTGTCCTTCGCGCAGCTGGCCGGCTTCAAGTTCCGCCCCCCGCCGCAGCCCGTGCCTGCGGGCACGCCGGCGCCCGACGTCCTCGCCCAGGTGCCGCCGGCCATCCGCCGCTTCGATGGCCGCAAGGTCGTCCTGACCGGCTACCTGTTGCCGCTGCGGCTCGAACAGGGTCTGACGGTCGAGTTCTTCCTCCTGAGCAGCCCCAACCTCTGCTGCTACGGCACGGTGCCCGAGGTGAACGAATGGATGCTGGTGCGGATGCGCGGCGAGGGCCTGCCGCCGGTGCAGGACGTCCCGGTGTTCCTCGCCGGGCGCCTCGCGGTGAAGCCGCGCTGGGAGGAGGGCTACCTCCACGGCATCTACGAGCTGGAAGGGCACGGCCTGCTCCCCGCGCCCGCCCGCCGCTGACCGCCTTTGCGGTTGAATCCCCCGGGCCTTGCCCGCTCCTTGGGCCCTGATGACTCCCGTCACCGTCCTCACCGGCTTCCTCGGCGCCGGCAAGACCACCCTCCTCAACCGCATCCTCACCGAGCACCACGGGCGGAACCTGGCCGTGATCGAGAACGAGTTCGGGGAGATCGGCATCGACCACCAGCTGGTGGTCCGCAGCGACGAGGAACTGTTCGAGATGAACAACGGCTGCATCTGCTGCAGCGTGCGCGGCGACCTCATCCGCATCCTCGGGCGGCTCCTCAAGCGCAAGGACAAGCTCGACGGCATTCTGATCGAAACCACCGGCCTCGCCAACCCGGCGCCCGTCGCGCAGACCTTCTTCACGGACGACGAGATGAAGCGCTCGTTCCGGCTCGATGCGATCGTCACCGTGGTCGATGCGCGCCACGCGGGCCGCCACCTGGATGCGGATGACGAGTCGGTTAAGCAGGTCGGCTTCGCGGACGTGATTTTGCTGAACAAGACCGACCTCGCGGCCCCGGAGGAGCTCACGGCCCTCGAGGCCCGGCTGCGGCGCATCAATGCCGTGGCGCGGGTCCACCGCACCGTCCAATGCGCCGTGAACCTGGACCACGTCCTGGACGTGGGCGGCTTCAACCTGCAGCGGGCGGTGGACCTGGACCCGCGGTTCCTGGAGCCCGAGCATCCCTTCGAATGGGCCGGCGCCTATCCCCTGCCCGCCGGCACCCACACCCTGGAGATCGGCCACTGCGACCACGCCCACGAGCCGGGCCACGTCCACGCCCATCCGGGCAACGCGGATGATCTGGACGTCGTGATTATGCCGGTGACCGCCGTGCCGCCGGCCGGCGAGCCCGCGACGGCCCATCCCGCGACCGCCGCCGCGGTGGGCGCGGCCGACCTGGCCTTCGCCGACTGGGAGAACCGCGTCCGCGAGGGCGAGCCCGTGCAGCCGGGGGCCACCCTGCACCGACTGCAGTTGCAGGGCGGCGACGGCCGTTACCCGCTGGTGGTGCGCGAGGCCGGGCTGCACCTGGTCTTCGAATCCTGCGGCCACCACCCGCTCCATATCCGCGTTGACGGCGCGACCGTGAAGCCGGCCTGGCAGCAGGACTTCCACGCGGCCCACACCCATAACGCGGCCGTGACCTCGGTCGGCATCAGCCTGCCCGGCGACCTCGACGGCAAGCGCCTCAACGACTGGATCAGCGAGTTGCTGCGGGTGAAGGGCGGGGACATTTACCGGATGAAGGGCGTGCTGGCGGTGAAGGGCACCCCGAAGCGGCTGGTGTTCCAGGGGGTGCATATGCTCTTCGACGCGACCTTCGACCGCGAATGGCGCCCGGGCGAGGCGCGCACCAACACCCTCGTGTTCATCGGCAAGAACCTCGCGCGGGCGAAGCTCACCGAAGCCTTCAAGGCCTGCCTGGCCTGAGCCTGGCACGCGCCCGTCAGGCGCGGCAGGCCAGCACGTAGACGGCCCCGCGCTCGGTGCCGATCGCGAGGAACGCGTCGTCGGCACTCCACGCCAGGCGCGTCGCCGGGCTCGGCATCCGCACGGTCGCCCGCAACGGCTGGCGGCGCTCGGGACTCCACAGCTGCACCGTGCCCTCCGCGCTCCCGGTGGCCAGCAGCCCGTGCGTGTTTTGGAACCGCACCGCGCAGACCGGCGCCTCGTGCGGCAGCATCACCGGCTCGCGCCCCTCCGGCCCCGCGCCCGCGCAGTCCCACACGCACGCGTCGCGGCCGCCGCTCGTCGCCAGCCAGCGGGACGAACAGTCGAAGGACAGGAACTTCACCTTGCCCTCGTAGCCGCTCATATGGAACTCGAGGTCCTGCTCCGGAATCCACAAGTGCACGCTCGGATCCTGGTTCCCCGAGACCAGCCAGCGCCCGTCCGGTGACCAGACCAGGGCGTGGATGCCATTCTGGTACACCAACTCCTTCTGCCGCAGCCCATCATCGGCATCCCAGATCGAGACGCCACCGTAGCCGGCCGCCGCGAGCGCGCCGCCCCGCGGGTGGGCCGCCAGGGCGGTGAGGGTCTTCGCCGCGGGCGGAAAGGTCCGCGCCACGCTCCCATCCACGGCCAAGGCCGTCAGGGCGCGGCCCGCGGCCGCAAACAACCGGGCCGGCCCGGCGGTGCCCCCCGGCGCGGGCGGCGTCGGGGCGACCCAGGCCAAATGTTCGACCCACGCGGAGCCAAGATGGGTCGTGCCCAGATGCTGCCCAGCCACGGGATCCCAGCGTTTCACGCTCCCGTCCTGGCCGCCGGACACGAGTAGCGCGGGGCCGGGGCCCGGCGCCCAGGCGAGCGCGTTGGTGCCGTGCTCGTGCCCGGGCAGCGGATGGAGCAAACGGCCGTCCGCGAGGGCGTGCAGCGCGATCGGACCGGCGGCGCTCGCGGTGGCCAGCACCGGCCCGCCGGCCAGGCCCGCGGGGGACCAGCCGAGGTCGATCACATAGTCATCGAGCGTCGCGGCCCAGTATTTCGTCAGCTCCATCCCGCGAGCGTTGGCGGCGGGCCCCGGCTTGTCCACCCCGCGGGCAGCGCGGCGCGGCTGGCGGGGCGGGAAAATCGCGTTCCCGCGCAGGCCGGGCTTGCGCTCGCCCGGGCCGGGACAAAAGCTCGCGGCAGTCGGCTCCGTCCGGCGGCGCCGCAACCCCCTCGCCCCCTTTTCCCCTATGGACTGCACCTCGTACCTGAACCGTCGCGACTTCCTGCAATTCTCGGCCGTGGCCGCCGCGCTGCTGGCCTTCCCCGGCTGCGCCACGCTGGCCAAACAGCCCCGCAAACCCCGGCCCATCGCCGCCGGCGCCAAGGTCCGCTTCGCCCAGATCGGGTGCGGCGGCAAGGGCTTCAGCGACGCGATGGCCCAGAAGGACGAGGAGGTCGTGGCCCTCTGCGACATCGACGAGTCGCGCCCGAACCTGAAGAAGCTGCGCGACGCCTTCCCCAAGGCGAAGTTCTACACGGACTACCGCAAGATGCTGCTGGAGATGGATGGTCAGATCGATGCCGTCGGCATCGCGACGCCGGACCATATGCACTTCCTGCCCGCCTATATGGCGATAATGCTGGGCAAGCACGTCTACATCCAGAAGCCGCTCACCCAGACCGTCGGCGAGGCCCGTGAACTCCTGCGCCTCGCGCGCCTGAACGGCGTCTGCACCCAGATGGGCAACCAGGGCCACGCCGGCGAGGGCATCCGCCTCGTGCGCGAATGGTTCCAGGCCGGCCTGCTCGGTGAGGTCCGCAACGTTGAGATCTGGACCAACCGCCCGGTCTGGCCCCAGGGGATGCAGGAGTGGCCCAAGGGCGGCACGCCCCCCGCGGGCTTCAGCCAGGACCTGTTCCTCGGCCGCGCCCCGGAGCGCCCCTACAGCCCCGACATCCACCCCTTCAAGTGGCGCGGCATCATCGACTACGGGTGCGGCGCCCTCGGCGATATGGCGTGCCACATTATGGACGCCGCCTACTGGAACCTCGAGCTGGCGCAGGCGACCTCCGTCACCATCGAGCTCAAGAAGATCGACCAGAAGAGCAAGGTGGCCTTCCCGAAGTCGGCCGTCGTCGAGTACAACTTCCCCGCCCGCGGCAAGCTGCCCCCGGTGAAGCTGATGTGGTCCGAGGGCGGCGAGCGCCCCGAGACCCCCGCCGGCCTCAAGCAGGACAACCGCCAGCTGGCCAAGGGCGGCCAGCTCCTCATCGGCTCCAAGGGGACCGTTTACGACGGCAACGACTACTGCAACAGCCCCCGCTTCATCCCGGAGGCCCAGCACAAGGCGCTCGTCGACGGCGGCAAGCTCCCGCCCAAGACCGTGCCGCGGGTGCCGGAGAACAATCCCCACAAGGAGTGGATCGTCGCCATCCGGAAGAACGATCCGACCCACGCCGGCTCCAACTTCGAATACTCGGTGCCCTTCACCGAGACCGTGTGCCTCGGCACGATGGCCATCCTCGCGGGCGGTAAGTTCACCTTCGACCCCGTCAAGATGACCACCGGCCGCGCCGACGTGGACGCCCTCCTCTACCCGACCTACCGCAAGGGTTGGGAGATGGACGCCCCGGTCGCCTGAGGCGCCCGACCTGATCCCCCCTGCTCCTTCCGGGCCGCCTTAAGCCGGGACCGTCCCGGCTTCGGGCGGCCCTTTTCCTGCCCTCCAATCCCAACCGCTTCCCATCCCAACGATGCACGCCACCCGCCGCCAGTTCCTCCAGGCCGCCTCCGCCGCGGCCGCCGTCGCCGCCACCGCCCGCCCCCTGGCCGCCGCCGCCCCGGCGGCCGCGCCCAAGGAGAAGTTCCGCATCTCCCTCGCCCAATGGTCGCTCAACAAGCGCTTCCTCAAGCGCCCCGGCGCCGAGCCCCTCGATAACCTCGAGTTCGCCCGCATCGCCCGTTCCGTGGGCATCGACGGCCTCGAGTACGTGAACCAGATGTTCAAGGAAAAGGCCGGCGACCGCGCCTACCTCGGCCAGATGAAGGCCCGCGCCGACAGCGAGGGTGTCAAGAGCCTCCTCATTATGGTCGATGGCGAGGGCAACCTCGGCGCGCCGCAGGAGCCCGCCCGGGCCAAGACGGTCGAGAACCACCTCAAGTGGCTCGATGCCGCCGCCTTCCTCGGCTGCCACAGCATCCGCGTGAACGCCGCCAGCGACCCGAAGCTTCCCGGGGATGAGCAGGCGAAGCTCGCGGCGGACGGCCTGCACCGCCTCTGCGTCGAGGGCGACAAGCGCGGCCTGTGGGTCGTGGTGGAGAACCACGGCGGCCTCTCCTCCAACGGCAAGTGGCTCATCCAGGTGATGCAGCTGACCAAGCACGCCCGCGTCGGGATCCTGCCCGACTTCGGGAACTTCTACACCGACCGGACCAAGTCCGAACTGTACAATCCGTACCAGGGCCTGCGGGAGTTTATGCCTTGGGTGAAGCAGGCGGTGAGCGCCAAGTCGTGGGACTGGGACACCGGCGCGGGCCGCTTCTACACCGAGGACCGGCGCGAGAAGATGGAGATGACCCTCGATTACGAGCGCCTGCTGAAGATCGTCGTCGGCGCCGGCTATTCCGGCTACGTCGGGATCGAATACGAGGGGCACAAGCACGCGGAGATCGACGGCATCCGTCGCACCAAGCAGGCCCTCGAGGAAGTCCGCGCGCTGCTTTGACGCGGCGCGGCGGCCGGCCCGCGGCGCCCGGGGAACCCTCCCCGGGGCCGCGCGGCGAGGCGCCTCAGGCGGCTTAGTGCGCGAAGGAGCGCTCGTCCTCCGGCAGCGGCTTGTCCTTGGTCTCCGGCGCGAAGGGCAGCACGATGAGGCCGAGGATGAAGACGCAGCACATCACCAGCGCGGCGGGGCGCATCGGCTCGGGGTGGTGCGCAAAGACCTCGGTCTTGAGCATCCCGATCACCGGCACGCCCGCGGCGGCGAGGAAGCGGCCGACATTGTAGCAGAACGAGGTGCCGGTGCTGCGGAGGTGGGTGGGGAACAGTTCCGGCAGGTAGATCGCGTAGACTGCGAACACGGCCAGCTGGAAGAAGCCCATAATCGGGATCAGCCAGAAGGTCTGGCTGGCATCGGTGTAGAACTGGAAGGCGCAGGCGGTGGCGATGAGCGCCGTGGAGAAGGCGAGCGCGAAGGCCTTGCGGCGGCCGAGGCGGGCCGCCACCCAGCTCGCGGAGAGCATCCCGAAGAAGGCGCCGACCTGCAGCGTCAGCAGGCCGTAGCTGGCCCATTTGTCCACCAGCGGCCCGATCTGCTCCTTGGTCATCCCCTGGGCGGCGTAGGTCTTGCTCAGGACCGTGCGGATGAGTTCCGGGGTGAAGAAGCCGATGCCCCAGAGGCCGATCACGCCGGAGCAGACCAGCAGCATCCCGACGATCGCATTGCGGCGCCAACGCGGGTCGCGGAACAGTTCCCCGTAGGTGAAACCACTGTGGCGGTCCAGCGCACCGGAGTCCTTCATCTTCTGCCAGCGTTCCGGTTCCTTCATCCGGGCCCGGATGACGAGGGCGAGCAGCGCGGGGAGGGCGCCGATCACGAACATCCAGCGCCACGAGTTGCCGAGGGAGATGGTCCCGGACTTCTCCAGGTTGGCCATCCCCATCCCGATGAGGGCGGCGGAGATGTTGCCCATCGCCGAGAGGGCCTGCAGGGCGCCGAGGGCCCCGGAGCGGGATCGCGCGGGCATCACCTCGGCCAGCAGGGCCACGCCCACCGCGAACTCCCCGCCGACCCCGAGGCCGGTGATGAAGCGGTAGAAGGCGAAATCCCAAAACGACGTCGAAAGCGCGCTCAGGCCGGTGCACAGGGAATAGATGAGGATGGTCAGCATCATCGTCTTCGCCCGCCCGATGCGGTCGCCGAGGGCGCCGAAGACCAGGCCACCGGTGGCCCAGCCCGCGAGGAAGACGGAGGTGGCATAGCCGCCCCACAGGATGGGATCGTAACCCTCCGGGAGCAGCGCCTTCATCGCCGGCATCCGGGAAAGGGTGAACAGCTGCTGGTCGAGGCAGTCGAACAGCCAGCCCAACGAAGCGACGATGAAGACGAACCAGTGGTACCGGTTCAGACCGTGCCACCAGCGGCCGGTGACGGGTTCGGGAGCAGGGGGTTGCATGGCGGTAAAGCGAGCGCCCACGCGGGCGCGACCAGAACGGGCCAAGTTTTCCGCCAGCGCAATCCTCTTCGCCGGCGCGGCCGCGCCCTCTCCTGGTCTGAGCCTATTGCGGGTCACCCCGCCGCACCCCGCGGCCCGGGAGGCGGCCCGCGCCCCCCGGAGGCGTGGCTTAGCGGCCCCAGCGCCCCTCGATGAACACGTACCGCCCACCCCGGCGCTCCCACCGGGGCTCGACCCAGTGGTGATGCCCCCGCGGGGGCCGCTCATAGCGCCCCGCGATCCAGACGTGCCGGCCGCCCCGCCAGGACCAATACCCCTTCACCCACACAAAGCCGGGGCCCGGCGGCGCGTAGACCACTTCCGCCCGCGGCGGGGGCGGCGCCTGCACCACCACCACCTCGGCCGGCGCGGCCGGGGCCACCACCACCGTGGTGGGGGTCGAAGGCCGGGCCGGCACGACCACCACCGCATCCCGCCAATAGCCGGGCACATACACATACCGCCCGTGGCGCGGCTCCCAGCGCGGCCCCACCCAGACCGCATTCGGCCGCGGGGCAGTCGACCAGCGGCCGGAGATCCAGACGTGCTTGCCCAGCCGCCACGTCCAATGCCCACCCACCCAGACGTGCAGGGGCGACGGCCGCTCCACGATCACCTCCCGCTGCGGCGGGGGCGGCGGCACGTCCACAATGATCTCCGCGGCGGGGGCGGACCCGGCCGGGGCGCTGGCCGCCACCGCGGCCGTCGGCACCGGGGCCGCATCCCAATAGCCATCCCGCAGCACCCAGCCATTGCGCTCCCGCCGCCACTCCGGCGCCTGCCAGGCCACTCCGGCCGCGGGCGGGATCTCCCAGCGCCCCGCCTCCCAGACATAGGCCCCCTCCAGCCAGCGCCAATGCCCGGGCACCCACGCGTGCTGCGCCGTCGGCTGCTCGCCGGGCTGGTCCGTCGTGGCGGGATCAAGCGGGCGTTCCATCACCGGCGCCGGCGGGACGGTCGCGACGGCTCCGGCGGACTGAGCAAGCAACGAACCAACCGAGGAGATGATCAGCAACGCGACTCCCGGGGCGACCACCTGCAACCGGCAGAACCTGGGGTTCATAACGTCCTCTCTGACGCGTCGCCCGTCGATTTGTTTCCTCGCCCACTCCGTTCCCCCGCCGCCGCCCCAGCATCCCCCAACGCCACCCGAAAGCCCGGACCTTGGGCTGAAGCACCCAGTTTGAATCTGTCCGACAAATTAATCCCCCGGCCGCGCGGCGCCTGCCTTGACCGGGCCCGCCGCCGCGGGATCGTAGCCGGCCTTTTTGCGTTCCGGAATTGTTCCCCCAAGGCGCCTTCCGGGTGCTTCCGTCGGTCCTGACCGGGGCAAGATGCACCGGCTACACCGAACCGATGCCGCTTGCCCGGACCGAGCGCCAAAAATCGCTTTCGCCTAGCCCTCCGGGGGACCCAACAACCGGTGCATTTCACCCCTCTTGAGCCCCAAAAAACGCACTTTTCCCCGGTTCGAAGGGCCTTCCGCTCAATTCCGAACCCCGCCATCTCCGCCACGCGAAAGTGACTCAAAACACCCCCAAAGCACCCAAAAGCACGGATTTTAGGCCCTAAAATGCCCGAAAACCGGGTCAATTGCTTCTGCCGTCAACCCGCCCCTCGGCCCAAAATCGGGGATTGCAGCCCACCGGGGCTTCAGATTGAACGGCCCCCCGCGACTTCGGACTAACGCTCCCAGCAGCTCAAACCCACAACCCAAGCCCGCCGTGGACCTCAAACAAATCAAACAGATCATCGATCTGATGAAGCGCTCGGAACTGACGGAGTTCGCCGTCGAGGAAGAAGGCTTCAAGCTGAAGATCCGCCGCGGCGCCACCGGGCTCCCCATTGTTACCACCAACCCGGGCTCGAATCCTCCCTTCGCCTACGCCGACCCCGCGCCCGCCAGCACCCCCGCTGCCGCCACCCCTACCACTCCCGCGCCCGCGGCCGATGAAGCCGGCGTGACCTACGTGAAATCCCCAATGGTCGGCACTTTCTACCGCGCCGCTTCCCCCGAGAGCAAACCGTTCGCCGATGTCGGCACCAAGGTCGTCGAGAATTCCGTGGTCTGCATCATTGAGGCGATGAAGATCATGAACGAGATCCAGGCCGAGACCAAGGGCGCCGTCGTGGAGGTGTTGGTCGAGAACGGCCAGCCGGTTGAATACGGCCAGAAGCTCTTCAAGATCAAACAGTAACCCTTCGTACCGGCTTGGCATGATCCAAAAGGTTCTGATCGCCAACCGCGGCGAAATCGCCCTACGCATTGTTCGCGCCTGCCGCGAACTGGGCATCAAAACCCTCGCTGTCTACTCGGAGGCCGACGTCCAGTCGCTGCACGTCCAGCTGGCGGACGAGGCCATCTGCATCGGCGGGCCCAAGAGCTCCGACAGCTACCTGCGCGCCGACCGGATCATCAGCGCCGCGGAAATCGCCGACGTCGACGCCATCCATCCCGGCTACGGCTTCCTCTCGGAAAACGCCAAGTTCGCCGAGCAGTGCGAGTCCTGCAACATCAAGTTCATCGGCCCCAAGTCCAAGTCCATCAAGATGATGGGCGACAAGGCGATCGCCAAGGACACGGTCCGCAAGGCCGGCGTGCCGATCGTGCCCGGCTCGGATGGTCCGGTCGAGTCGGAGACCGAGGCGGTCAAGATTGCCCG
>Ga0194133_10008246_pt1 | contig 12206 bp, 4 predicted proteins | sample TA2KigOf40mmetaG_FD_155448 | JGI IMG/M metagenome (GOLD analysis project Ga0194133, IMG submission 155448) | Freshwater microbial communities from Lake Tanganyika, Tanzania - TA2015055 Kigoma Offshore 40m | ecosystem: Environmental > Aquatic > Freshwater > Lake | place: Tanzania: Lake Tanganyika...
CCATTAGAAAATCAATATTTTCAATTATTTATGAAGCAATTTAATCGAACAAGCATGAAAATATCAAAACCTATTTTTAAACCAGCCAAAAATATGAGGCTGCAACAAAACTTAGTTGCTTTTGGCCATCTTCAAAACTTCAAACTTTTATCCTTTTTAGACAGGAAAAAGTAATTTTTGATATTGATAAATACAAAATCAAGATTGAAAAGTCTTTTTATATCAATTAATCTGAAAAGTAAAATCTCATGTATTAATAACAGTAACTCGATTCTTATGTATAACTCTTTAAAATATGATAGCTAGCTTTATTTCAGAAACTAGTTTTACAGCACTTCATTCATTTCTTTCAAAAGGATAAAAGATTGTTGCTTGATTTCATTGCCATTCCTCATGATCAAAATGATTGAAAATTTTTCTTTTTAAAAGGGAAATTGCCTAAATGTGATGAATTAATTGAATAAATTATAAAAATAAATCAATATCAAAATTTGCTAATTAAAACTTTTAGTTATGCTATTTTGATACTCAGAATCTGGATTTGATTTTTAGGTAAGAATTAGCGTTCCACAACCAATTGTTTTCTGAAAAATTAGAAAATGGTGTGCAAAAAACCAGCAAATAGTATGAAATTTCAGGAGGGTGTTTCAAATTCCTAAAAAAGATATTATGGCTGCAAACAAAAATGTTATCAAAAACTCATTATCCATAGATTTTGACGAATTGGAGAAAAATCTTGGACTTGGCCGTCTTACATTACTCCAAAGCTAAAAAAGTTTTCAACAAGTAAGTATTTATGGTTTACTGATAAAGAGATTTTATTTTAACCTGATCACATTTGGGGTCATTGTAATATCCCGATTCAATAAAGCTTTGGCAATGAATACGAAGCTTCTCAAGGGCTTTCCTCTCCTAAAATTTTTTTTCGAATGAGAAATAAAAACTAGTTTTGATGTTAAATTGGAAACAATGTCAAAAATCAACCTGATCCTCTTTTTGTCTTATATAGTATGGAATGGCCATGTGACCTGGAAGAGGGTTTGGATCTGGCAAAGGTATTTGATGAGATTCTGGCAACAGGTGTGTGGCAAAAATCAGAGGCCAAAAATATATTCTAGCCATGATGAAGACGGACTTCTTCAATACTTGGAAAAGATTTTTTTTGACACAAGCTCAAAACAAACTTTAAGTCCAAGTAGAAAGTCTCATTGAAGAAGATGGCTAATCTGGTTTTTTTTGATAATTTATTGGTTTCACTTTCCACATTAAAGTAATCAATTCATCACTTTTTTAAATATGTGAATTTTGAGATAAAAAAATTTGAATGTCACAGATTGAACATAAAGCTCAGACTAAATACTTTGTGAGTCCCCTTTCAAATGAGGTAAATCAAAATTCAACGACATGCATCACTCTTACAAATTTTGAATTATGTTAAGTAAACAACGTAGATTGACCAAAAAAAGATTTGCTATACAGCTTCATCGATGATGATTTGATTCACAAATTGAAAAATTTAATTAATGATACTGACAAAAAAGAATGTTTAAAAGTAATACTTTTTATGTGTGAATGACAGTCATACTTTTTTAAATTGGTTTAAGGTGTGAATTGCAAATATTTTTCACTAAAGGCACACTTAGGCTGAGAATGGTGTTGAGGCAACCTGGGGTGCATGGAATTTGAACTCCCAAACCCGCTGATTCCCACCCCGAGGTTGTGACCACCCTCAGCCACGGTTTTCAACTAAATCTGAAATTTTTAAATGTCCATCTCTTCACTCTTTTTACTTTTGACCCAGCCATTAAAGCTAAGAAATTTCATTGTAGACTGAGTTTTATTTTTGTTGGGATTAGTTTATCTGATCTCAATAGGAACATATTTGCACCCCTTATTTTCTAGATAAAATTTGGATTTGAAAGAAAAATGGAAAGTTCCTTTTAAAACTCACTAAACCTTACTCTAAAATTTTACCATTTTTCCAATTATGTATTGAAAAATCAGGATACAATTTTGAGTGGCCAACTTTCATGGCATCTTTGTCAAACTGGAATCCAGATTCCGTGTCTAGCAATTGGCAAAGACATATCAAACACGGAAACTGGATTCCAAGTACTGTGTTTACTTCCCATTGCACTCCAAAGTCAAAGTTACCTTTGTATCATATAATGCGCTCAATTCAAGTTCTTTTTTCTATTTCACCTTGATGATATTTTGACGACAATGTCAGGTTTTCTTTCACGCATTCTCGTTAGACTCATTTCAAGACAGGTTCACGCCTGGTCTCTCATTCCCACACCTTTTGATATCAAGATTGTGCACTTCAGTGCAAGCTATACTTGATCCTCTAATAAGCCAGTACCACTGGTTAATCACCTTCATTAGTCTTATCTCTGATCTTAGTCTCTCCTATACAAAGGGCTGCCATTCTATCAACAAAGCATTGATTATTTTCTTGATTGGGTTTGAACACGCTCTCATTCCAACAAGCACACTCACTCTTCAGACTATAACACCATACCCTAGAAAATTTAATAATAGAATTGATTTTTCTTGGAATCATACCTTGGAATTTTTTTTGTTGGTTGTTGAATTAAAATAGACACATAATTAATGCAGTGTGGTAAATAACTGTATTGTTGTAAAGGAATGACTATGGAAGAATGGATAACTACAAGTAAACTAACATTTTATTGAATTTCTGAAAACAAATTCAACCATTCAACCATATTTTGAGCTCACAATTATAACAATGAGATTTTTAAATCCTGTAATAAATTATAATAAAGCGTATTATGTAAATGAAACAATCCAAATTTAAATGCACTGAATTTTTACAGGTAATTTGTAAAATATGCAAAGTGGAGACAATTTTGTAATATTGTTTCTATTATGCAATGATTGGACATATTTCCCTGATTCGTCCACTCAATGTTAGTGGATCCAAGGCGTTGCTCAATCTAGTTCACACTTTCTGTCAATTTTTGAGGCGAGTCCTTAACACAAAAAGGTCTTGAATGGTGTCAGTCATACAAAAAATATTTTTTATGACTCTAGATGGTCCTCTGATGAGCTGCCACCTCTAAAGTTAAAATCACACACCATTTGTTGGCTGTACAATTTTTTAACAAAATAAATTAATCAGAATAAAATCCTTCCAAAAATTAGTGATTAGAAACAAAACCAGTGTTGGAAATTTTTGTAAAGTCTGATTCTTTAATAGCAATAAAAACAAACTGGTACAGTATAGACTCAGGTATTAATTTCTCACGATTGTTATCTTTATCAGAGTCGTAGCAGATTATTATTACCCTGACTGAGGGTGCCTTGCAGATTTTTTTTTTGCAATCTGAGGTGAAAAATTGTACGTTATAGTCTCAGTTCTCAGTCAGAATAATCAGTTCCTCATCTTGTAATTGCTATGTAATTTACGTTTGAGTCCTAACCAAATAAATAAATAAAATAAATAAAAATCTTACCATAAGCTGCCAATCAATACTAAAAACATTTTGCCCTGAAATTAATAAATATTTCATAGGATTAGCTAGCTTGCAACTTATTAAACCCTTCATAAATCTAAAATTGGTTTGTTTATCTTGATCCAGACGACGAATGTTAATATTTTTGACAAATAATAAAACTATTTTTATCTGATAAAAACATTTCAAACCTTTGTCGGTTGACAACTCTTTCATTTTCTAAAAGCAAAAATTCATTGTTAGTTAAGAAGACACTTTATGGTCTTTGATGCTGTCATTCAATTTCTACTCTGATAATCTTAAAAGGTTTATCTAAATCACATCAGGGTAAGGATTTATGATATGACATCTAAAATACTTCTTTTTATAAATCAAGGACGATTTTTATCTTGGCCACAGGAGACAGAAAATCTATTTCTTTGATTTATTGAGAAGAGTACAAAATTATTAGAAAAGTGGCACTATTCGACTTTTGTTATTCAAAGTTTTTTGCTGACCCTGTCTCTCAGTTGGTAAAAAGACAACATAACTTTCAAAAGATAAATGAACCTTTCCAAATCTTGAGTGATTTTGGAGAAAAAAGAATGCTTTTTTTGCTAAGCTCGGTGCTTTACTGCCAATTCACCATAAAAAAAAAGAAGTGAAATTTCCACTCTATTGAATAATACACTCCTAATTTAGATCTTTTTCCAAGGGACTCTTCAATTTTTTTTAGGGATTTATTCTCTTAGCTACCTTAATTTGAAGACTTGTTTTTTAACTTCACCTCACATAAAATATTCCAAAACTTACTTTGCAAATATTACTTAAGCTAAGTGTGATGAACACTTAGTTTCTTAGAGTCGAAAAGACCTATCTCATTTTAGAAAAATCAAGACTTCCATTGTTATTACCAATATTTGGCATATCATTACTTTAATTGCATCCATAGCTTAATGGTCATGAGAACTGGTTGTGAACTAAAAAAGGTTTAGGCTCCATCCTCAGCCTGGGTAAACCTTTTACTGACCTTCCTTTGGCTAGGCCTGTCCGTTAATTCAATCATTTCAACATGATTAGTTATTTTTATTCCACAAAGGCCTTATTCTAATATCACAAGTGGTTTTACTTCGTAAAAAACTGTTTCATGATGAAGAAAGACCCAAGTAAATACGCAAACCTTTGATCAATGTGAGTGAGTAATAATGGTTAAAGTTATAAAATATTTAAGCACTGTAATAATGCACACTAAAAAAGTAAAAAACTGTCATTCAAGGTTTGTCCAGTAAAAATGATGACTAAAATTTTTCACTCTAACTAGATACCTGATTTTTTTTAGAATTTCTGATTGTTGGCATGGATTTGAACCTCAAGCCCAAACCTTAGGACTTATTTCTCTGTCAGTGTCTTAACATAATTATTACCTCCAAGTCAAAATTGGATCACAATGTGTGAAATATTTATATAAATACAAATTTCCTCTAATATTTTCCTCAAAAATAAAATTCATTTCTTTAATGATCATGAGAAAAACTGAAGAGCCATTATTAGTTACATACAAAGAATGAAAATCCAGAAACAAATTGAAAAATTATTGAAATCATTTTCAAAAACATATCAAGAAAATTTTAACAACAATGTGGACAAAAACTTTTACAACTACGTTGAATAATGTACCCATTTAGAGCCATTTTCATTTTCAAAAAGTTGACAGAACATTTATTGTGTAAAGGAGAAACTTTGTGGTATTTTTTGCTAACCTCAACAGAAGTTGTAATAAATATTCACTTTGTCTGACAAGGCAATATGTAAGCTGTAATCAAACAAGGTTCTTATTTATGGAGAGAAGCAAAATAAATGTCTGCCCCTTGGGAATTATTCTGACGGATACAAATTAAATTTAAGGCTCAAACAGACAACAAGAAAAAATGTCATGATTTAATATTTGAGGATTAGGATGAGTATAATTTTTAATTCTCTATAGTGTCGAAATCTACTAGAATCTCATGAATAATGAGCTATAATATGACCCTCAACCCTGATGGGTGATCTCTTAATGTATTACATGTATATAGAACTTGAATGGACAGACCACGTGAATCATCTTACCATAAGGGTCAACAAAATAATAAATGGACTCAGGATCATCAGGAGGAAATTTAATCAGAAGCACTTGTCTCAAATTGTTACATCTCAAGTCTTCGGAGTCCAATTACTAGGGAGCAGCTGTCTGGCTTACACCTACATTTAAGGCCAAAGACTTTAAAAAAACTGACAAAGCTACATTATGTCAAATCTAGAATCATTATTGGTGACAGGATAGGTGTAAGGTAAATAAGGAGCTGGTTGACCAAACGACCTGTTGGTTACCTCCTTAACTAAGTCTGAAATATAATCTTTCATCCACTGTCATTAAGATTCTCAGGGATCATCAGCCATCTGAACTATACGTTAGAATCCTTGGACACTTCCACCTGAACAGGAGGCACATCAACCCCATAGTCCTTGACAGATTGTCCGGAAGAACAAGTGGAATGGCTAACTCAAACTGGACAGGTCTATTTCATTCCCCAATCAGAGACCCTTTGGTTTGAAAGAGAACTTAGTGATGACCAACTAAGGAGGTTGTACTTCAATGTGTGTAAAAGACATTAACTTAGGAAGTCCACTCTCTTACTGACTGACTGACTGACTGACTGACTACTAAGCTATAGTATTTTGTTGAAAAGGATCAAATGCAAGACAGATAGAATAGTTAACTGGGCTGGCTTTGAACAAATGTTTTTAGACATTATCAAATCAAGGTCTGATCACAAGATGTGATTTAGCATTTGTAAATTTATAAAATGTTATAAAATTTCAGTTGATACCAGCATTCAACATTCCATCAGCATATATGTCTTTATTTAGATTATTCCATAAATACACACACACACACACCACAATATTCTTGACGAAAAAATGTTCAGATTTTCAAATTTCCGATAAAAGTCAGTTGGCTTTCATTCCAAAACACAATATTTCTTCAGCATTGAAAGCTATCTTCAGCAAAAGATGAACATTTTTGATCAGTCCCTTTTTTATAAAACCTCTCATCTTACATCAATAGAATGATTGGAATTGATTCTTTTCTTGATTAGGTTGGGTCAAACCCCATTTGCTATTCTCCAAGATTCAGAATTAGCCCCAACATGCTCTTTTCAGAGCACATATTTCATAAGAATCAGATGTTTGTTTAAAACTAAAATGATTAGACTATTTTGCTATTTTTGCATCTAAGTGTGAAGGAAAGAGGAAAACTAGAGTTTTTACCAATCTAAAAAAGTGGGAAAATAGCTTAATCCACGAAAATTGTGGGCCCAAAATATCATCCTTTCACTTCCAAATATTTTTTATACACAAGACTTTTTTAGCATGCAGGAAGTGGAAATCTGGAAGTAGAGAAATAATCATGATATGCCTTCCATATATATTCAATATTTTCAAAAGGCTTTGAAAATACAAAAATGTTCCTCTTTTGAAAAGGCAACAAAGAGCATTTTTGGAAGAAACTCATCTGACTTCATTTTTGTCATTAGTGGGTTTCATCTTAGCTTTTCTAGGTTCAATTTCTAAAGTCCCACTTAACCGTTTTGATAAATCCTCTTTCTTACTTTTGCTCTTGGCATATTCTAGAGATGAGAAGGAAAATTTTCCAGAACTTTTTGTCAGTGTTCCATAAAAAGTTTTTTTTTGCAATGAGCTTGAAAAATGGAGGTAAAAGGAAAGAAATATTCTGTTAAACTTGTTACAAAGTCTTATCTTATTGAAATTTTTAAATGGGATCAATCTCTCTTTTTCTGCATAATCAATTCTTGAATTTTGTTAGGGGAAGTGAATTTACCTGTTTGTATGTATTTTATGGCAACCTATAGAATCAGTAGTTATCTGAGCATTGGATCAACACACTGAACTAATCACAAAAGATCTTGCTGATTTTTCCATTATTAGAGTGTCAAGATCAAAACCAGTTATGGTCTGTATTTGTAAGGCCTATTTTCAACATATTTTGATGGAAGTTTATATCTGATACGAAAAACAAAAATTAGGTTGGCAAATTTGGCAAAGTTCCACTTTTTTAGATAATACTTTGATTGCAATTACAAAGATCAGCGAAATGGCCAGCAGGAAATTAGTCAGTCAATTTAAATTCAAAATAAGCCATGCAAATTCCTGGCAAAATTTCATTAAAATAGAATGAGGTAAAACTTGATTTTACTTTAGAACTCTAAAGTCCCAATTTCACTAATAGAATGTTAAATCATCACAAAATATGCTCTGATCTGATAATTTTTTACTGAGCCCTTAAAAAAATTTAAGTAATGAATTTGATGCACAAAGTGATTATGTTAAAAATGGTGGTCCTAAATTTTATTACTCAAATCTTAAACTCTAAATTAAAGTTTTGAATCTTTCAGGATGAATTTCAGCTTTTATGGATGGATCTTCTTCTTAATTCTAGATTCTAAGAATTTTCTAACAGTCTTTTTCTGAGTCAATTCATTTGGTCTGTGCCAATTTTGTATGCATGAACTTGCAATTTAAAGAAGGCTCAATATTATTATCTAAAGTTGGGTTTGAATTAATCTAGTTGGGTTATTTGGAGCTAAATCTAACAATTGTTGGTGCTTGTATGTTTAGCTGGGAAAGACGATTGCTCAATCTGAGTGACTTAATTTGAAAGTAGAAAGTAAGTGAAAACTTTTCAACATGTGGGTGTTGTGTTGTAACTTTTATTGCTTGTATCTCAAGAATTTAAAATGAAATGGAAATTTGATGAAGGAATAAATTTAACGCTTTTGGGCACTTGATGAAATTTGTTTAGGTGGTTTGCCTGAACTTTATACTAAAGCCAATTTACTTTATTAAATCTTCTTGTCTGAAAAAAGATCTAGTTTTGCAAAGGCAACAAAAATGAAAAACTTATTTAATACTTCGTTATTTCTAAATGAAGTTCTTTTTTGATTTTGCACAATATGACCGAAAGTGTTTGAAAAAAGAAACTTTGCAATCATATAATCTAACTCAACAAACGTTCCATGAAGTTGGCCAAGTTTTAAGAATTACATTTTTGCCTTTTTTCATCTTAATATTTTTATTAAAGCCAAAAACTGCATCTGATAGTCTTTGGGTGGGGGAAATTCAAGCTGGTTGATTATTTTTGTGCTGAAATCAGAGTAAAAGATAAGAGATGATGTCATAAACATTCAAAAAAAATTTGTCTATTACTATTATTGAAAAGTAATCCACCTAAAAAGTAATCATCGAAAGATATCCTGATATAGTGAATTCTTGCTCTTTCTGCTTCCCTGACTGTTCTAGTGATGGAACCGGGTCAAAAATTTTTGGCCCAGGTTGGGTCTGGGTTTAGAAAATTTGCCCTATAAATCCCAATTTTTCAATTTTTCCCCCTTTGGTCAGTAAAAATCCCTTTGGGTTGGGTCAATAGTACCCGGGTCAAACACTGGTTAGCCTCTTTTTTACTGCAGGTCAAAAGTTTTTTCTGGTTGGATCAGGGCCCATTTCTAGTCTGTGCCTTCCATGCTAGTAACCTTTATTGATTTTCTAAGGAACAGTCTACAATGCAGGCCCCGTTTGGATTTTGAAGGTTTCCTCCTAGTGGGTCCAGAAAGTAATGATGGGTCTGGGTCAAAAATTTTTGACCTGGGTTCGGTCGGGTCAATTTTTTGTTGCTCGGGCCTGGTTGGGTTAGCCATCTTTGGTTTGTGTTTGAGTCAGGAAAATTTCCACTAAAAATCCCAAATTTTCCAATTTTTGACCTTCGAGTCAAAAAAATTCCTTCAAAAAGTACCAGGGTCAATGACAGGCTGGCCTCATATTTACTGTGGGTCAAAAGTATCCTCGGGTCAGGTCCCATCTCTACCAAAAAGTTATCCACTGCGAAGCTTGAGATTTATTTAAGGTGACTTCAAACAGTAGAGGTGCAAATCAGATTTCAATAAGCCAATATCCAACTTCCATAATATATCAAGTAGATATGGATTTCTATAAAACAAAAAGCTTTACCATTCATGTTACGTGAGAAGAAGAACACTCCAATCGTAGAGCTACACAAATGATAATAAAAAGTTAAACAACTCAATGTCTTTAATGCCTCACACTTTAAGATTGGAAAAGAGGATTTCTAAAGTCATTGAAATGCATGAAGAATACAAATTTTGAACAAGTTATTGAGGTTCTAATTCTCAGCCAAGTGCTGTTTTTATGTGAGCTTCAATTTGTACAAAATTACACTCATAAATCTGTGATGACCAACTACGTTCCTTTCCAAATTAAAGACTCACAGAGACTGAACTGTTTTTACAGAACAACCAATCTCTTTTAAAAGTCTTAGTCCATAAGATGATTTGACACTAAATCATAAAAACAAATGCAATTATAGCGTGAAGGGAACGTCAATACTGCAATACACCTCATGGATTATTTGTACCTTTATATGCAATTGAAATTTTTATAGATTCTACCAAATGGAGCTATCAGACCACAGGATTCTCTATTATTATACATAAACTAAGTGATGGCCATATATAACATATGCAATGAGTGTCAAATAAAGGCACAAACTTGTTTTGATCAAATATTATAACCACCTACAATTAACAGTACAGCCTTTTACTTGGAAAGGAACAAAGTGCAAAAATAACTTGGTGAAATGAAAAAACGTACAAAGGAAGAAGCCACAGACCGTGAGCTTCATTTAAACCTTCCCACACTATTATTATACCTCCTTATAGCTCAAGAAGCACAGAAACACCATCAAAAGTTTCAAACAAAACAAAAATATTTTGTCAATCTGGTAAACATTTTCTTGATCACACTTTTCCAGATTAAAAGTATAGCTTTCATTTTCTCATGAGCAAATCACATTTGAACTCAGCAAAGTCATAAACATATCAGAAATCTTTGTCCAACCGGTCACCTTTTTTTGTCCTCATGCTTCTATTGGAATGAACTTCTTACTTCGAATTTTTATGACAATGGAGCTCAGATTGCAAAAAAAATACATCAGATGGTTGTTTTTTTAAGCGACTGCCTCTACGTGCAAAGGTTTCAAATCCTTTTGTGACATGGAAAAAGAACATGGACAACTACCTTACCCACGTCTTGAGCCATTTCAGCCAATAAAAGATCTAATAAAGGATTTGCAAGGTCTATGGAGATGACTAAAAAGACAAAAGAGTTGCTTCTCTCTCCACTTGAATGTTTTTTTTTACAAAACAGGTAAACTACTTTCTGTTGATCATTCTCTTTTTAAGGCTTCATCAAAAATTTGCTCTTAAAGTCATTAGTACAAAAGAAAAAGGGGCCCCTATTAGCACTGCAAAAACAATTGCCTTTAACTTTTGAAATACTTTCATTTCAAAGGCATCTTCGTCTTTAAAATTGGCAATGCTACATTTTCCTTTCAAATGACTTTCCATGCTTTAAATATCCCGTAAGATTGTATTTTTTGCAGAATGGCAAAAAATACACAAGAGCCAAAGTTTGAACAATTTTTTATTTTGACCATGTATAAAAATCTTCGACCAAAGTATTTCAAGCATGAAAGTAAATAACATTTTCTGCAAAACTTTCCATAATTTAAGACTGTGTATTTGATGGAGAAGTATAGAGAGAAGAAAAAGTCTCATCATTACACTATTAGTTTGAAAACTGCTGCTTTTTAAGTTTTAACCAAAAAGCAACATCATTTATTACAAAAATAAATCACAATGATGAATGCTGTGTTTTACTTATAGAGATCAATTTTACAATTTTTATAATTCAATTCAATTCATATCTTTTATTACGGATTCATTATCTACAATTTAATAAATAAACAGAGACTTTACAAAAATCCGGTCCCCCAAATCCGTGCCACAAGGGCAAGGATTTGGGAATATGAGGGCACAAATACTTTAAAATACAATGTCAATGCTAATTTTCAGAATGAGTTATGTTAAATGTACACACGGTTATCACTGGTTATTACAGTTATCACACAAAGAAAATCTTTTTCAGGTAAACTCTGATCGAGTCCTTCGTCACAAGGTTATGCCATTGGTCATCTAATTGTTGTACGATCCCGTCGAGTCTGTTGCTGATTGATTGTCGTCCAATAGTTTTCACTGAAGAGTCATAAAAGCGGACTCTTCCTGTTCGTCTGATGATGTACTCGTTTTCCTTGATCAGTCCATAAAGTCTCGCTGGTTTTTTGGTATTGTAATAGTTGATGAACATCGAGCCAACCATGTAGTTTGCGATAGCCTCAGGTTTTTGTCTTCCAAGTCAGTCAAGCATCTCCCTTGGAAATAAGCGCATCCAATCTCTGATTGCAACTCTGAGTACTTTGTAATGCAGGATGTCTAATTTTTGCTTGAATTTAACTATTAAGGTTGGGAACCAGACTGCCAATGCATAGTAGATGCTGCCATAGTATTGCGATGTTATAACTTTCATGATGTCTTCCTGGTTTAACGATCTTCGAATGACCTTTAATCCTCTGATCATTTTTTGAGCTCTGTATTAGAAACATTTGCTACATGGGTTTTCCAGGACATGTCATGATCAAAGTGGATTCCAAGAACTTTGATATTTGTTTGGACTGGAATTACTTCACCATCCACTTGGACTTGAGACGGAAGGATTTGTTTCTTGTTACTCATGAACATGACTTCGGTCTTGGCCTTGTTGACTACCATTCCAAGT
>Ga0194133_10008250_pt1 | contig 12200 bp, 6 predicted proteins | sample TA2KigOf40mmetaG_FD_155448 | JGI IMG/M metagenome (GOLD analysis project Ga0194133, IMG submission 155448) | Freshwater microbial communities from Lake Tanganyika, Tanzania - TA2015055 Kigoma Offshore 40m | ecosystem: Environmental > Aquatic > Freshwater > Lake | place: Tanzania: Lake Tanganyika...
TCACTCGAGTATCAATCAACCTAACTTCTTATCTGTATCTTCTATCTCACCCATTATAAATAAAGAGACAAAGTAATATAAGAATATTTTATTTACCTTGAAACAGAGATTGTAGATTTAAAAGCAACAGGTGAACAGACAACATATGACTGACAACCAGTTAGTTAGGGAGCACATAATTGTATAGGTGTTAACTGTGCAACTTCTGATGTAAAACTACCTTAAACCAGCCTCAAAGGGGTGTTCTTTTATACTTTCTGTGCTTTAACCAATTGGCTCAGGAATGTTATTGACCGGCTTGAATCCTTACAATAAATCAAAGGTCCACATGGGTTTGACAGGTCTTTTTGTCAAGGGGAATGGGCAATCAAATCTTGAACAAAAGAAATGAAGAAAATGGTCAATCTATGAAATGTCAAAATATTCAACTGTCGTTCAATTTTTGTAAAGTTTGTGCCATCAACATGTAGGTAGTAGGATTGATGAATTGGATCACAAAATAAATATGATTATTGTGTAGTGAACAATCTATTTATATTAACTGACATTCATACTAGAGTAAGGACAGCAAACATTGTTCACATGGTATAGATGTAGACACCTCAAACAATCTAAAATTGAAGCCAGTTGAAACAATAAAGAAGAATGGTTAAAAAACTTAAAACCCTGAGGAACCCTTTAAGTCTTTGAATTATTATCACATTCTGCTTGTTTCTACAAACTTGTTAACAATCTGTGCTGACACTTATTTACCAACATAATTTAACCATAATTGAAACCAGCCAACCTGGACATGTCTGACTACAAAAAGTATAAAAGTCCACCTTTTGAACCTTTAGATCAATAATTTTACATCAACCGTTGCTGCGTTAATGCATATACCAATATGTGTTCTCTGACTGACTGCTTTTTGATCCATTTCTTTGTTCACCTGTTGCGTGTGATTTACATCTTGTCAAAAGGTAAATAAAGCTTGTTACACTTTTGTTTCAGTATAACAATGGGTGAGATAGGAAAACTAAAAGTAAAGTCAGATTATTGATTCTCAGGGTAAGAGAGTTTTTCTCTAAAAACATATATACATAGATATTTAGAGTGAAAAATAAACCATCAGGCTGGTGATTTGAGGATTCTCATATCTCAGAAACTTTTGTACCCAGGTTGCCACATCAACAAATATTCTCCAACCAGAGTGTGCCTTTAATGATGAAAAATGTTGCAAGGCGCGTCCTTTACAAATACATTAAAAAAATTTCATAATGTCCTTTCAAAGAGTACATTTTAAACCAATAAGTGGGTTTTGCTCAGAAAGCTTTAAAGCTAAAAGCTACTTCAAGCCTCCACATTTTTGATGCCCAAATGAATTATCAATAGTAAAATGACTTTATTGTCCACAACTAAATACTTAAATTAAAGTTACATTTTCATTTTAAATATTTTTACAATCAACTCAATGACTTTTGATCACCATACACACCCTTTCATTGCGACCAACAACTTAAATCTGGTATCATCCTTTAATATAATATCACCTTTTATTTGTATCTATATTCCCAGCTCTATCAAAAATTACATCATTTACCAGAACATAATCAATTTTTTATGAGCTAAAATCACAAATATTACTTTCAGAACTATAAGGTCTATGTAGCAACTGATAATGTAATAATGCACAAACTTCCCAAAAATTGATAAAATATTACTAGACAATAAAATTAAAAAATAAGGTGAATGCACAAATTTAAGTGACACCATGCAGAAAATGTTTTCTTCGGCTAGGTTGATTCTCAGGCAGTGGTAACCATAGTTTACTAGCTGATCTAAATTAAATTTCCATTCCCTTCGGATACTTGCCATATACCTTTCAACTTAACATGAAATATTGCTACAAGCTTGACTGCCAAAACTTCTGGTCTGCCAAAATCATTGATCCGTGTTTAAAGTATATAAACCTGCCTCTTCCTCAAATAAACAGTTTGTTAGTTGTCTTATTTCTTGGCGTTCAACCATATATCCACACCAAGAATCCAATTTGTACATAACCTGACAAAAATTTCCAGAAAGTCAAAGAGGGTATAACCTATACAGTTTATTTTCTTTAAAGAACATAATTACATAATTACATACATACATCATTTATGCACTTGAGAATTTCATAGCTTCTATATTTTTAGCAGTACACACTAATAATTATAATTATGTAGGTTATTCTTCTTTGACCATTTCTTATTTGCTTTAGTGGAGGCTTTACACTAACATATTTGCAGATATAATCAGATCAAAAATTATAAGGTTACAATCCAATCAAAAGTATCTTTTTTGAAATATGTTCTTCATTGATTAAACTTTCATATTTTTCAAGTTTATTGCTTATATAGTTTGGCTCAAACAATTAAAAAGTTTTTCTTCTGCATTCATGCTCATATTAAACAGTGATTTAGAAAAAGTCTTTATTTTTAATAGTTTCAATTTGGATTCCTGTTGATTCTGAAGCTAAGTGCATTTCTAATTATATTGTTAATAGAAGCAAGATTTTCCATTTTCGAATATGATTTTAATCAATATCAAAATTGTGATATATAGCAAGGCATATATTTGGTTTTTCTATTATGAAAGAATTAGTGCAGATTTCTGAATAAAGCTTAAGTTTAATTTTTGTAGTTAAAAAGGAATCTGGTATTTTTTTGGGTACAAACTCTACACCTGCTCAAAAAAAAATAATTTATCAGAAATCTTTCTGTAAGAAATTGAAATGAAAGAGGATTTAATGAGCCTTCAAGGAATGAAGTTAAACTGGATCTATAGGGTTAATTAGATTCCCCAAAGTTTAGATTGGCTGAACTGTCTTAGTTTAGTTTTTGAAAAAGCAAAAAATGTTGAGAAAAACAAATTGATGTGAAACACCTATAATATTTTGAACAAAAGTAAGTATGTGCAGAAAAAATTGCTTGAAGAAAATCTCTTATTATTAGCATCATAAAATAACAAAGTGAAAAGAATATCCTTTCATTTTCTAAAAGCTATGATCCTTTTGAAGTTATTAATTTTTTTGAAAAAGAAGTAGTTTGAAAGGTTCAATCACTATCAAATTTAACACAAGTGCATTTTCTTTGTGCATCATGCTTGACATGGCTTCTTTTTAGGCTTTTTTTCCAGTAAACTTTTTTGTTAAAGAGTTGTGAATTTCTCTTCACCAAAGAGAAGTAGTGTTGATTGAAGTTCTTTCACTTTTTGCAACAAAAATTCAACTTTGAAAAAGCTCTTGATTGAAATAGTAAATTCTCTTAAAGGCCAAATCCTAAACTGTGTTTTGATCTTTATGAAATCAGTTCTTTATTGGGCTTCATGAATTTTCCTTGTAAAAGATTCTTGGGTTTTATAGGCAAGATTTTCTCAACATATTTTATCACCTACAAAGAATTCTGCAGTAAAGAAACAAGTAGATGGTATAAGCTATTGATTGATTGACAGCTTAAAGTTGGTTGAGGAACTGATTCTTCTAATACCGAAGTATTAGACTTTACAACAATTCCATACACTGTCATTGCGTCTTACAGTCACCTGAACTATCCATTGTTAAATTTTTGGGAATGGTCATTTCTGATGCAATTATTTCGTGTTTTTCAACAATTAAATCAGGTTTTTTTGTTCGCATGATCTGCACAACCATCAATCCTGACTAAGGTATATAAACATCGTGTCAGATGATTATTTTAAGGCAAATCCAAGCATCGGAGATCTGCCCAGACTGGGAATCGATCCCCGGTCTTCTGATCCTCAGCCAGTTGTCATAGCTATAAGCTTAGGAAAGTTGAACAAAAATATTTAAAAAAAAAAGTTTTTTGGTCAACTCAAGTTTTGTTTATGGAAGAAAATGTAGGCTCATCAAATTAATAATTCAGAGATAGTTGAATATCAGGAAAATATTATTTTTAAAAGCAATTGGGCTAATTTTTTTGAAAAAAAAACTTTTGTGAGGAAAATTACAAAGGATCAAATTTAAGAATTTTTGTTATTTTTGAAGAGTTTTATATTCATCTCAATAATAGTGCCTCCTGTTTTAATGTTCAGTTTATCAGAAAGAATTTTTTAATTGTTTGAGGTCTCACTAAATGTCTCCATCTTCTGCACGAATCCTTGGGGTGAGGACATAATAAAGAAGTTAAATAATTATAATGACAACTTAAACTAATTGATCATTCAAAGCTTCACTACATTTAAATTTGACATTCTACAAATGCATAAGATTCTTTATCAGGTTATATTGCATGGGTAGATCCCCCAAAAAAGACAGTGCTTTATTGTTTCATCAACCTGATTCTTCCATACAAAATTGTTGTTCCCTTTGAACGTTATTAGAATCCACCAAAATCTCCAAAATCGCAAGCAACATCTGTTTCGCCAAGCTCTGTGACCTCGTTGTCGTCGTCGAAGACGTAGAGGTCGTGGGTCGATCTGAACGATTGACTCACACTGGAAGGCTTGGGATCAGCCTTCAACGAAAGCCAAATATATTTATTTGCATTCAGATTAATTTGGTTTAGAAAAACATTGACTTTTCTTACCAGTGTCTCTGAAAAGTTGGTTGACAAGGGTGCATGTCCTGCTGCCACGTGGGCTGTGACAGCTGCGTGTTCCAAAGCACACGTGTCACAATAACTTGCACTCCATCCTGCCCAACCCCAGCCCATGCCCCAATCCCAACAGTCTGCACTGGTGTTCCATTGAGTCATGACAGCAGCAACCATCAAAACTAAAACAAGCAAAAAATTGACCTTAAAACAGCAGTAATGACTCAAAGGGGAGTCAGGGTGGTCAGGTGGGCCAAAAAACACTTAGCGTGCCTAAAGGAGTTCAGCCATCAGTTGCGCTCAGGAATCTTATGTTGACAATTTGGTTGTGTGACAACAATGTAAATTATTGAGGACCTTAAAGAGTTATCTGCAGAGTAGACTTAATGTTTATAATATCGTTATCGAAAAACTCGCTTAGAGATGGGTCCAGGTCAAAAAATTTTTATCTGGGTCGGGTCAATTTTTTTGCTCGGGTTGAGTCAGGTCAGCCATCTTTGGTTTGGGTTTAGAAAATTTCCCATAAAAATTTCAAATTCTTCAATTTATTTCACTTCGGGTATATAAAATCTCTTCAGGTCGGGTCAAAAAGTACCTGGATCAAAGATGGGTCAGCCTCTTTTTTACTGCGCTTCAAAAGTATGCTCTGGTCAGAGGCCATCTCTAATTTGCTCAATTACAGTTATTTTATATTTTTGCTTATTACAATAGCTGAATTAAGGTTAATATTGACCGGGCAATAATGTTCTGAATTCTATCACATATCCATTAATCTCATTTCAAGATTAAGTCGATCATTCCCACACTTTTTAGCAAGCAAACTTTCCTATTGTCTCCTACTTCTTGGGCAACACTTTACTTTAGTCTTATCCTTGATTTGACTTTTTCTCATATAAAGGGCTGCTGTTTAAGCATTAAACAGTACAGTGTTGATTCTTTTCACAAATGGGAATATCATCACTGGGTTTCTGATTTCACTCACAAGAAGTTTCGCACATACCTTGCCCTGACATAACCCAACCCAAGCTTACTTTTGACCCGCAGTAAATAAACTAAGTATTTTTTGACCCAACCCTATGAGATTTTTTTTGACCTGAAGGGTAAAATTGGGATTTTCCAGACGCAGAGGTGGCTGTCCCAACCCGACCCAGCCCTAGGATCAAAAAATAGACCCAACCCGACCCGGGTCAAAAAGTTTTGATCCAGACCCATCACTAAGTGAGACTACCTATCACTGGCTGTGTGCCTGGCTGCCTGCCAAAGGCATCAACAAGTGAGCTTTTATCACAATATTAATTATAGTTTAATGCAAATCTCTGAACGTTGCTTACCTTTTGAAAATTGTATTTCAATTTTTTTTGTTATTGATTGACCATATTTACTGATTTATTGCATCAAAAAACTACTTTTGATGTGGAAGTCTATCATCATATATTTTTTATATTATTTCAACAGCAAAAATTATTAAATTGAATTTGCTAACCTTTTACTCTTATTTTGATGCTAGCTTTAAACTTGATGTGAAAACTTTCCTGGTTTGAGTTTGTAATATGCTTTGAAATGAACTTGGGAAAAAACTTCTTAAAGGAAAAATGCATTTGATATTGGAAAAACAATTTAAGGGCTTTTTGAGCTGCATTTGACTGCAAATGAAAGTTTTGAAATGATACTCTACTTTCAACCTTTTTCCAACATTCTTGAAACATTTCTAAGATCTAAAAGTGCTTTATTACTTTTCCCTATAAACTCACTTTACTAATTGTCTGATTCATACCTGGTGCAAGATCATGTTTTCCTAAGTTTTGAGGTTCTCTAAAGCTGTTACTTCTCTTGATTAAAGCTTTTTCATGGTGACTCTCCCCATCAGCCAAATTCCAATGGATTCCATTGTCCAAGTGGTTCATTTTGCCTGTTGAATAACTTCTTGCTGTGCCATTCAGTCTGTGAAAGTTTTGAAGGGCAGGAGGTTTGCTCATTTTTCCAAGAAACAAGTCTGAAACATTTTCTTTCATTCAGTGGATGGGATGGTGTGTAATAAAAAAAGAGGAAATGTGCCTGGAGCTGATGGCTGGTGACGCAGTTGGCCCATTAATTTGATTGGACTTGATTGGGCTTGAACCACATAACCAATACTGTTTGTAGATCCCTTGGGAGTGCTGCATTGTGGATCATTTGGTGTGCCCCTTCTTGTATCACGCAGCTCTTCAGGAGGTGGAGGTGGGAGTGGCAACTGGAAAAAATGTTTCAACATCTTCACTGCTGCTTTCTAGTTTTACATTTCAATATCATGGCAATCATACAATAATCTTCTCTGTTTCACATCAGGAGGATGTGCACCAAGAAAAGGTAAATGTTGAAACCCCAAGAAGAGGGTAAAAATGCAATATAATCATATGGAAAAAAGGTGTCTTTATTTGAGTATTCGCAATTGCCTCCAAAAGGGGTCAACGGTACACTTCAACGAAAAGTATAAGTGGTTCAATGACATTCCCTGATCATAACAAACTTTCAAGAAAAACTCATAACTCCAGCATTTGATAATAATCTGGTGGAGTGTAGACTCAGGCCATTCTGATGTGGGATCAACACCTTTATCAGAGAACGACCATAGAAGTCTGTGACCATATCAGATTACAATAACCCTGCCTGAGGGTGCCTTGTTGATTTTTTTGCAATTTGAGGTTGAAAAATTGTAGCCATGGAAGGGGATTAAACCGGCAACTTTAGATCTTAGTTCTCAGTCAGGTGCCTATGACGTCTCAGGCATGAGACCCCGAGCGCTTTTAATAAAAAGTGCTTTGGCCTTCAACTTATTAGGTGCAATGAATGAGCAAACACAAATTCTGTAAGTTATACCAACAGAGAATTCAAAAGCTGCAATCCGACAACCCCGAATTCTAGACAAGAATAAAACTGAACCTCTGGTAGGCCAATCACAAACTATCTGAACCCATAAACAGGTGCAAACTAAAGTCAATCTACACATCCCATTTGAGCTCACTGTTACTAACAACCCTTTTATGAATCCCATGAGCAATCTTGGTGGCTGACGGCAAATGAGTTACGGCTGCAGATATCTCTCAGGAGGAATGATTAATACTTTCTAGGGAATTGATTATGGCCTTTGACTTGGAATGATGAGAGACAGAGAACAAGTTTGAGGAAGGATCCTTTAAAAGAAAACCTCAATCCTATTGGATTGTCTTTTGATCATAGTCTTCCACAGTATAAGAGCATCAGTCCCAACACACTGTGAACCCTTCACTTTGGGCTTTAGTAATTTGTTTAAGTGTAAGATTTGTCTGATAGGCTTTACTAAATACTATTGATAAAAACAATCACTGTCAGACAAAAGTGTATTTTTTCCGTGAGCCCTACAAGGCGTTAGCCAGGCTGGTTGAGAGTATTGGCAGGATGGATATCACACCTAAGTGCAGTTGTCTTCACTATTCACAATGAACCCTTCACTCTGGGCTTAAGTAATTTGTTTAAGAATAAAACTTGTCTGATAGGCTTTACTAAATACACTAAGCTATTGATAAAAACAATCACAGTCAGACAAAAGTGTATTTTTCTCGTGAGGCCTACAAGACATAAGCCAGGCTTGTTGAGACTATTGGCACAAAGGATAGCACATCTATTTGAGGTTGTGTTCAACTGCATACTAAGAAGAGAACCAATTGGCCACAATAATTGTTTAGTCTATTCTTTCTTTGATTTTGTAGCAACAAGGGTTCTGTATAATTATCTGCAACATATATTAGTATAAACCTAATGGTACCCTAACTCAAAGTCAGCTTTCCTGATAATTATCTCCAGCAATCCTTATATCATTAAGGTTACAATACAAAAAGAGTACAGAGGTTGAAAAATCAATAATTTTTAGATATTGGATCATTTCAAAAAAAAGGAAATTTGAACCTTGAAACTGGAAGCTCTAATAAAAAAATTCCAACTTCAAAATGGAACTTTGATGGAAAAAGTTGTTTGCTAAAGCCCTTTGTGATTGTTGTTTGCTGAGCTGCTTCTGAGAAAAGACAAATACCCACTCAACCATTTAACAGTTAAGATTTTTGCTCCCAAATGATTTTTCAAAGCACATTTTGAAGGGAAAAATCATCAGCAAAATTATGCTTCAAAATAAATGAGATTTATTTGCCTGTTCTGCAGAGAAAGGATTCAAGAAAAATAATGAAATGAGATCAAATCCTGATTTGACAGTTCTGATTCAGATTGGCCCTTGAGGGGCTTTTGAAAAAGCAGACTCAGGATTTTACAACGAATGATAAAATGATTTTCAGGAAATCTGTAAAAACCCATCCCAATCAAAAAGAATTTTAAGTGATTAAGAGACTGTTTGTGGCAGGTTAGGTCTTAGAGTATCTTTGATTGAAAGAGGTTAGGGTTAGATCAGTTTAAGAATCATCCCTTTTTAAACTTTGTTTGAAACTTGCTCAAAATATTGGAATTGTAGCAGTATAGAAAATGAATATCTAATATCTTGTATTCTGATAGGGCTTTTGGTAATAAAAAACAAACACTTACTGTATAATTGATGGCAGACATCCATTCACTGGAAAAAAGAAAAAAGTTTTATTTTAATGTTGTGAAAGCTCAATAGGAGCCAAATACATTTGCAATATACCAAATTGGAAATTTGCCAACAAACTTAACTATCTTTATTTCAAACAAAAAGTATTCCAACCAGCCATAAAATTGCCTAAATTATACCCTGAAGTGAAATAACATTGCTTTTTCTGGCCATTTTATTATAATCTTGTTGGATCATATCTCATAACTATTAGTGTAAATTGACTTTGTCATATTTATAACTACATGTTAAAATGAAGTTATATTTCTCCCTTAAATATTTTTATGATCAATTCAGTGTGTTTTTAAATGACCTTTTGATCATCACACCCTTTTGCTGATCGACAACTTTGAACTGGTATTATCCTTTAATAATACCGCTTTCTATTTTCCTTTTGATACTACCCACATTCCTTTCCATTCTCAGTATGAAGCTTGACCGCCAACTCTGACGACCAGAACTTCTGGAATGCCAAATTCAAGTATCAGTGAAAATAAACTGGGTTTGGTTACTTTCTAATTGGTATTTTTTCTGGACATCTGATCTTAATTCTCAACATCAAATTTATCATACTGTGAATATTTCTTGAAAAGAGAAAAGACTTGTGATGCAAAATGCTCTATAATAATAATCTTGTGCAGTATAGACTCATCCAATGTTAATGCAGGATCAACATCATATAAGAGTCCCACCATAGATGTCTATGGCAACTGCAGATTACTATTACCCTGACTGAGAATACCTTGCTGATTTACTTTGCATTCTGGGGTTGAAAATTGCTGGGATAGGCGGATGGGGATTGAACCCAGATAGTTCACAGTCAGGTACCTTATAAGTCAAACTATCATTTTTTTGCTTTAAGTTGAGAGGTGTTCATCAGGTTAAAAAAATTTAATAAGTTGAGTGATGTAAATTTGATGGTGGTTAGATTATGTTTTGTTAATCTAGATGTATCTTTCAAATTTAAAAAGACACTATGTATATTACATGTCAAAATTTTTTTATTGCCTTTTTGTAGATTTAACTGTAAAACTTTACATTTTTCTCTTGTAAAAATCAGCAGGGTTTTGCCTGATCAGCATTTTGGCAATTAACTAAGATATCATCTATTTGAAATCTTGTATAATCATCAAAATGGAAAATTATTGCATTTGAGCTACTGGTAGAGTGTTTTCCGGATGGTATTAATGTTTTGAAGCTCAAGGCATGGAAAACATTTTTGATTAATCCTCAGAAATAGTTCATGACAAAGAAATAAAATCATGCAACGGAAATGTGAACATGCAATTTCTTGTTGAACTATATAGCAGTAAGTAACTTTTCTAGAGACTTTTTTTTAACTTAGGTAAGAGATTTTCAAAGTATTTTTCAAATACTTTTGCTGAAAATTTTGAAATAGTAAAGAAATTATGAAAATAGCTTAAGGAGATGCCATGACTATGAGTGGTCATACATAGTAACCTGACCAAGAACCAGGATCTTAGCTTGTAGGTTCAATCATCCAGCCATGCAAGCAATATTTTAACCCAGGCATGAAAAAATCAAAAAGGAAACCTTAGTCAGGTTAATAGTAATCTGCTGAGATTGTAGACATAATAATATGTAAATGGCGGAACTCCTTTTAAGGTATTGATTGCAGAGATGGGCCCTGACTGAGGAATTTTTTTGGACCCTGAGAGAAATAATTGAAAATTTCTGTATCTTTAGGGGAAATTTTCCAAACCCAAGACAAAGTTAACTGACCCTTATTATTGGATTGAGTCAAAAAATACCCAGGTCAAAGCTGGGCCGTCCCCTTATTTACTGCGGGTCAGAAGTATGCTACAGTTGGCCCCAACTCTATCTACCATATTCCACCTTTTACTTGCTAGTAGTGATGGGTCAAAAATGTTTGACCCGTGTTGGGTCGGATCAATTTTTTGTTGCTTGGGTCGGGTCAGCCATCTTTAGGTTTGATTTAGGTTTGGAAAATTTCACCTAAAATATCAAAATTTTCAACTTTTTTCACTTTGGGTCAAAAAAATCTCTTCAAGTCTGGTCAAAAAGCACCCTGGTCACAGGCGGGTTGGCCTCGTATTTTCTGCGAGTCAAAAGTTTTCTTGGGTCGGTTTCGTTCAGGGCCCATTTTTGCTTTCTAGTAATGTGTTTTATATATGTAGACTTACTCTCAGTGCGATCACATGAGTGAACGCAGAGTTGAAAAATATCTTGGAACTAACCTATCTTATGAACACTAATTCCTTCTATAAAAATAAAAGACGGATGTAAAATATGCTCATAATATTTTTTGGGGGTTAGTTATCTAACAATTGAAAGAAACACAAAGGCATAAGAATAATCCTATATAATGAAATCTAACTACCTGCTCTTATTAAGTTACATCTAATCACATTGTGAATAACTAGATAACATTCTAAAGGCACACAGGCCTTTTATGGACATGTGAAACAGGAGCGCGCTGATCTGGGGCGCTTCGGAATCAAACTTGGATCGAAGGTTACATGATCAAAAATAATATAGTTCCCTATCTTAAATCTAAATGCTGAGATCCATGTGTGCTATCTATATATATTGAATGTAAGAAGTGTAAAAACTGGTTTGTATTTCAACAGTTTGTGAGTAAGATTATAGAGGATGCAGATTTTGATGGCCCTTGATGTTTTTTTCCTATAAGAAACTTCTTTCCTCTTACAGAAAAAACTAAATTTTATTCCCACCATTTTAAAGAGAACTGCTCATTAAAAATTAAATGAAAACTTTTTTCAAATGTTTTTTTCATTCAAACATGTCTGGGAAAAAATTTAAATCTCATAAGATTTTTATTTTTCATTCTCTCCTGGATCTTCTCAGTGAAAATTTGAAATTCTCGTTTTCCAAGTTGAAAATGTTAATTTATTCAGGAAACTTCTGTAATCTACTTTCCAATCATAACAGAAGACCTCTTCAGAAAAGTGTTAAAAAATTATGGCTTAATTAGATAGATGGTTTTTACTTACATTAGCTCTGTCTCCGATTTACATAGAAACCAGTTTACTTTA
>Ga0194133_10008253_pt1 | contig 12199 bp, 8 predicted proteins | sample TA2KigOf40mmetaG_FD_155448 | JGI IMG/M metagenome (GOLD analysis project Ga0194133, IMG submission 155448) | Freshwater microbial communities from Lake Tanganyika, Tanzania - TA2015055 Kigoma Offshore 40m | ecosystem: Environmental > Aquatic > Freshwater > Lake | place: Tanzania: Lake Tanganyika...
CAGGTCGAATGATCACCTGACCTCAAATAGCTCCCTCAGTTTTGAAGCTAGAGACTTAAAATTTTGGATCCAGACAGCTTCATCCCTTGCAGAAAAATGCACCATTTGCATTTTTTTATATTTTGCCTGGGAGCTGAGAAATGAGGGTGTTACTAAGCTAACAAGTGGGATCAGACTAAAGTGATTATCTCATTTTTGAGCTCAAATATCTCAGACAAAATAACGAAAAACTGGTCAGTAGATTTTGTGCAATTAATATGAAAATTATTCCTGCCAATTTTTAGCTTTCTAGCTTCAATACTGTGGTAGGATATAGAGTTGACGGAAAGACACTTTTTACCAACTCAAGCCCTATTGAACAATCTAAACTCTCCCCTCACTCTGCTTGCTTCGCTTCGGTGGGATAAATGTAAACGGCACACACGGATCTTAGTTCTTAGATTTAAGTATTTTTACGATCAAGCAACCTCTAACACACATCTGATTCCTGAGCGCCCCTGATCAGTGCGCTGCGCTCCTGTCTCACATGTCAATAACAGCCCTGCGTGCCTTAGATTTAGTACCTTGTTATTCTCCGTGTGCTTAGATGTAAGTCATATTGAGTAGATAGCTAAGTAACGTTCTTCAGGATATTTCCTTTGTATTATGTGTATATTAAACTTACCTCAACAAAGTATTATGAGCATATTTAAATACCTGGTGTTTTTATTATAAGATCAGGAGGTTTAGATCCTCATAACCATGGGATAAGTGTCACAGAGATTCACATCACTTATCTAAATCCTTGCAACATGATACCACCTATCGCTCGGAAATAGTAAGTCTACATAAATCTCGAGAAAGGTTGAAAAATCTATTTCATTTCTGACCTTACAATACCTTGCATTTACACATGCTAGCCTTAGAAATTAAAAGGTCAAAAGGGTTGTGGAGCATTATCCTTCCAAAAAAAGATACACACCAAGCAGAGTATAGAACGGAAACCTATGCTACCTCCTCACAAATGTTGTACCCCTTTAGGAAGCTGATGTAGACTTGGACGAAGAGGAAGTCGAGTACTTAAGAGAGATTGACCAATTGGACGAAGAGGAAGATATTATTGATGATAGAGATAACTCAAAAAGGTGAGGATTTTTTTTGTTAAAACCTGACTCTGAAGATGAGAGATGCAAATCCAGTATGATGCCCTTCCCAATCAAGAAAAGAATCAATACTGAACTGTTTATTGATAGAATGGCAGCCCTTTATATAATGGATGGTCGGATCAAGAACCTAGAAAGGTTGGTCAACCATTGGTAATTGGGTGATCTGCAGATTGAGTATACTGTTTGCTAAAAGTACCACAAGATGCGGGAATGAGAAACCAAGCAGCAGCCTGTTCCAAAATAACTAAGTGGAATGTAAAAAGGGATTGCACATTAGTGTTAAAATATCTTAAGGAGGAAGTGAAAGAAAGAAATTGAATATATACATAAATATCTATCTTCTATATTTATAAAAACGGGTGTACAGATGTATGTTTGTCTGTTGGTATGTGGAGGGCTAATGGAAATCCAAACCCCGGCACCGATCTTGATGAAATTTTGCACATCCCCACTTGTTCACGGAAGGTTTTAGTGCAGGTTTGACCCCCACCCCCTCATACCCTAGGCCTGGGGGGCCCAAAACTCTAAAAGCTTAAGGACACATTTTTTTACAAAGCAAAAGATGTCCAGCAGATTGCAAATTAATCCGGCCAGCGCCGGATACCTCAGCTAGTATTACTATAAAATCTCATTTAATCCTGCAGATTTTTGATGAACGATGATGTTGACGACGGATTCGAAGAAATGTCAGATGATAAAGAAAGTGAAAATATCAAGTCTTACACCATTACAAAATCAAAAACCAAAGTAAGAACACATTTGGTTAGTCTGAAGTATTTTAAAAAAAATAACTTTTACCCCATTTTTCTAGTTGAAAAAGAAGATTGATAGTACAACAAGGCGACAATTTGTTTTGAATTCCTTGGCTGGAAAGAAATCTAATTTTATTCTTGATTACACCTTTGACACTGAAAAAGAATTGTGGTAATCCAAGCAAAAAAAGATAAAAAAAAAACTAGATATTTTTCGTATAGCAGCAATTTTTTTTGCTTGAAGGTGTGAAATCTTGCTTGGATTTAGTGTTGAGCAACGCAGGTTTGATATGTCTAACGTTGTAAGAACTGCAGCTCAAGAAGGAGTCATTCATGAAGTGAAAAATATCAAGAGGGCTTTCTGCTCATATGAAAAGGTAATTTTTTTTTGGAAGATAAACTTCACTTGTTTGAATGAATCATTGAATGTTTCATTGAAGGGAATGGCAATACTCACAACTGAAGGGATCAATATAGATGCTATGCTTGCTCTGGAAACCTACCTTGACATTAACAAACTCTTTTGTAACAATATCCATGATATGGCCAAGTATTATGGTATCGAAGCTGCCAACAGGGCCATCGTGAAAGAAGTCACTGATGTTTTCCAGGTAAAATAGATTCATTGTATGGACACTGATTGAAGCAAATACCTGAGGCTGTGGTTGGTTGGAAGGTCAAATTTAACCTATGCTGAAAATCTGAAATAGGAGTGACTCTCATAAAGGTGTTGATTGTGAATCAACAATAGCGAGTACGATGCTGTAGTCTGGAAAGAGAGGATGCGAGCTTGTGATGAGATTGTGAAAACCCAGTGATGACCTTCCCAATCAAGAAAAGTATTGATGCCGAACTGTTTATTGATAGAACGGTAGCCCTTAAAATAGTAGAGACACAGTTTAGGGATGATCAGTAAAGGGTGAAACCAGCTGGTTGGAGGGGCAAGTATCTACCCCTGAAGTGCTTTCAAAAGGTGTGTGAATGAATGTGAAAGAAGTTGAACATTTTCATTGAATATTGTTTAAAGTGAAAGTAAAGAAAGAACTTGGAGTGTGTGCAAACTATGATTGATTAGTATAAAATGCACAAGATTGATCTATTCATATAAAACTAATGGTTTGACATCTTCCTCAAGGTTTATGGGATTGAAGTAAATCCTCGGCACCTGACTCTTGTTGCTGATTTTATGACATTTAATGGTGCGTTCAGGCCCTTTAACAGGATAGGAATAGAAAATAATACGAGCCCCATTCAACAGGTAAATTACTGATCCAGTAATTAAGCTTCAGTTTTAGACATGCTTTTGTTCCTTTAGATGACTTTCGAGACTGCTATTGGATTCTTGCGTTCTGCAACTATATCTGGAAAGCATGACACCTTGGAATCTCCATCAGCTAGATTGGTAAGTCATTGCTGCTTAGTTAGTTCAGCTTATTGGTCAGGGTATCTTGGTGGAAATTCCATGATTGGCCCAAGAATATTAAGGGATTTTCATTCATGAAAAATGCACATATATTTGTTAATTTTTGGATTTTCAGGTTGTTGGAAAACCATGCCTTGGAGGGACAAATATGTTTCATATGAGACAAAAACTTTATGGTGTTGAGAAAAAAAGTGCTAAAGAGTCTTCTCGTTTTGTTTTGAAGTCTGAAAATTGAACCAAGCTTCAATCCTTGATGCTTCACCATCTCTCCATGGGTTTTTGGATTTTTCTGAATAAAGCCTCAATTCTGTAAATACAATCTAAGCAAAAGTTTTCTGCTTTATCCTTGGTGAGAGAAGCAAGTGGAGAGTTCGATTTTTCATTACACTAAAATTTTGCCACCTGCACATATAAGGGTAGGGAGTTGTCCGTCTTGTCTATTACCTTTATAACCTCCCACACTTTTGAAGCTAGAGAGCTGATATTTGGCAGCAGACTCCACATATCTGAATGAAACATAATTGTTGTGACCCTCTAATGATTCCTAAAGGGTACCCCATTATGTAATGTTCTAAACCATTGCATTCCCCACAAACGTCACCAGATACTTATCCGAAGGGGTGGCGGGGGTGTCAGGCTGGCTTGTTGTGTATAACATTATAATTGAGCATTCTATCCCAGCCCATAAAATTCATCTTAAATCTAGTGAAACCATCTTGATAGGTTGATAATTATTAAATTTTCTATTTTTGATTGAGCTCAAACTCGTCACGTGGGCGCCGAAAATGTTCGGGGGTTCGGCCCAATTTTTGAATTTCGCTCTTGGCAAATACCACAGACATCTAATAAATAGATGGAACACTTATTATGTATAAAAGCTGTAGAACAAATTTGAGCTATTTTACTGAAACACAAAAGAATCAATATTGAGAATTTATAAAAACAAAAATGATTGCAGCTAAAAATTGTGAAACCATTCTAATGCCTTGGTGCTCCGTCTACATCTTACATATCTATGGCAAATACGCTTATTCTTGCACCGTCAGAAAGTGGAGCTTGCCGATAAATAGGGATGAGATGATTTTTATCCGAGCAGGCTAGAAAACGTTTTCAATAATGCTGTAAAATCATCCTAGCTGTGAATCTCACCTATCACTAATAAATTATTTTGTTTTGTTTTGAAATTAATTGTTGATGTTTGAATTCAGACGAATCTTATTAATTTTACATACGAAAAACAAAATGTCAAGCGGTTTTATTTCTGAAAATATAATTGAACAAAAGCGTAAGGAACGTCAGGAGGAGTGGGAACGAGTTAGAAAAAAAGAAGACCCGAAAGAAGCACCCGAAGAGCCCTACGATTCCAGGTAGCTTTCATCAAAAAATAACCTTTACAAAGATAATTTTTTTGGAATAGCTATAAACTGATTTTTTTGTCCAAAGATCATTATTTGATCGTTTGCAAGAGCAGAAGATAAAAAAACAAACTGAATGGGAAGAGTCTCACAAACTTAAAAATCAAGTAAGAGGATTGGAATCAGACGAAACAGAATTTTTGGACAAGGTTTGCTTTTATATATTTTTCAAATAAATGTTTGCTCTTTAACTTTGAAAATTCTAGGTGGACACTATAAAATTCGAACAAGAAAGGTTAAGAATAGAAGAAGAAAAAAATGCATTAGAAGAATACAAAAAGGCTCAAGAGGAGTTCTTTGAAAAAGAGCAAAACGATAGAAAACGGAAAGAGCTGGTAAAGTATACGTTTTTGTTGAGATCTTCTAAAACTTTATTGCAAAAAATACATTGAAATTAAGGGAAAATTAATGCTATTATTTTGACAATTCTGCTGTATTCCTGTAGTCTAACTTGAAAAAAATATTTATGAATACGTAAAAAGTTCATTGTTTAGGAAGGAAATATGCCTAAAAAAGCTTTAACTCAATCAAACACTGGAAATCAAGCTAAGCTTCTTTCGGGATTGATTGTGAGGAAACGTAATCAGGTAATTTTGTTACTGCATCCGATCAACAATAATTCGTTGTAATATTCATAACCAAGCTTTGATAAACAGATAGCAATATATATTTTTCAATCTTTGATAATTCAAGTCCCCTTAAAAACAATTTTTTATAGCAAAGTGAGTCCTCAACTGTTGACGAACCAAAGCGGCCCAAGTCTGATGAGTGTTCAGGCTCAAATAATCAATCTTCCGCAATTCCTTCTGGTGCTCTTCTTGGTCTTGGAGATTACTCAAGTGATAGTGACTGAAATAAATTAAGCTTTAATTTTTCTGTTTATAAGTATCAAGATATGGCATGGGAATATCCTCAAGGCGAGATCCCCCCACCCCTAGCACTTATGAAATTTGGTGCATCATATTGAGCAAGTTGTATATTGTATGAGTGGACGAATTCATAGGTGGCAGTTTTAGGGGGTGAAAGAGGAATGAGAAGAATCTTTGTAAAGCTGAATGAATCTTCTTTGATAAATCAATTTCATTACTATTAGCTTACAGTTCAATGGTCAACATATGCCTTCACCAGAGGCTATCAGTTAAATTGACTCTCCTGAAAGCCTTACAGGTCTCTTTAGGATTGTTGGGGGAACTGGAATCTAGAGAATTACAAGATGGCCTAGATCGTTCGCTACACCCAAAATATTGGTGATCTTTGTATTTTGGCCTAAGCCTTCGGCTCTGCAAAACAAATTATCTAGTCCAACATGATCTTTTGAATGAGCGTAAGGTGGACGAGTTCGGGAAATTAGAGGGTAAGGCCGGACCGGGCTAGATTAACCAGTACTGTAAAGTTAAAAAGTTGGGAATGTGAGAGGAAGCATGGGGTGGGGTGTGTGGTTTATTGATTTGTTAAGCTGTTAAATTAGCATAGTAAGCTTCAGTTTGGACATAAGGAACAAGCGAATGAATTGGGAGTTTCAGGTCATGAGAATTTTTAGTAGGTGGGAGGCAGAGAGGAGAAGTTAGGAATTTGCAATCCTCATGAGTAAAGACGTCTGTCTGGAATCAAGTTCATAATCTGAAGATACTAATTTTTCCTGATTTAACTTCGCACCTACCAAAATAATCTGAAAATAAGATACCAGCAAAATATTTTTTGACACCTTTTCGATTGATATGGTTGGTTGGTGGTAACATAATGGTATATTAGTGTGATCAATGAGCCCGTTTGGCTAGTTAAATCACAATTTCGAACCAAATATTATCTTTAAGAACCTAGAAAAAACATAAAATTGAAAGATGAGTCCATTAAATGTAATGTTTGAAAATACTCAACATGTATAAAATCTGGACTAGAAAATAAGACATAGCATCTAGAAATTTCATTAACTTTAGTCTACATAAAAATCTGACCAAAATTTATAGACCACTTGAATTTTTCACTACACAAAGGTCTTGGCCATAGTGTAGAAAGCCCGATTTTCAAATTGAGGGTTTTTCATCATGGAAAGTTCAAGTCACTTGGGTTTGAGTAGTTTCACAAGTTGTCACAAGCTTTTCGATTTCTTGTTCGATTAGATACACTAAAGAATCCCTTTTGAACCGGCGGGCTTCTCGAATAACGTCTTGAATATAATTATGTCTGACACACGGAGGTCCGTGTAAATCCCGAAGCATTTCAAACAAACGGTCGTGATTTTTACCAGGCCGTTTCACTTCCTTAAAAATCATCTGCCTCATGTTAAGATTTAAGACTGACACCCTTCGTAGCTCCTCTTTGGTCAATGAAAGTTCCAAAACTGGCGAGGGACTTTTGAAACCAGGACTTTGCACAGAACCATCTGGTAAATTATTACTGAGAAAACCGTTTACAAAAACTGCCGTATCCAAGAACTCCTCTTTTGGAAACAGCTCCTGAGCTTGGTTTAGTGAATTCATTTCTGACAGAACAGGTTGAGGATTTTCTTCTGGCTCCACCTTTGAAATTCATTAATATTTTTTATGATCATAAATAAATCTTTTGGTTTTTAACAAACCTGTGTGAAGTTGATGTATTTATGATCTTCTTCTGGTAAAAATCCATTCTCGAAGGTTTCAGAATCAGGTGCAAAGCAGTCAAGGCTCTCTTCTTTTGGATCAAGCAACAAAGGTTTTTGTAACTCTTCTTCATCGCTAGAACTGGAGCTTTCGGCTTTATCGATATGATGAGAGTTGCCTAAATTTGACTCTAAATTTTTTTCTGCATTCGAAATGGAACTCCAATATTATTTACCATTGACCATTTGAACTGGGGGTATCTCTTGAACAGAACTCAGTTCTTCAGTCGGAATAATAAGTTGTGGCTGAAGAATAGGTTCTATGTAAATCTGACTGCTTTGGTCTAAGTCACCCACATCATGAATTGGAGACGCAATTGGGGAAGGGCAAGGACTCAGATTGTCATACTCATATACAGGAGTACCAGGGGGTGTCCGCCTATATACAAAGTCTCGTGGAAGGGGTCCTAGAAGTATTGAAAAATATCTTACATTTGTCTCATAATTTAAACATTAAAAATTACCCTTTTTAGTGCGCTTGTTATTCAGGGGATTAGACATTGGTTCTGGTAAACGCTTCACCCCACGCGTGACTTGACCAGTTGGCACGAAACCTGAACATAAATGTTACATTAGAAAGATATTTAAATGTATTTTGTAAGCTGTAAATAACTTTACCAGTGAAATTAACTTCGTCTAGAACAACTTCGTCCATTATCATGTTTTTATTGATCTTAAATGGATTTCCTAAAATCAAAACTTGATTCAAACCCAAGGACAGATTTTTTTTAAGTCAGTAAAGGTCTTGATGAAGAACTTTTCAAAGTATTGTTCCTCAGCAAAATTACTCACCAAACATGTGTTGACGGACAGGGGTTGACTCAATTTCTCTTAATGGCACAGGCATCTTTTTGAGGTAGTCTTGATAGTTTCCCATTTGTGCGATAGGCAGTGAATGTTTGGAATCGTCGTCCACAAGTTTGGTATTGGAAATTGCAGGCTGAAGAAAGTTTGCCCGCATACGGATGATCTAAAAGTGTTGAAATAGTGTTTAAAAATTTAATCTCGAGATTAAGACAAAAAGCATTTGAGTTACCTGATCAAGCAATGTACGTCTAGGTATGTCAAACGGATTCCTAAATCTATCAAATTTAAAACAGTTGTCCTTGATAGCTAGTTGAAAACCGGGAAAATCTGTCAGTTGATCACGTAGCGAAGTAAATTTTTCTTTTAACAGAGAGTTTGTTAGAAGTTCCTTCTTAAACGGGCTACGTGGCAAAATCTTAATTCCATCAGGGCCTGAGCGAGGTTTTGTAACTGGAGTTGAATTGAGGATTTTTTCATAATCATTCTTTGCCTAAGAAAATAGTGATTCACACTTTTGAAATTAGAGCCAAGGAATCTCTTCCCCAATGAAAGGTACCTGATTTTTAAGTCTCTTGAGGTAGTTGAGAACACTGTAACTCAGGCAGTTATCCATTGTCTCTGGTATCAAAGAATTAGCCAAATTTCCAGCACCCATTCTTGTTAGAGCACGTCTCAAGGGTCCCGCATAATAAGCTGGCATCGATCTTGTGTAGGCTACAAAGCTGTTTCGCCATTCGCTTGTTGGCTTAAGACGGTGAATTTTAAACAACTCGTCAAGAAGGGGTAACAATGTTGGATAGTTGTAAGGAAGAACAAATAAATTAACAGTCATCTAAAAACAAATAATGGAAAAATTGGCTATGTTTTTTTATGTGCATTAAGGGTGCTTTTTACCAAATTTGTACTGGATTTTAGATATCCAAAAGGATGTACTTGAGAAGAGGTGTCGGTCGAAAGCAATGATTTTCCACTTCCAGGAATATAGACCTGCATGGATATATTAGCAGTCGGAAGTGAAAAATAGTTTTAAATATTGATAAGTACCTGCCAACAAACTTTTGGTTGTTTCCTAGCTAGTAGATACTGGGTCAGTGGCGAGGGCTCGAGCTCATACTTATCGAATGGAAGATTTTCAATTATCATTGGTTCATAATTGGTGCAATTGAATTTGACGTTAGGATGTGCGCTTCTCTGGGGCAAGCTAAGCGCATTTATGTCGGGCCAAAAAGCTTCTGGGATTGGCCAGAATCCGACTGCAAATCCTTTTTGAGCCGACCTTTATTAACAAAAAAAAGGATTTTTATTTCCAATAACTACGATTCATTATGCAATTTAGCGTAATTACACACCTTGGAACAAAAATTAATCTTCTACAGTTGTGCCATGCAGTATTTGACGGTGCTAGAATGGGATTCGGAGTATGAGGTCTTGAAGGGTTGCTTCCAGATGCTCCATTTAAGTCGCGATTAAAATTTAACCCTTTTGCGTTCAAAGCATCATCAGCATCTCGAAGCTCATCCAGGGGAATCGTGTCAGCCCTACAAATAGGATTTAAAAATGAATACATAAGATAAGTTCTTTTAAAGGAATCCTCGAGAGAATCTCAATTATTACCGGGAAAGAGGAAAAGCTTCGTCCTCGGGGGTCATATCTACCTCCCTAACCGGAGCAGGGTCTGGTCCAACTTTCTCAAAATGAATGACCACTCCTGATTGGAGCTTTTGCACGAGGCTATCGATGCACTGATGTAAAATGCGTTGTGAAGTGACAGCATAGGAACGACCTCCCGTAACCTGTAGGAAGGACCAACAAGTAATGATTGAGGTTGAAATATTTAAATATAAGGCTTTTTGATCAGTACCTCGCACATTATGTCAATTGGGCTCGAATCGCTTGCAACATGTCCAGTATCATGCATCATGGGAGGAGTACCAGACATTCTCAGTACAAGAGCGTAGAGCCTCTGAAATGAGTCAAATATGAAAATGGTACTAATCAATAATTAAAGTTAAGTTACCTGATCCCATCGAAAAGGCTCCCTTGTGAGTTCATAACCAGGAACTGAACTGTGCATGGGTAGATTTAACTCGGACTGATTAAAGAAAAAAGTACTGATTTTTGAGGTTCTTTCTTTTAGCAAACGAAAAGGCCAACCTGAACAGCTCCTTGTGTTGTAAGTTTTCCACCATCAGAAATTACTATTATCACAGCTGGCTCCAAATAAAATGGATACCTTCCTTGTCCATACATATCGATTCCACTTTGCATTCGATTAATGTTGAGGATATCAAAAACCTATTTCACAAGGTATGATAATTTTTTTTCAAAACTTGAAATCCATAGATATTTTACTAAACCTGTTTTAGGGCAGTCCCCATGGTCGTCATTCCAGAGGCTTCCAAATTTTTCAATTCATTAATGAAAGTCTGTAAGTTTTCTTTCCAGCCAGCTTTTATATTCTTAGGGAAATCTTCAAAGGTCAGAAGCATATATCTATCTCCCCGGCTTTCTAAGGTGTGATTACATTCTAAAGAAACTTTATTTGTCTAGTACAGTTAAAGAAATTTTACCTGGGCTTTTCTGCCTCATTTTCACAAAAAATTCAACAGCCCCTTTGGCAACATCTAATAGTGTAGACCTGCCAGAAACAAATGCACGCTGTTGCATAGACGCAGACGTGTCGACGAGGAAGACGATGATAGTCATGTTCAAAGAGGCAAAAGGGTTTGGCAATAACAAAATATAATCTGATTCCAAGTCTAATCGATGAGCAGCTCTGAAATAATTTTTAAAATTATATCTAAAGCATGGAATGAACAATACATTACATTACATTACATTAAAATTCACCTTGATCATTAGTCATTTTAGACCTTGGCTTTTTTCTCATTTCAGAGTTAGTATCTCCTAGATCCTTGGAAGGATTTGGTCGCTTTCGGCGACTAGCCTCAGTACTCTGGTCCTCTGCTAATTGAGTAAGACGAGACAACTGCAATTGAGCAAGAGTGGTTTACGTTTACATCAAATCCACATAACGTATCTATCTGAGAGCCTCAAATTTTCCTCTCACCAAGTTTTCGTTTTTCCTGCTCAACAACTTTACATCATCAGGCAGGACAGTCGTCCGCTTGGCATGTCTAAATAAAAAACGATGCTCCAATTGCTGTGCAACTTATTTAACAATGCAAAAAAATCTACCTTGAAAATGCTTCCAGATCTTTTGAAACTGTTGACTTCAAGTGATTGTAGGTAAGCTCTGTGACAGCTGCAATGACGTTTTTTCCAAATTTAACTTCCAATTCAGAACCTCTGGCCTCACCCAAACGTCCAATTGTAAAATGAAGTGCCGCTTTTAGACGCTGCAGAAAAAAAATTGTTGAATAATCACTCCAAACAAACAAAAATAATTATTTATCACAAATTTAAGACAAAAACATGCGTTTTCAGAGCGATGCATGATTATTTTTCAATTTTACTTTTTGCTGTTTTGCTTTTCTCCACATGTTTTTCAAAACGTCACCCATTTTAAATTTGGCGCTAGACAGTAAATCAGCTGACTCTGCCCAACCAGCCCATTCCTTACCAGCCAGCACAGCCAAGACCATGTTGGAGAGAAAAGTGAAAAAATATAGACATTTTCATTAGGATCGGAAAGATATTTTTTCACAAATATAATCTTTGGTTCTCACCACACAGTTTTTAAAATATAAACTTTTTACGAAATGGTATAAAACAACGACCTGTTCTGCGACAGCCGATTCTTCCCTTCCTTCCATGAAATGAACAGTACTCGATTGAGCTTGAGTTAAGCTGATTCGCAGCTCGACAGTAAAGTAAGGTGTCGTGTAACGAAGTACAGGACAAAGGCACGAGCAATCAACAAAAGATCGAGACTTTTTTTTAGTCACTTGTTTACATTGATTTTAAATAGTGAAAAAAAATTCAATATTATTTTTGTATAGAATTACATTATTTTTAGATACAAATATTTTGCAATTTAAACAATGATTTCTAAAATG
>Ga0194133_10008256_pt1 | contig 12197 bp, 6 predicted proteins | sample TA2KigOf40mmetaG_FD_155448 | JGI IMG/M metagenome (GOLD analysis project Ga0194133, IMG submission 155448) | Freshwater microbial communities from Lake Tanganyika, Tanzania - TA2015055 Kigoma Offshore 40m | ecosystem: Environmental > Aquatic > Freshwater > Lake | place: Tanzania: Lake Tanganyika...
GAACTTCTGCCTAGTCGCTGATTGATCTTGAACACTTCGCTGAAGAGTTGCGATCCCGGGCTTGTGCCCGCCATATCACTCGCGCGAACAAGGTCGAAGCCTTCGCGACCCGCAAGCTGATAAGCGAGATCGCCCCACAGAGTGCGGACCTCTACGCCTTCGGCGAGCTTTCGCGGTTGAGCTGGTCCAACACGATTCCCGACGAACACCGCGCGCTTGATCTCTGGGATTGCGCGAATCTGCTGTTCTGCCAACAGGTCGCTGAGAGCAGAAAACACATGAGGGTCGCTGGCGCCCGCGAGGTGGTACAGCGCAAGAAGTGAGTGGGTCTTGCCACCGCCGAAGTTTGTCTGCAAGTCGACGACCGGGTCTCCCTTGCCAGACTGCGCGAGCCGGAGTGCCGCAGTGGTGATCAGTGCCCGCAATCCGACGGTGAGATACGTTCGCTCGAAGAACACTGTCGGGTCTCGGTAGTCGAGAGGTCCGCCGCCTGAATGCACCACGGAAAGATCTGCGGCGAACGACGCATCGCTCTGTCGGTCCATGCGTACGTCTTCGCGAGGCGTCACAACCTGCCACCATGGCCTGAGGCCGGAGCCCGCGTCGGGCGCTAGCCCAAGAGTCGCTTCCCCTTTGCGCGCCTGGCCTCGGCGCCGTTCTTCGGCGATCTGGCGTACAAGTTCATCCCACAAATCCCCGATTGCCGCGGCTTGTTCGGTCGATCCGAATGCATCAAGCAGGTCGCGCATGAATTGGAGCGTTTGTAGTACTTCGTTTGAGGTGAGTTTCTGCTTGTGGGCCCAGGCATTGCGCGCCTGTTTGATTTCATACGCGCGAGTCTTGTCGCTGTAGTCGAGCAAGCCCTCGAAAGCCGGCCTGAAGTAAGAACTATCGGTGATGCAGGTCAGCAAGAACGATGGGTCGTTGCCAGCCTGATTCGGCCCACCGAAATCCTTTCGGTAGCGGTCGTTTTGTCGCAGCACCGCTTCAGCCCAGTCGGGACCGAGCAACGCCGACATCCGGTCGCCTACCGGCTTCTGCAATCCGTCGCGTAGGTGGTCAAGGCCCTGGTCGATGAAGGAAGGTAGTGCGCGCGTCATGTGTTGCGATCCATGTCAAGCTGCAGTTGAGCTGCGTCGCTACCTGTGGCGGTGCGAAGTTCGCCCCACACCTGCCCGATTGCGTTGTAGGCGAGCGCCTCTCGATCCCAACCATTCACGCGACAGACATCGAACATGCGGTAGGCAAGTTCCTTGGCCTGTTCAAGTAGATTCGGTGAAAGGAGTGTGGCTAGCTCCAAGGCTTCGATTTCACTTCCACCAGCCTCTCGGCCAGCTGGATTGCCTTTCGGCAGCAAACGCGCAAGCAGATGATGGAGCACTTCCCACGTGGTTATGCGGGCGTCTACTCGTGGATCCCACGCGGCGGGAAGGCGATCCCCCACAAGCAGTTGAACCTTCCCGCCTCTCGACAGGAGCACGCCTGACCGCTCGAGATCGGGAACGTTCAACCCATTTGCGTTCGCTAGCATTTGTGCGTCTCCGTACGGGCCCTCGTCGAAACAGTGCTGCTCAAACCAACGAACACACCAACGCGTTTGAGCGTCAAACAACGCGTCGCTCGTCCCCGCTACGTCCGAAACTGCCTTGTTGATGAGATCTAATGCGGTTCGCATCGTCATCTTGCGACCATCGGCCTCGAGCACTTTCGAATGTTTTGTGAACACGGCCATCCCTGGTCCGATGGCAGACTGGCTCAAGTCAAGAGCGCCGAGATCACCATCCTTCAGCCGCTCGATCGCAGTACGAAGCTCGTGCTGAAGGCCGGTGGTGAAGTCACCGCGAGTGCCGACCGGAGCATTTTCGGGTCGTGGTCGGCACACAAGCAAAACGCAGGCAGCCAACGCGTTAGCCTTTGTCGAGATCGCACGACCGACGGCCTCCGACCGCAACGGATATGTCATCACAATTTGCAAGCCAGCATCGACGATACTCTGCAAGATGGCCTCCCATCCAGACGAACCCAACTCAGATTGGCCCTCAGAGTCTTCACTCTCGTCGGTGTCGTTGTATGCGTAGTAGATCGACAGTGGGAGGCTTGGATCAGAGATTGTGCGGAGGTGGTGAAGCGCCTGCGTCAGCCCGTTTTCAAAGAACTCGCGTGCTTTTTCTGCATTTCCCCCGTGACGATCCCGATCCATAATTAGTTCTTCGGATTTTGGGCAACTAAGCGTCGCGAATGTATCGGGATCAATGTCACGCATCGCTTCGCGCAGCCACACATAAAAGAAGTCAGCCAGTTCAGAATAGGTAATGTTGTCGTAGTACGGAGGGTCTGTAACCACCAAAGGTCGAGCATTCTCGTTCCACTGAAGTCGGGTTGCGTCAGCCTGGCGCGCAGATCCGAACTGATAATTTGGTGTCCGTTGTACCACTTCCACCACTCGAGTGAGCTTTTGCATAAAATTCGCGCCGCCTTTGGCGACGAGCGAGCCTTCTGCAAAATTCCAATTCATCGGAATTGCTTGACGAGCAAATAGACCACTAAGCTGAGGTCCGCTAGGGCTCCATCGAGCTAGTGAGCAAAGCGGATCGGCGAGATTGCTTGCAACGAGATGCATAAAGGTTCGAACGACCTGCGCATATGCCTTGGCTCCTGAACCGCCATGGGCGATTCCTAGTTCGTCCGGCGACATCCCCGCTGCAACTGCAGCTTCGTATATTCGTGGTTCGAATTCCTTGGCGATGTCGTGGAGGGCTGTGAGGGCGAGTAGCTGCCGCGGAGTGAAGAGCGATGCCCAAGTGCGCATACCGTAAATTGGCGTTCTGAAGTCACGGGTATTGTCTGGCAGGTCGCCGCGTGGAATCCAGGATGGCGCTTTCGCGGAGAGAGCAACGAGTTCTTGCTCCGCTGTTGGGTGATGAAATGTCCACGCATATCCGTCGCCTGCCGCGATTGCCATGAGGCGAGTAGTGATCTTCCCTTCGACGCCCTTCTCACGGATCCAATCGAAGTTGATCGGCGTGTTGCAGAACAGACAGCTACCACCTTTCCGGCCGTTAAACGATGGCTCTGGCACTTCTCCTTGGTGATGGACCGTAAATTCGATGCGACGATTAGCCCGATCGACAACTGGGCGGATGTGTGCACCGCTTCGGGTGGAAAGACGCCAGTCTTTGACAAGGGGGGTGGGTGCGGCGCAGGCCGGGTTTGGGCACGGCACGATGCGCGCCCACATGTAGGCCCCTGGCTGCACTTCTTTTCCGAGTGAATCTTTGATGGTCGGGTACACGTCACGCAGTCGCCTGCGCAGTTCGGCGTCGATATCTTCGCCGTATGCGAGCACGTCCGCCGCTAGGTTGGCAAGCGAACCAGAATCCGCAAGGTGTTCGCCATTTCGCGGATGCACTGGCTTCGCCCCCACAAAGCGTTGCGGCCACTCCATGAGCATGTGCTGGATGGTCACGGCGAGCGGGTTCAGGTCTGAAGCCTGCGCCGGCATGCCGAGGCGCAGAGCCTCGAGGGGAATTGCGCCAGATCCTGCAAAAGGATCGATGAATGGCGGCAACTTGCCGCCGCAGTCCTCTTCGGCAATCTTGCGTGCCACCTGCCAAAGTTCGGTGTCGCTCGTCGACTCCCAGAGCACGAGTCGGCGCAAAATGTCGAATCTTCTCAGTCGCTCCCGCTTCTGACCTTCGTCGCTTGGAAAACGTTCCGGATGGCTTGATGGGTCATCCACAAGCGATGCCCAGATTGCTGCGCGGGCTGTTGCGATTGAACGCTGCGCCCAGTACTTGTGCAAGGTCGTTGGATAGCCAACCTTCGGTCTGCCGGTCTTCTGCTTCACCGATTCGCGGTTGATGTCCTCGAGCGGAAGGGCTACCTCGATGAGCTTCCTTTTCGTGCTCACAGGCTTACCTCCTCCCATCCAAATGCTTCGACGCTGAAATTCGCGTGGGTTAGGCCGAATTGCGGGTTTTGCGTGATTGGTGCGCGAGCGTACCTCAGTCGCACGACCTTGTCCCCTTCGACATCGGCCAGAGCGAGCCAGAACCGCTCTGGCTCGTTTACGCAGGTTTGCATTTCATTCCTGGTGAGAAAGAAGTCTCCCGATCCCGCAGATCGGCCCTTGACTTCAATGAAGCGGTGCCCATCGGTCAAACCAGTGGATGCGTACACATCGTACCCGCGCTTCTCGGCACCAACGTCTTGCACGATTGCCATTCCGAGTCGTTCGCGCTCGTGGCGCATGACGGCATCGACGGCCAGCCGTTCGGTGCGCTGGCGATCTAGAGCATCTTGGTTTAGCTGTTCGGCACTAGTTCCACCGAGGAGCGCGCGGGGTATTACCAGCGCGGCTCCAAGCAGCTGCGGCGATGTCGGAATCAGGTTTCGTTCCAGCGCGAGCTCTTCGAGGCGCTCCTTCAGCCGTTGCTCGAACTCATCGGCACGGGCGGCAGCGTTTCCTGATGGCAATTTCGTCTTCTTTCCGCGGAGCTCATCGGCCTTCAGCTCCTCTGCTCGCTGGCGCCACCAAGTAACCAGGAACACGAGGCGCTCTTTGACTGCGGCTGATATGCGGTCGATGCGTGGCTCGATGCGCGCGCGCACTTCGTCAAGGTGCGGCTTGGTGATCGATGCGAGCGCATACGATGTGAGCTTGCGACCAATCTCTGGGCCGTCGATCCAATCAAGTTTGAGCGAGTTCCGGATGCTATCCGCTTCAGCCGACGTCGCAGGACGAAGGTCCAAGTGCGGTGCGAGTCCCTCTGGGGTGAAGCTGCCGTCTTGGTGCAGCGCAACGAATGCGAGGCGACGCGAAACGGTCCGCTGTCCCCCGTGTTCATCTGTTGCCGATGAATTGATCATGTCATCGACGTAAAGGAGCACCTTGGCTTCTTTCGCGAAAGGCGAATCGTCGATGAGAATCGCGCCTTGCGCCAGCGAGGATCGAGCTCGCTCGAGCGTCAGGTCGATGGTTGCGGCAAGGATCGGATGCCCAGGCGACACGAACTCGGCGAGTGGAGGGCCGAGCATCAAACCTTTCTCGAAAGTCACGCGTTCATATCGCAGTGCAGCCCCCTTGACTGAATCGAGGTGCTTCGCGCGACTGCGCACCTCTGGTGGCACAGCGGGCAATTCGTAGCGACCCGGCTCGCGGTCGGCAATCGCACCGTTCAGTCGCTTGTACGCTTCAACCCAGAATGCCTCGATGAAGTTCGGCTGAAGGCGCTGTGCATGTGCTTTTTCCATCTCTGCACGTACACGTGCAACCACATCTCCAGTGAGTGCCGCGTCGCCCAGAGCATTCGCATTCAAGAGTTCTTGCAGCCGAGCAGTGTCGACGCCGCCTTCAACCTGCTGGAAGAGCCTGGCGCGCACAACCGGGTCTTCGGCATAGAGAATCGCGTCGACCATGATCTCTCGCAGCGTCTTTCCGTCGAATTCGATCTGACCCAGCACGTCGAACACCTGGCCGCCAAGTGCTTGACGTGCTTCGTCGAGCTTGAGCAGCAGGCGCATGTACACGTCGCCCTCGCGTGTGTCCTTGGCCAGCAGATTCCACAGGTAGCAGACTTCCGTTTGGCCGATGCGGTGAATGCGTCCAAATCGCTGCTCCAGTCGATTCGGATTCCAGGGAAGGTCGTAGTTGATCATCAAGTGTGCAACCTGAAGGTTGATCCCTTCACCCGCAGCATCTGTTGCGAGGAGAATCAGCGCTGTCGGGTCGTTTTTGAATCTGTGTTCGGCAGACTTTCTCTTCTCGCGACCGAGTGCTCCGTGGATGGTGACAATGCTCGATGGGTCGCCGATCAGCTTTCCGATCTTTCGTTCGAGATAGTTGAGCGTGTCGCGATGTTCGGTGAAGATGACCAGTTTCTTGCGGCGCCGCGTTTCGTCGTGGAACTCAGGGGATTGCTGGATCAGCGCGCTGAGATCGACCCACTTGGAGTCGACCCCTGAGCGCCAGAGTTCGGTTGCCTGATCGCCCAGCTGCCGAAGCACTGCGATTTCCGCTTCAAGTTCGGGGAGTGTTGCGGCGGCAGTCGCAAAGTCGATGACCTCCTCTTCGAACTGCTCGCCTTCGGGCGTCGCTTCGTCGTCTTCGAAGTCTTCGACTGCTGCAATGGTTGCGGAGGCTTCGTGCAGCAGTTCAGAGCGTTCGCCATCGTCGACGATTGCGCGAAGTTCCGCCAGCTTCGCGTCGAGCCGATCTGCGCGTCGTATCAGCGAATTGCGGATCGCCTCGGGGCTGGAGGCCAGCCGTCGCTGCAAGACCTGCAAGGCGAAGCCCACGACTATCCCTCGACGTTTCTCTCCTGAGCTTTTGAGCTTTTCGGCGCGATTCATCTGCTCGCGAACGTACGCCGTCACCGCCTCGTACAGCGATCGCTCACTCTCGCTGAGCGTGTAAGCCACTGCCGACGCCCGTCGTTCTGGAAAGAGTGGTGTCCCGTCGAACTTCACGAGCTTTTCTTTCACCATTCGTCGCATGAGGTCGGATGCATCAGGGGTTGGCGCTTTCGCGCCGCGCTTTGTGTTGCGGTGTATGGCAAAACGCTCCGAATCGATGAGCGAGAGGAACAGCTCGAAGTCGTCCTGCTTCCCGTTGTGCGGCGTCGCGGTGAGGAGCAGGAAGTGTCGCGCATGTTCCGAGAGCTTCTCTCCCAACTCTCTGAGTTTGGTTCGCTTCACCTCTTCGCCTTCCAGGTGAGCAGACATCTTGTGTGCTTCGTCAACAATGATCAGGTCCCACGGCTCGGCGCGCTTCATCTGCTCGATCAGGGTTTCGCTCCTGCTGAACATGTGAACTCGAACGATCAAGTTGTCGTTGTCTTCGAAAACGTTGCCGCTCGGGGCTGCGTCGACATCGGTCGAGTTCAGAATCGGGAATCGGAGGTTGAACTTCTCTCGCAACTCGCCCTGCCATTGTTCGACAAGACTTCCTGGTGCTACGATGAGGCAGCGCTTCAAGTCTCCGCGTACTTGGAGCTCCTTGATCAGCAGCCCCGACATGATGGTTTTCCCAGCTCCTGGATCGTCTGCGAGAAGAAATCGCAGTGGCTGCTTCGGGAGCATCTCCTCGTACACGGCAGTGATCTGGTGGGGGAGCGGATCAATCATCGATGTTGACACGGCGAGATATGGGTCGTAAAGGTGGGCGAGGCTGATCCTCTTCGCTTCGACGCCGAGTCTGAACATGTCTGCATCGCCTCGGAAACTCCAGGGTACGACATCACGTGCAACGTCGTAACCGTTGAAGTCTACTTCAAAAATCGCATGTGCCTTGGAGATTCCGCTTGGCAATATGTAGGAGACCTGGAAAATTCCTTCTGCGAGAAGCGTGACGTTCTGTACGGTGACCACGACGTTTGGTTGGAGTCCCTTGATTTGTGCTCCCGGCTTGAGATCTTCGATCGTGATCGCCATTAATCGTCCACCGCGATGCACTCGACGCGCAGCTTTCCGAACTGCTTGGCGATGGCGATCGCCTGATCTTTCATTGGCCCCATCCCCTGCAGGCCCGCCCGTGGCGCGAGAAAATACAGCTTGTTGACTCGTTGCTTCGGATCACTCAGTTGATTGAAAATCAGCACCTTGAAGATGTCGCGGTAGAACTCCATGTGTACATTGTTCGGCGACACCTTGAGCTCATACGCGGAGTGCGCAGCGATGTCAACTAGGTCTATGCGCTGCTTGTGCACGCCTGGGAGTTCCACTTCGGCCCGAATTGCTTTGTCGACGCTGAGTGCTCGTGCTTGCCAGTCGTTGTTGATCTCGACACTCAGACGAGTTTGCCTCGATACATCGACTCCCTTTCTCCATTTTCGATGCGCAGCGCTTACTGCTGAAAGGATAGACTTGTGTCGCTCTGTCGCGTTCAATCGGGCCATGGATTACGGTCGAAAGCTCATGTTTGCCGCCCACTCCATCACAGCGCGCTCGGCGCCACAGCTGCCGGCACGCGCTTCACTCTGCTCTTGGCCGGATTCTTCGCAGTTGCTCGCTTGATCGCCCTCTTGGGCATGTGGCCTCCCTCGTCGCTGTGCGGATGCGCGGGCAAACGCTGCTAGTACAGCCCGTATACTAGGGCCTGAGGATGCCTCAGGGACGTGTCCGTGACGTGGCACGGCTGGCGAAAAGTATCCGGGCGGGCGGCGCGCATCGGCCACACGCTGCCTAGAGGCCCATGGGCAGCATAGTGACCTACTGCAACTTTATCTAGCAGATCTCGAACTTGAATCAAGCGCGTCTGACTAGAAATCAGCGAATTCGCTTCGGGTGTCATCTATTTGGAGAACCTAGTAACTTTATTTGTCTCCTACTTTCGTACTCTCCACCCGTGGTCCGCAGAGTGCCACCAGCGCTTTCGGGACTTCGGGTGGCATGCCGCCACCCATGTTGCGGGCGAGCACCTCAGAACGGCAGGTCATCGATATCCTTAGTCGGCTTAGCCCAGGTTTGTTTCTCTGTAGTTGGGCTGATTGAGCGTAGATTGGTCCGAGTTTGACGCTCTGTTCCGACAAGCTCTTTGCGTGCCAACACTTCCCCTTTAATGTTTTGAACCTCGGCGATCAGGTCGCTTGCGAGCGGAGCGCGGGGGAACCAAGGAGCGTCCATCACTCGCGCTAGTACTGCTAACGGATCAGCAGCTTTATCAACCGTCTTCTCCCAGCGATTCAGCGGCTTGGGTTTCCACTTGAATCCGGCCGCTTTGATTTCATCTTTTATCTCGTTAGTGCCCCATCCGCTAAGAACAATCACAAGCCGCGATGTTGAATCAACGTGCTTACCGCTTGGAGGAAACACGGCCCATGATTCTGCTCGCACGGGCAGCTCAGGCTCTAACGCATCTTTTCGCCGTTTAACACCAGTCAACAGATACAAAGTCTTCCTCGCGCGAGTGATACCCACATACAGAAGTCGACGCTCATCTTCCAGAAGCTTCGGTACTGAATCTCCGAACACCTCATATACGACTTGATGTGGGTGCATCAACGGGAAGTTGTCTGCCATAAGGATGACGACGTCTGCCTCTCTCCCCTTAAAACCATGCACAGTTTCGACATCTAGATGACCACTGCCCTCGCCAGCCATCTCTAAAAGCATGGCCTTGAGTGGCTCTTGGCTCTTGCGATCACCCTTCACAAGGTCGATTTCGTGTTTGGCGCGAGCGAGCACAGATACAGACTCGCCCTTCTTAAGGTGCGGCACTGCAAGCCTACTGATCGCTATTGCTACATCTGAGCGAATGTCCGTCATGTTTTCCACGGCTTCTCGTTCTAGTTCAAAAGTATTAAGCTCTTCCACATCCATGCGGAGAATTGTTGCCAATTCATTTGACGATCCAGCGGTAGCTAGTGGCCCCCGATTCTGCATGAGAGCGTTACCTAAATCCACAATTCCGCGCAGGGAGCGATTGTTGATTGGAAGCACAACTTCCGAAGATTTATCTTCCCAGTGCTCGATGTAACCAGAATCCGAGCCGGCGTATCTGTTAATCGCTTGCCAGTCGTCTCCCACGGCAACAAACCTTGATTCTGGTGCGAGCCGTAAAAGTGAACTGATGATCTCCTTGAATCGAAGAGAGAAGTCTTGAAACTCGTCGACAATTGCTTCCCGCAACTGATCCAGGTTGCACGCGCGCCACTTTCCCGCCTGGGTGCGTAACTCAACGGACATTCTGGATGCACCGGCAAGCTCTTGTGCTGCGCTCCAACAGATTTCCGCGTAAGAGCGCTTTTCTGACTTTCGGTATTTCTTGATGTGGGTCATGACGTCAGCGCACAGCTCAATTAGCTGAGGGACTGCAGATCGTTTCGCTGCGTCTTGGAGCCCAAGCTCATCCCAGCCCAGCTGGTATGCGCGGCCGGTCACAGATTCAAGAACCTCACGGAATTCAGATGTTGCACGTTCCTTTATGCGCTCCCAGATCTCGTCTTCAGAAAGCTTGGAAACGACGCGGCCTTCCCGAACAAATGCTTGTTGAAGAATCTGAGAGAAGTGATCTGGGCTAGATTCTGCCCCGGTTGTACTCGCGGGAGAGAGCCAAACCGCTTCCGGGCGCGCGTCAGCAGGGATTTCCGCTAGCCGAGATTGTTTCCATGCAGTTTTCTCGTCATAGTCCGGATCTCCTTCGAGGCCAAGATACTCAACGATGATCGGCTGCGGCTCATCTGGGTAAATCGTGAAGTCTGGTGCCCAAGAGATTCGCTTGTGCCTTAGGTGTCGTTCGTACTTGTACGGAATTCCGTGTTCAAACAACCAATTTGCAATGCGGTGCTCGCCACGGGACTTTACCTGCTCTCCGTTCAAGGTCAATCTAGCGCCATCAGGTTGATAGGCTCGTCTTGCTCCCAAAGTCGCTTGCTGGCCCGGGAGTATGTCTGATTCAATTCGGTCCCACTCTCCGCGAAAGAAGCCCAGCATTGCAGTGCGCACTCGATCCCGGCTAGTGTCCAGCAACTCATCAATCGCGCCTTGGAACAGACCGTGCAGTTCCCATCTCTCGTAAGGCTTCAACAAACTCACCGCTTGAGCAAACGCGTCAAAGGTCTGAACGAAAGGAAGTTTGCGGAGCTTTTCCTCTTCTGATGCATCTTCTAGCCCTAGAGCCCGTACTAGATCGGACTCAAGCTTTTCGGCGGCTGATTTGTTGAAAGCAAAAAGAACAATCTCTAGTGGACTTACCTTGCAGTGATGTAAAAGGAAGACAGTTCGTGCAACAAGGGTTGTCGTCTTTCCACTACCCGCTCTCGCCCGCACAAGTAGTCGTTTGTCCATTCTTGCTATTGCGCGGACCTGGTCGCCGTTGAGTTGCAACGTTAATCGAACGTTGTCCTTGTTTTGAAACCACAATGTGACAAATTCAACTTCAATCTCACGCCGTTGACTTACGGACAGTGTCATACCGTCCGTTGTGAAGTTCTTCATTTGAACCGTGGCGACATAATCCAGGTTTAAGTTCTCGAGGTAGTTGGCCCGCACAATCTGCAATCGCGCTTCCGCGTCTTTAGCGGCCTTAAGTTGCTTTTCTGCCTGTTCCATTTCAGCGCTCCGCGCCGCAGCGGCTGCCTTTTCCTTTTCTGCCTGTTCCGCAATCCTTTGTGCCTGTGCTTCAATTTCCTCCTGATTCGCAAACTTTATCCACTGTGCGCGCCACTCTTCATACTTAAGAAGTTCATCTCGTTCGGATGTTCTGTTCCGTCGGATGAGGCGCTTTGGATCGTAATGCGCGCGAAGTTGCTCACGAGTGCGATCCTTCCAAACAATCACGAGCGCATTGGTAAGGGCACTGACTGTTGGCGCTGTAAGGATTTCTTGGGTTTGCAGTTTCCTCGACAGCAAGTCGCGCCTTTGGGCGGGAGTTAAACCAGATTGTGAAACTATCTCTTTAAAGTGTCCCGCAATCAATTCATTCCACGTAGAGATTTGATCCTTCGTTACAATTCGAGTGAAGTCACGTGTGTCATTTGGGTCTCGTAGAGCGTATTTGTATTCAATTATTGCGAAGCTTGCATCCGCGAGTGCGTAGAGATGGCCGCGCAGATCTCCGTGATTTCTAGGATAGCTCGGTTCATCTCTAGCAGGTCGTTTTTTGATCACGCTGAGTACCTTTTCGCCTTTAGTTCTAAGTGGCGATTCGTGAGCCTGTCTTCAGGCGCGCGTCTGCGCGAATTATCGTGGCCCATCGATTGAGAAGTCATGTCCTCAGTTCTCAACGGTTCGCTCCAAGAACCCCGCAAACGGGTTCAGCGACCTCACATGCTTCAAGTTGGCAGGGACTTCGTCAAGTAGCTTGGCGGAGGCAACAACCACGGCCAAGGCACGAGCTCGGGATACTGCGACGTTGAAGCGGTTGGCGGAGAGAACGAAATCCGCTCCATGGCGGGCTCCTTGAACAGAAGCGCGCGTCATTGAGTAGATAGCGACTGGAGCTTCGTCACCTTGCGCCTTGTCTACTGTCTGGATGCGCACATATGGACGCAGGTCCACACCGTCCGGTCGGTTCATCCGCTCTCCTAGGGCGAACTCGATTCGCTCCACTTGCGCGCTGTACGGGGCGATGATCAGGATGTCGGGATTTGGTGCGAGCAGCGGATCTTCGCCCTCTTCTTGTGCAGCAGAAGAAAAGCGCGTGGTGGAACCATCACCGTGCGTGATCGTGCCGCGTGTGACAAGCATATGAACGTATT
>Ga0194133_10008261_pt1 | contig 12192 bp, 8 predicted proteins | sample TA2KigOf40mmetaG_FD_155448 | JGI IMG/M metagenome (GOLD analysis project Ga0194133, IMG submission 155448) | Freshwater microbial communities from Lake Tanganyika, Tanzania - TA2015055 Kigoma Offshore 40m | ecosystem: Environmental > Aquatic > Freshwater > Lake | place: Tanzania: Lake Tanganyika...
AAGATTCAGTAGGGCAAAAAAGATAGCGCTTCCACCCGGGTTTGGTTAGCAGAGCCTATGCCTCTATTACCGGACTGCCCGTCCCGATGAAAAACAGCAGCGGGTAAACTAAACCTTGCCGAAGGAGGTATCTTCCGGCCAGGGATCAACGGAGATAAGGCACCATTTCGTGCCGGAAATACTCCGGAGGAAAGGGCCGCATGAAGCGATAACATGCGGATATTGCTTTCAAAAATCAAATCTTATGAGTCCGGAGCACCCTGAGGTCTATCAAAAGGATATTTTTTAATCTTCCTCATCTGGAACTCAGATTAATTTTAATTCTAAGCTAAACTATACCGAAAAGAATAAATCTGGTTTTTCTTGTTCTGAACTCATTGCCAATGATTGACACTGTTTTCAACCTTAAATAAACCAAAATTCTGTAGCTCTTGCGCGGCTTCTATCGGAATGTATGGAGCTGTAATTGTACCACCTGCAGTATAGATGATTAGGTTAGCCAAGGATTTTTTACCCTGATATAAACTTTGAGAAATCTTTATCGACTGGATATTTTCCCATTTTAATATGACTATTTGTTTTCCAAAAACCCCTTTTTGAACTTCAATCAAGTTGTCGGACCATGAAAAGAGGAATTTTTTGGTGTATAGATAATAGTGGAGAAAAACATATAATGGGATGAGCATGAGGGCTATTGAAAATGATTTGTTATATAGAAAAATAGGGAAAAAGATAAGCAGAACAGGCAAAATGCCCCAAAAAAAGGTATTTCTGTATAAAAAAGTTGGGTGAACTTTTAAACCAGAAGGGAAATGCTCCGAAATATCTGTTGAATAGGATTTAGCAAGCTCCGTAAGGACCGGTATAGAAATAACAGGCACTTTTATTTTAAGATTATTTTTTAACTCTTTCTTGCCAATCGTATGAAATTCGAAAATATACATTGAAATTTTTTTTCGAATCCAATTGGTCTTCCAGGATATGTATTGTACCTTCTTAAATGGAACTAGCTTTTGTGATTTATTGATTAGCCCTTTATTAACTACAAAACCAGAGGTGCTTTTTGTTATTCGGAAATTAATATAGCTAAGGATGGTACGAATTAAAGAAGCCAAAATTGACAGCAAGAATAGGGCAAATACACCTGTAAGGATGAGCAGAATACTACTACCTAAAATTATATTGGTGGAATCTTCTAAAAGGTTGTCATTGTAATCATCGACAATGTCTCTTATATTATTTAAAAAAGACAGGAAAAGACCAATTATAATTAGCAGCGTTTCAAAATGGTTTGAAGTTAAGCCAAGCTTCAAGAGATCTATTAAACTTAGTTGTGAGATTTGCTCTTCATGATTTTCTACTGCTGCAGCCGATTTATTTTTTTTAAGAACAACGCCCATTAATTCCTCTGCCTCTAATTGACGAAGTTGTATAGTTATTTCTGCTTTTTCTGTTCCCGGAGAATCAAATGCCAATTCGGAGATGTTAAATATCTTCTGAATCCAAGTCTGGTTGATATGAACAGTTTGGATCTTATACAGTGGGAGGGTAATTTGTTTTCTAGATAAAATGCCACTCTTTACTTGTATATCTTCTTCTGTAACACGGAATTTGAAGAAAATAAAGTCAAAAAAAGACTTAATTAATGCGATTACAGGAATAATAATAAAAATAAAATCATCTCCCTCATTGTTTTTTCCATCAGCTCTCAGGAGAATATACAGGATTGCAGGCCAAAATATTTTAGCGAGTTGAATAATTGTTTTAAAAATAATTTGCGCTAGAGCCATAACTGGCTGGCGTCCGAAAACTGTCCAGTCCCTCACACCGTTTCTTGCTTAATTTTTTGGATGATTAATTCTCTCAAGTTGTTCGCATCCTCAAGTGTTAATCCGGGTATTGCGATGTCTGAATTACTCATACCTGCACTATAAATTTTAAGTTTACTGATTCCCAGATTTCTCTCAAATACTCTGGCATCAATGGAGCAATGTTGAATACGATTAAAGGGACAAACATGCAGGCTTTTCCTCCACCAACCGGTCTGATATATGATGTCATGTTCCCTGATGGCATAAGCTTTATTCTTAAAATTCAGGTAAATGAGTTTAAAGCTTAAGTAACAAATTAAAGTAAACAGTGCAACTGTTAAACCAGCCACAAAGAAGCTGTGAAATTCACTATTAAGAATCATAGTGATTAACATGGCAATACAATAAATTGTGAAATAAACTAGCTGATAATAGATTAACACTGTATAGTATCGCCCATCAATCGGTATAAGCTTTACAGTTTCTGCTTTTGGCAATGTCGAAATGTCAATATCCGAATTTAAAAACTTCATTACATATTCCCCCTATACTGCCCTCCAACCTCATACAAGGCATTAGAAATTTGACCCGGTGAGCAAAACTTACAAACCTCTATCAGGCTTTCAAATATATTTTCGCCTGCAACAGCCCTTTGTTGAAGTTCTTTCAGTAGTTCAGACGCAGTTTCTTTATTTCTTTTTTGAAAGGCCTCCAAACCTATGATCTGGAATTTTTTCTCTTCTTCTGTAGCGCGGATAACTTCTGAAGGAATAATCGTTGGGGAACCTTTCTTATTGAGAAAGGTATTTACTCCTACAATCGGTAAAGTTCCATCATGTTTTAGCGTTTCATAATATAATGATTCTTCCTGAATTTTGCTGCGCTGGTACATGGTTTCCATTGCACCTAAAACACCGCCTCTGTCATTGATACGTTTGAACTCCTCCATTACCGCCTCTTCCACTAAATCAGTTAATTCTTCAATGATGAATGCACCTTGCAGCGGATTTTCATTTTTTGCCAGTCCGAGTTCACGATTAATAATCAGCTGAATAGCCATTGCCCTCCGAACCGATTCTTCTGTCGGTGTGGTGATTGCTTCATCATAAGCATTGGTATGCAATGAATTACAATTGTCATAAATCGCGTAAAGTGCCTGCAAGGTGGTACGGATATCATTGAAATCAATTTCCTGAGCATGAAGGGAACGACCGGAAGTTTGAATATGATATTTTAATTTTTGGGACCGATCATTTCCTTTGTATTTATATTTAATAGCCTTCGCCCATATTTTTCTTGCTACCCGGCCAATTACCGAATATTCAGGATCGATGCCATTTGAAAAGAAGAAGGATAAATTAGGGGTAAATTCATCAATATGCATCCCACGACTCAGGTAATATTCTACGAAAGTAAAGCCATTGCTCAGGGTAAAGGCGAGTTGGGATATCGGATTAGCTCCTGCTTCAGCGATATGATATCCCGAAATAGAAACAGAATAAAAGTTTCTAACCTGGTGATCTATAAAATATTTTTGAATATCCCCCATCATCCTTAAGGCGAACTCGGTCGAGAAAATGCAGGTATTTTGGGCTTGATCTTCTTTCAAAATATCTGCCTGCACCGTACCTCTCATACTGGCAATTGCATAGGCTCTGATCTTGTCATATATTTCCGGTGCCAAGACCTGATCGCCTGTAAGTCCCAAGAGCATTAAGCCGAGTCCACTGTTACCTTCAGGAAGTTTACCCTGATATTGCGGTTGCGGGATGCCTTTTGCTTTGAAAATCTGATTGATTTTAGTTTTAACTTCGACCTCTAAACCATTTTTGAGGATGTATTGCTCACATTGTTGGTCGATGGCGGCATTCATGAAGAAGCCTAAAAGGATTGGCGCCGGACCGTTAATGGTCATGGATACAGATGTGGATGGATGGCAAAGATCAAAACCACTATAGAGTTTTTTGGCATCATCCAGTGTCGCAATGCTCACTCCTGAATTTCCGATTTTGCCATAAATATCCGGACGGATGCCTGGATCTTCTCCATATAGTGTAACAGAATCGAATGCCGTAGAAAGTCTGTGTGCCGGCTGTCCAATTGAAACATAATGAAAACGTTTATTCGTTCGCTCCGGTCCGCCCTCTCCCGCAAACATTCGGGTGGGCTCTTCACCTTCGCGTTTTAGCGGGAATACTCCCGCGGTAAAAGGGAACTCTCCGGGTACATTTTCAGTTAATAACCAACGTAGGATATCGCCCCATGCTTCATATCGAGGCAATGAGATTTTCGGTATTCTAAGTTTAGTTAAAGACTCTGAAAACAGGGATTGTTTGATCTCATTTTCGCGAACTCTGTAAATGAATTCATCAGCTTGATATTTTTTAATGGTATTTGGCCATTCAAGTAGTAGTCGACGACATTCAGAATCCAGACTTGATTCAAGTTGAGAATACATTTTTTTTAAGGTTTCAACAATTGGATCATCCGGCGTTTTGTAATCCGATGCGAGGGCAATGGCGCCTTTTGTTTGAAACAATTGTTGCGCAATTTTACATTGCGTATCTACCCATTCGGAATAAGATGCACTGTTATCTACGATTTCGGCCAGGTATCGTATTCGGTCGGGAGGAATAATATAGCTCTTTTCATTATCCTTGCCGATTAATTCCATTCTGGCATGGAAATCAAATCCGGTTTTTCTGAATATTACCTTCATTAACTCCTTAAAGAGTTTATTCATCCCGGGATCATTGAATTGAGAGGCCATAGTGCCAAAGACCGGTAGTTCCTCGTCCAAAGAATTGAATAAGTGATGATTGCGTTTGAACTGTTTACGAACATCTCTAATGGCATCCAATGCTCCTCGTTTATCAAATTTATTGATGGCCACGATATCTGCAAAGTCGAGCATGTCAATTTTTTCTAATTGAGTTGCTGCTCCAAATTCGGGAGTCATTACATATAAGGATACGTCACAATGTTCGGTAATTTCGGTATCTGATTGCCCAATACCGGATGTTTCGACAATGAGTAGTTCGTATCCTGCTGCTTTGCAGATGTCAATTGATTCCTGAACATATTTGGATAGTGCCAGGTTAGCCTGTCTTGTAGCCAGAGAACGCATGTGGACCCGGGGGTTATTGATCGCATTCATTCGAATCCTGTCGCCCAATAAGGCACCGCCGGTTTTTCGCTTTGAAGGATCTACAGAGATAATAGCTATGCTTTTATCAGTTTCGATGAGGAAACGACGAACGAGTTCATCAATCAGGGATGATTTTCCCGCCCCTCCGGTTCCAGTTATTCCAATTACGGGCACTTTTTTGCCATAAATCAGTTTTTTAAGTTGTTTCAGAAAGTTTTCTGTCAGATTGGAGTGATTTTCTGCTAAGGTGATTGCGGCAGCAATGTCATTCACATTTTTATTTTGGATACCATTGAGTTCATCTGTTATTCGGTTATGGGTTTCAAAATCACAGGCTTGAAGCATATCATTAATCATTCCTTGTAAACCCATTTTTCGGCCATCATCAGGAGAGTAAATTTGAGTAATTCCATAATTTTTTAGCTCCCTGATCTCATCAGGTAAAAACACACCACCCCCGCCCGCAAAGATTTTGATATGACCTACATTTTGTTCTTGAAGCAGATCGTACATGTATTTTAAATATTCAACATGCCCACCCTGATAGGAAGTGATGGCAATCCCCTGAACATCTTCCTGAATAGCGCAGTTTACTACCTCTTGCACAGATCGGTTATGGCCAAGATGAATCACTTCGGCACCTGATGATTGAAGTATGCGGCGCATGATGTTTATCGTTGCATCATGCCCATCAAACAGAGCGGCTGCGGTAACAAATCGAATCTTATTTTTAGGTTTATAAACTTCGGACATATTCTTCCTGATTGTTACGTAAAATTACGAATAATTGAATGGATGAGAGATTTAGGAGCGATAGAATTAAGAAGGAGAGTTCAGGTTTGCGTACAACTATTGGGATAGCTATTGCCCAAAAACTTCATAGTGTATGATCAGGTGGCAAATCGACCCCGAAGGTTCAATTTAATTATCAAAGAATTGGTCGATCCAAGCCTTCGCTGGAATCGACCAATTCCCCAATAACGCTTCTTATCCGATATCTATCGGATCCCAATAAGACGGAAACCTCATTCATCCATACCTAAAACAGAATTTCTTGTCAACGCAGCTAGGAACCTCCCGCAATTTCCACATTGTAATCAACCTAACCCTTCTTAGGACTATGCTTACTTGGCATCTTAGGTGCTTTTCTTTTTCCCTGAACCATAGAATTTTGATTTCCTTTATTAACAGTAGCTTGCTTATTGTCTGTTTGATAAGACATTTGTCCACCACTATTTAAAATCCCCCTTGATTTCAAGGTTTCTTTTCTGGTTTTAATCGATTGGTTTCCTTTTGAGCTGCCTTGTTGGTTCTCATCCGACTTGTTTTTGACTGGTGTTTTCATTCTATCCTCCTGTATTGATAAGGTAATAAATTGAATTATTAACTCGCTTTTCAGGTAATTTAAAGATAATTGCAGTGCCAAAAAATGATCTTGATTACAACCAGTTCTTTTTTTTGAAAAAAATTAGGGTTACAACTGATGACAAAACCATGAGAAAAATGGCGAAAAGGTAGCCATAATCCCAATTCAATTCAGGTAAGAATTTAAAATTCATCCCATAGATACTTGCAATTAGGGTAGGAGGCATAAAGGCGACCGTAGCTACTGTAAAAATTTTAATGATTCTATTTTGCTCAATGTTAACGAGTCCCATAAAAGTGTCTTGAAGGTATTCCAAACGCTCGAAGGCGAATTTATTATGCTCAATCAATGATCCAATATCCTTAATCAGTATTCTGAGCACATTTTTATATTCTTCAGGAAACAGATTACTTTTCATGAGGGAGGATACCAGACGCTGTTTGTCAACGATGTTTTCACGCATCAGAATATTGTAATTCTGGAAAGAGGCAATTTTCAAAAGAATTTCTTCATCTGATCGTTTTCTGTTTAGCGTTAATTTTTTATTGAGGTCGGCGATTTCTTTTGCCAGGCCTTCAATAATATCTGCATCCAGCTCAATGCCTGTTTCAAGGATGGTGAGTAAAATATGGTACCCATTCGTAAAAGAACCCGGATTAGATTTGATTTTTTTCACAGATTCTCCAAATGTTTTCAGATCGTCATCCCGATAGGTAAACAAAATTCCTTTTTCCAGAATAATAGACACGGGGCAATAATCAAAATCTTGTTCCTTGAGAGACAGAAAATTCGAATTAATGATTAGTTCGTCATCCAGTTCATTAAATCGCGAAGAACTTTCAATTTCCGATGATTCTTCCACGGAGGAGTACTTGATATCAAAAAAAGTTTCAACAGTAACTTTTTCTTTGACGGTTGAATTTTGCAAATCCACCCAAACCAGGTCATTGGGCGGAATCGTCCCTAATAAGCTTATATCACTTTCTTTCGCCAGTCGTTTGTCTTTCTTATAATATATGCGGAGCATAGCTTGTATTTACGGGTAAGGTTCAATTTTGTATCTTTACAAAAATAAAATTTTGGGAACACCTTTAGATTACGGCTATAAAAATTATAATCACTACGGATCATACCTTAAAAATAAGTATGGGGGGCAGCGTGTATACAAGATTATTGCAGACGCCGGATTTAACTGTCCTAATCGTGACGGAACTAAGGGCTACGGTGGTTGTACCTATTGTAATGTAGATTCATTTACTCCTGAACTTTCCAGAAAGCTACCAACCCTCCGTGAACAAATTGAGCAGGGTATGGAAAGAGCCTATAAAAATTACCGCGCAGAGAAGTTTATCATTTATTTTCAACCCAATACCAATACCTATGCGCCAACACATTACCTAAAAATGCTTTACGACGAGGCTTTAGGCATCAATCCTGATCAAATTGTCGGGCTTTCTGTGGGCACGCGGCCGGATTGTATAGATTTCGAGAAACTGGCCTTGTTGGAAAGCTATGCCGATAGGTTTGATGTGGATCTGGAGATGGGTATGGAATCGATCTATGATGAAACCCTGTTGAAGATCAATCGTGGATGCAGTCATCAAGAATTTCTAAATGCGATCAGGCTGGCTGAAAATACTAAAGTTGATATTTGTGTTCATACTATCTTTGGATTTCCATGGGAAACGCATGAGATGATGCTTCGGTATGCTGAAGAAATTAATAGGTTCCCTCAAATAAAATTCGTTAAATTACACCATCTGCATATAGTTAAAGGCTCGATTATGGGCTCAAAATATGCCCGCGATCCATTCAGATTGTTCACTATTGATGAATACACCGATTTTATAGCTGAGTTTATTCCACTTTTACGACCGGATATTGTGTTGCAAAGGCTTTTTGGCTTAGCTGATTTCGATTTACTCATTGCTCCAAACTGGGGGATGAAGAAATCTCAGATTCAGAGCTATATTGATAAGCGTCTTGAAGCCAAAGGAGTTGTGCAAGGCAGTGCTTACAAAGGAGCTTCGGTATCACTTGTTTGAAGGTATTGGAGTAGTTTTGGATTTCTTCTTTTATTATTTCTCTTCCTGATTGATCTGTTTTCGAGTTTTAAATTGAACTGACCAATATTGTTTGGACTGCCTGAGTTTTTTCTTGCTGGCAGTGTTCGAGTATGATTTCGCGCTGAACAACTTGAATAGAACAGGCATTAAAAAAAGAGATCGAGGCTTATGCCCAATGTCATTGAGTTAAGAAGAATAGGAGTTTTGGCCTCTGTCAAGATGACCATTCAATATTATTTTATGGCAGGCTAGATCCTGAATCCGTTAGGATCGAATTGAGTGCCTGTAGGGTATTTAGAAGTATCAATTGCTGCTATTGATCAAACTGCAATTCCGGCCTTGAACCGGAATTTCCTATTCCCCCACCTTATTACCGACACAGCGGGCTCGACCCTCCAGCTCTCAATCACTATCAAGCTTTGTTAAACCTAACTCGACCGGGAGTAGCCTACCATTTATTCTATTTTTCAAAAAAAAAATCGATTTTTTTCTCTTTAACCTCTTTATTTTCAATTTAAATTTCAAAATAAGGACTAAAATTTACATTTTACTATACTATTTTTGACAATATTTCAAATTTTGCTATTATTTAAGACGATTTTCTCTATTTAAACTCTAAATTTGTTTGTAATAATCTTTAAAATCAATAATTTATAAAAATAAAATCAAAATAATTGAATAATTATTGAAAAAGATTATACATTTGTACTCAATAATTAAATATTCAGCTCAATTATTAAGAAAATATACCATGAAAGTCGGATTAAAGCAAATTTTACCCTTTTTAATTCTAGCCATCATAGCAGTTGCTGCAGTTTTTGTTCCTTCTCTTCCCGATTTTGCTGATAATGGCAAATATAATGGAGCAGACATCGCCTGGCTACTCGTTGCGACAGCCCTGGTTTTCTTAATGACACCTGGTTTAGCATTCTTTTATGGCGGGATGGTCCATCGTAAGAATGTAATTTCTACCATGATAAAAAGTGTGGTTGCTGCCGGTGTAGTCAGTATCATGTGGGTTACTGTAGGATTTAGCCTCTCGTTTGGGGAAAGTATCGGGGGTATCATTGGTGATCCCAGAACCTTTATATTTTTCAAAGGTGTTAACTCTGGTGAGCCATGGAGTCTGGCACCCACAATACCCCTAACTTTGTTCGCATTGTTTCAATTAATGTTCGCAATCATTACCCCGGGGTTGGTTGTTGGAGCTGTTGCTGAACGGATTCGTTTTACATCGTATATTTTATTCATATGTCTTTTTAGTCTATTGGTTTATGCTCCAATTGCACATTGGGTTTGGCATCCCGATGGATTTTTATTTAAAATGGGTGCTTTAGATTTTGCCGGAGGTGCGGTTGTTCATATATCCGCGGGGATGGCTGCCTTGGCAGGAGCAATGGTCTTGAAACGTAGACAGGCACATATTAATGGACTCGAAATTCCGCCGGCTAATATTCCTTATGTATTGATCGGAACCGGTTTATTATGGTTTGGTTGGTTTGGGTTTAATGCCGGATCTGCATTAGGGGCGAATGCGCTCGCAGTTTCAGCCTTTGCTACCACCAATATTTCAGGTGCTGCAGGTGGCTTATCATGGATGTTCTTTGATGTAGTCAGGGGTAAAAAACCTTCGGTATTGGGATTTTGTATTGGTGCAGTAGTCGGACTTGCGGCAGTTACTCCGGGTGCAGGCTTTGTAGCTATTCCTCAAAGTATATTTATCGGATTTGTGGCTGCAATTATATCTAATCTTGCGGTCTATTGGAAATCCAAAACTACTCTGGACGATACCCTTGACGTATTCCCTTGTCATGGAGTTGGGGGTATCGTAGGTTTATTATTAACAGGTTTACTGGCCACTAAAACTGTTAATCCTGCAGGCTCTGATGGTTGGTTTAATGGTAACCATGATTTTTTCTTCACACAACTTAAACTCGTAACCATAACAGTTTCATATAGTTTTATTGTTTCCTACGGAATCTTTAAGTTCATTAATTTATTACAACCTATGAGGGTCAGTTCTGAGGAGGAGGAAGAAGGGCTTGATTCAACTCAGCACAATGAAAAGTATACTCAGGGAACCTTATTAGTTAGCAGCCATGGATTTATCTATGAAAAGGAGGTGGACGATGAAATGGATGAGGATATGGAAAACATCAGGCAAATTGCTACTGAACATTCAAAACTTAAATCGTCTTAATCAATTATAATTCACTGTCTAAGCCATTGCCTAAAAACAATGGCTTATTTTTTATTGAACTAATTTATTTGCACAGGCAGAGCTGGCAAAGGCTTCGGGTTTTGCCTTGAAGACGAAACCCATGCTTAAAATATAGCCCATGGCTTCGTGTAAGGCCATGTTTGATTTGAAACTTGGGTTCGTGTTGATATCCGCGTGAACTTCCAAATCGACATCGTACAGATCAAGCAGGTCGCAAAGTGAATAAGCACATTCTATTGACCTTTGAACCTCAGAAAGCATACGCTCCTTAATCCCCATTTTAATATAGGCTCGTTCTTGATGGATATACATAAATCCACCCTTCTTTTCTCTCAAAAATACGATGACGGTTGCGAAGTCAATGATTGATCCTTTGACCTGGGAATCTGTCCCAATACATACCTTTAGTTTGTTTCCGAGGGCCGATTCTCTTTCAATGGCCTGTTCAACTTCTTCCAGAATCGGGCTTTCGATGGTTTCTCCATTAAATTTTTTCCAAGTCATAAATTTTGATCCAAGGTTGAATTATTATTTAAACCGGTGTAAAACAAGAAATTACAGTACGTTTAAAGATAAGTGAATATCATTCAATCTTTTCGACCAGGAATGTTATTTATTTGTTAACATATTAACAATGAGACTGTAAAGCATAAATAAGCCTTGCCCGAATCATGAACCTGAAGGTTTCACTGGCCTGAGGACTCCAGGCGAAAGTGTGGCATGGGCTTGCAATCTTAATAAAGATTTCAAATCCATGCTAAATGAGTCTATTATAGTTAAAAATTAGCTTTTCCATGCCGCTTCATTCAATAAATTTGAATGGGACTACGGCTGAAGTTTGAGGCTTAAATATTCAGAATCCCTAAAAGGAGAGAGATTTATCCTAATAAGTTTTTCCAACTTACCAGCTCAGTAATGATTTTTTCAAGCTGGTCGGCATTGACGCGCTCCTGTTCCATATTATCACGATGTCTGATCGTAACGGTATTGTCCTCAAGCGTTTGATGGTCTATGGTAATACAAACCGGAGTACCGATCGCGTCTTGCCTTCGGTATCTTTTCCCGATCGAATCTTTCTCATCGTATTGTAAATTGAAATCAAGTTTGAGGATATCCATGATTTGACGCGCCTTCTCAGGTAAACCGTCTTTTTTAGTTAGCGGGAGAATTGCCGCTTTGACCGGTGCAAGACAAGGATGTAAGTGTAGTACAGTACGTGAATCTTCCTTTTCATCATGACTTAGATCTTGTTCTTCGTACGCATTACAAAGGGTTAATAAGAATAAGCGGTCCAAACCAATTGAGGTTTCTATGACATAGGGTACGTAATTCTTATTCTCGGCCGTATCAAAGTATTGGAGTTTCTTACCTGAGTATTTTTCATGCTGACTAAGGTCAAAATCAGTCCGGCTATGTATTCCTTCAACCTCCTTAAATCCAAAAGGAAACTCATATTCGATGTCCACTGCAGCATTGGCATAATGTGCGAGTTTGGTATGGTCGTGATAGCGGTATTTTTCAGTAGGTGCACCCAAGGCTAAATGCCATTTTAATCGTGCCTTTTTCCAATGATTATACCA